>Ga0209542_10001696_pt1 | contig 51245 bp, 47 predicted proteins | sample RifCSPhighO2_01_FD_184028 | JGI IMG/M metagenome (GOLD analysis project Ga0209542, IMG submission 184028) | Soil microbial communities from Rifle, Colorado - Rifle CSP2_plank highO2_0.1 (SPAdes) (version 2) | ecosystem: Environmental > Terrestrial > Deep subsurface > Rock core/Sediment ...
GATATTTGCCAGCAAAAGATTTTGGAATTATAATTGTTTCAACATCAAAAGGAATGATAACCCATAAAGAAGCTAAAGAAAAAAAAAGTGGAGGGAAATTAATAGCTTATTGTTATTAAAAGAGAGAGAGAGAGAGAGAGAGAGAAAGGGGTAAATCAAAGAAGATGGAAAGCAAAATTAAAAAAAGAAAAAAAGGAAGAATAGAAGAAATAATAAAAATTCCAGAAGAGATTGAAGTTTTAATAGATAGGGAAATAAAAATTTCTGGTAAAAAAGGAGAAGTTAAAAAAAAAATATTTGATAAGAAGATAAAAATAGAAGAAAAAGAAAAAAAAATAGTTATATCTTCAAAAAATAATACAAAAGTTCAAAAAAAAAGGATAGGATCGATTAAAGCTCATATAAAGAATATGATTAAAGGGGTAACAGAAGGTCATTTTTATAAATTAAAGATATGTGCAAGCCATTTCCCGATGAATGTGTCTGTTGAAGGGCACAAATTTATTGTTAAAAATTTTTTAGGAGAAAAAATTCCAAGAGTATTAAAATTAAAAGAAAAAGATTTGATAAAAATAGAAGGTAGTGAAATATTGATAGAAGGTATCGATAAAGAACTTGTTGCTCAAACTGCAGCGGATATAGAACAACTCTGCACAATAAGAAACAGGGATAAAAGAGTATTTCAAGATGGGATTTTTATAATAAATAAGGATGGTAAAGAAGTAAAATGAAACCTAATTTCAGGGATAAATGGAGAAAACCAAAAGGAAAACACTCAAAGGTTAGATTAAGCAAAAAAGGAAATGTTGGTTTGATTAGGAGGGGTATGAGCAAAGGAAAAAAAGGAGAGAGAAAAGTAGTTCATAATATAAAGGAATTAAGAAGCAGTAAAGAAGTTATAATTGCTAGAATCGGTTTAAAAAAAAAAATTGAATTATTAAAGGAAGCAGAAAGAACAGGTATAAAGATATTGAATATAAAAGACCCAAGAGAATTTTTAAAAAGAGTTGAAGAAGAGATGATTATAAGAAAAGAAGAAAAAAAAGAAAAAAGCGAAGAAGACAAAAAGAAAAAAAGTAAAGAGAAGACAGAAGAAAAATTAGATGAGAAACTAAAGGTAGATAAAGGGGGTCAAAAATAAAAAAGAAAAAATGGAATTAAAATTTCAAAAGGATTTAGCAGCTCAAATATTGAAATGCTCAAGAAAAAAAATAATTTTTGATCCAACTAGGTTAAGCGATATCAAAGAATCAATAACCAAGGCAGATATAAGGGATTTGATTAAAAAAAAAGTTATAAAATTAAAAAAATTCAAGGAAAGTTCAAAAGTTAGAGCTAGGATAAGAAAAGAACAAAAAAAAAGGGGGAGACAAAAAGGATTTGGAAGCAGAAAGGGAAAAAAAAAGAAAGGGAAAAGAGAATGGATAAATAAAATCAGGGTACAAAGAAGGTTATTAAAAAGTTTGAGAGAAGAAAAAAAAATTAATAAAAAAAGTTATAGAAATCTTTATTTAAAAGCTAAAGGCGGTTTTTTTAGAAGTAAAAGACACGTTATGTTGTATATTGAAGAAAATAAATTATTAAAGAAAATAAAAAATGAAGATAATCAAATTTAAGAGAAGGGAAAACGGAAAAACAAACTATAAAAAAAGATTAAGGATTTTAGTAGCTAATAAACCAAGAGTTGTAATCAGAAAATCTTTAAACAATATTTTAATTCAATTAGTAAAATACAACCCGAATGGAGACATAGTTTTAGATTTTGCGCATTCAAATGAATTAAAAAAGTTAAATTGGAGATATAATAATGGAAATATTCCTGCATCTTATTTGACTGGTTTTTTATTTGGAAGCAAATTGGGAAAAAAAGAAGAAGAAATAAAAAACGATTTCGTTTTGGATACTGGGTTATATTCTTCAATAAAAGGTTCAAGAATTTATGCTGCTTTGAAAGGGATGATAGACGCTGGTTTAAATATACCTCACTCAAAAGAGATATTTCCAAGCGAGGACAGGATAAAAGGCAAACATATATCCAATGAAATTGAAAAAGAAATGGAGGAGTTAAAGAAAAAGATAGAAAAATGAAAGAAGGAGAGAGAAAAAAAAAGAAAGAGACAGGGGAAGTTGTAAAGGAAGAGATAATCGAATCTGTAGAAGAGGTTGAAGAGGTGAAAGAAGTAGGAAAGGAAATAAAAAAAATTAAAGAAGAGGTTTTTGATAAAGAAGCTTGGCAACCAAAAACAAATCTTGGAAAGAAATGTAAAATAGGTGAGATAAAAAATATTGATGAAATATTAGATAAAGGAATGAAGATATTAGAACCAGAAATTGTTGATATGTTAGTCTCTAATTTAGAAATTGATTTGCTATTAATCGGTCAATCAAAAGGAAAATTCGGTGGTGGGCAAAGGAGGATATTCAAACAGACGCAAAAAAAAACGCAAGAAGGGAATAAGCCTAAGTTTGCTACGTGCGCTGTTGTTGGTAATAAGAACGGATTTATAGGAATTGGTTTTGGAAAGGCAAAAGAAACTGTTCCAGCAAGAGAAAAAGCTATAAGGGATGCTAAATTAAATTTAATAAAAATTAGGAGAGGATGCGGAAGCTGGCAATGCAGCTGTAATGAATCGCATTCAATCCCATTCAAGCTAAAGGGAAAATGCGGTTCTGTAGAGATTGAATTGATGCCCGCTCCAAAAGGAACAGGATTATGCATAGAAAAGGAATGCGCTAAAATATTATCTTTAGCAGGGATAAAAGATGTTTGGAGCAAAACTAAAGGCCAGACAGGAACAAAATTAAATCTTATTTACGCTTGCATAGGTGCTTTAAAGAAAAGCGAATTAATTAAAGTTCAAGACAGATATAAAAAAGAGTTAAAGATTATTGAAGGTGCTATATGAAGATTGGCGTTATTAGAGTTAGAGGCTCGATTAGAGTAAGAAAAAAAATCAAGGATACATTAATTATGCTCAGACTTCATAATAAGAATCATTGTATAGTTGTTGAAGACAAGCCCAACATTATGGGAATGATAAAAAAAGTTAAAGATTATATAACTTATGGAGAAATTGATGAAGAGACTTTAAAGTTATTATTTGAAAAAAGAGGGGAGGAGTTTAAAGAAAAAACAGGGGAAAAAGACAATAAAACGAACAAATTTATAGTTTATAATAATAAAAAATATAAAAAATATTTTAGATTGAATATGCCTAAAAAAGGGTATGGAAGAAAAGGGACAAAAAAAAGTTTTTCAGAAGGCGGCGCTTTAGGTTACAGGGGAAAAAATATAAATGATTTGATAAGAAGGATGGTTTAATTAAAAATGATAATCAAAAGAAAGAAAAACAGCAGACAGAGAGGAAGCCATACACATGGCTGGGGGTCTAAGAAAAAGCATAGGGGAAAGGGAAACAAAGGCGGCTCTGGAAGGGCTGGAACCGGAAAAAGAGCAGATTCAAAGAAGCCATCTTACTGGAAATTAGAAAAGGAAAAAGGGTTTAAAAAGAAAGGTCTAAAAAAAAAAATCAAAGCGATTAATATCCAATATATTGAAGAAAATTTTGGCAAGTTGTTGAAAGATGATAAAATAAAAAAAAAAAAAAATGATTATATCTTAGATTTAGAAGATATTGGCTGCAATAAATTATTAAGCAAAGGCAGATTAACAAGAAAGATTATTATTAAGGTTCCTTTCGCATCAAAAAAGAGTGTTGAAAAAATTAAACAAGTTGGTGGGGAAATTAAAACTTCATAATTATGCCTGAAACACAAAAAAGGCAAGTAGCTTATAAGGTTAGAATAAAAGATATTCTTAATGGAAAGTATATAAAAGAGGAAGGTTGGCGGCCAAATTATATAATAATAGATGATAAGAAAGTCAGCAGGGTTAATTTAATCGGTATTATTGTAGATAAGCAGTTAGAATTTGATAGAGAAATATTAGTAGTTGATGATGGTTCTGGAAAGATTACAATAAGAAATTTTGATGACAGGAATTTAGACGACTTGGGTATAGGAGATATTATTTTAGTCATAGGAAGACCAAAAGAATATAATAATGAAAAATATATAGCCCCTGAAATATTAAAAAAAATAAAAAATAAAAAATGGATTGATTTTAGAAAAAAAGAGTTAGGAACAGAAAAAATAGTGGGAAAAAAAGAGAGAATAGAAGAAGTAAAAGAAGAGGAAAGAATTGAATCTCCTTCTGAAAAGATACTTAATTTAATTAAAAAGCTTGATTTAGGGGAGGGTGTTGATTTTGACGAGGTGATCAATAAAGCTAATATAAGGGAACCTGAAAAGATTATCAATAATCTTTTAAGTGAAGGGGAAATATTTCAGAATAAGCCAGGAAAATTAAAAGTATTGGAGTAGTTAAAATACAATTGGCGTAACAAATACTTCTAAAATCGCTGCTAAAATTAATAAGCATAAGGAAATAATAATCAGGCTTGAGGAATCTAACAAAATATTTTCAAATTTTTTTGTACCAAAATCATGCTGTATGACTGCGATTGAGATTATTCCGCCTGCTAAACCTGCTGTTATATAGGCCAAGATCTCTGGTATTCCGTGGATCGAATATTTTAGCAAGCCAATTGAGATTGTTGAAAAATATTTAGCTGTTTTATCAAATCCAATTAGAGTTGTGATTTTGCTTAGTTCTGACCTAATAAAATTGCCAATTGCCACTCCAATTACAGAGGCGTTCCATGTAAGGATAAATATGGCTCCGACACCGTATAAAAAGGCAAACAAAAGACAAAAAATCAATACTTTGACATTATTCAAGAAAATTACCCCTAGCAGATTAATTGATTGCTGCCAGTTCCCAGTCACTTTATTATTTATCTCTACAATTGTTTGTGTCTGTACATTGAATAAATCATTTACTAATGCATTAGGCAAAACAACATACCAGAATGCAAAAGATACAGTAAATCCTAAAAATAAAAAACCAATAAAAGACAAGGCTTTTGAGTGCTCTTTAAGCAGATATGTTTCTTTGTCAATGAATAAATCCTTTTTTTCTTCGTATTTAATTGTATTATAAAGCAGGGGAACTGCTGCTAAAACTGTTAAAAAGATCATTACCAAGCTTGACTGCTGCCTAAATATCCATATAGAAAGGAATAGTGCAATAGAAGAGTATAACAAACCAATAAAGAACATCTCCCACGGCTCTTTTTCTGCTTTGAATGGGTTCATTAAAGATTCTAATACCATAACCCTTTATTTTTTTAAATGATTTAAATAATTTTCTAAATAAGATTTTTAAAACAGAAAAGTTTATATAGATAATATAGTATATATTATCTATATATTATCTATATTTAAAAATAAAAAAAAGTATTAAAAGAGATGATTAGACTGAGGAGAACATTAATCTTAATCTTCATAATGGTTTTGTTTAGTTATAGTGTTTTTGCAGCTTTAGGAGATTATACTGGAATAATGTATTATGCCTTCGAAGATTTAAATGATACTGGTTCTAAAGGAAATAATTTTGATTTAGAAAGTGTTAATGTTGCTCCAGAGGAATATGTAACTGGAGTATCTTCTGGAACAGGTAATGCTATGTCTTTAGAAAAAGATAGCACCCATTATGTTAGAAATTTTACAATTGATGGAAATGAAATGGCTTCAATTAGAACTGTAGATTGTTGGTATAAATCTGAAAGTATTGGTTTTGACCAAAGATTGTGGTATATAAAAAAAAATAGTGTTAATTATATTGGTGCTGAAATTCAAAATGATGGAGATATTGCAATTAATGTATGGACAGGTGTTACTCAATTTGTTGTATTATCAACAAACCAACCTTTACAACCTGGTGTGTGGGCACATGTGATATTAATATTTGGTGAAAGTGGCGTGAAGTATTATATTAATGGAGTTGAAAATGATACTGATGCTTCAACTTGGACTATACCAAATGACTATAACCAAATTTCATTTGGAGTAAGTCAAACTGATGATTTTGCATATTATGATGGTGTTATAGACAATTGTTTTTTTACTAATAGTACATATACAACTGATGATGTTGCTGAGAGTTGGAATAATGGAAATGGTTATAATTTTGCTGCAGAAGATACAACATCACCATACTGGATTTTTAATTCAAATACAACAAACTTCACAACAATAGCAACAAATGAAAATGGTTTGTTTGGAATAAATTTTACAGATAATACGCAAGTAGATTCGATAATATTTTCAAGAAATGAAAATAACGCTGGCTGGGTAAATGAAACAACAATAAGCAATATTGGAGCTTCAGCATATTCAGCATTATTTAATTATATTATAACCTCAACACGTGGGCAAACATTCGAATGGAAGTTTTATGCTAATGATACAAAAGGAAATTTTAATGAAACGCCAATTTGGAATTTAGTTGTTGCAAACTCTGTTCCAAAAATATCCAATTTAAAGCCAGAAAGCAATTATCATGATAATAAGAATTTCACTATTAATTTCACTTATATTGATTTAGATAATGATAATGGAACTTGTGATTTCTATATAGATAGCTCTTTAGATACTAGCAGATCTGGCATAGTAAATGGCGAACTTATTTTATTCAATGCTACTCTTAATTTAACTGGTGAAGGAAAATATTTATGGAATATAAGCTGCACAGATACTTTTAATACAACTATCTCACCAAATAGAACCTTTGTTCTGGATTGGACTAATCCAAACATAATATGGACTTACCCTTCAAAAGATAATGATACAATTTCTAATGAGAATTTAACTTTAGATATTTCGTGTTCTGATGAAAATTTGGATAAAATGTGGGTTAATATAAGCAATAGTTCAGGAAATGACATTTATTTTGATGAAAAAATTGCAACAGGAACGAGTTTAACAGCAGATGATTATAAAGAGTTGCCAAGTGAAGATAATTACACTGTAACAATAACTTGTTCTGACCAGCATACGACTAAAACAATAAAAGATTATCAGACGTCTAAAAACGATTCAAAAAATAAATTAAGTTATTTAACAGAAGAAGATAATAATATAGATATTTATCTTGAAAGTCCAGATGATAAAGTTACCTATTCAACTGAGAAAAGGAAAGACCGATATAAATTTAGTTATGATTTTTCAAATAGCGGGTTAACAGGTACTTTTAATTTTATTTTGGAAGCAGATAAAAAAATAGAATATATTGAAAATTCGCAATACAAAGCGCATTTTATAGTTAGCAATGGGATAAAGGGAAACTGGATTGACTTTAATCTTGATGATTCTAATGCAGAATATTCTGTAACTAAGATTACTGATTATAAATATAAAATTTCAATTACAACAACAGAAACATTATTAGATTTTAATTCTATTGGCGGATTAAATGTTGTAAAACAAAGTGCAATCTATCAGTATGAAATAACTCCGCCTACTTATACAGGTGATGCGACAAATGGAACTGATTTGACTAAGACTGGCGAGAATGTCCAATTTAATATAACTTGGTTTGATAAGTATCCTGAGCAGTATATTTTTTGTTATGGCATAGGAAGCTGTGTAAATGAGCCTGCCCAGAATTATAATTCTGGAGAGCTAATTATTATAAATAAAACAATAACAGCAGTCCATAATCAACAAGTATATTGGCGATTCTTTGCAAATGACACAGCTGGAAATACAAATAGCAATGTTTTACAGTCATTTACAATAGCAAATACTCCTCCACCAGCACCAACTTCTATCAGTTACGTAACAGCAATAGTATATACAGACTCTTTATTGAATTGTTCTGCTAGTGGTCCAAGCGATGTTGATGGTGAACCTATAACTTATTACTATGCATTCAAAGATACAGACAATTCCACTATATTACAACCATTTTTACCAGATAATAATACATTTAACTGTAATATCAGCGATTGTGATAAAGGAGACACTATTTACTGCCATGCATATGCTAATGATACTTATAACATTAGCTCTGAAATATCAACTGGTATTATAATACAAAACAAGCCGCCAGAACACAATAATCCAATTTTAAACTCTTCATTTGGAACAAACTACACAAATGAAAACTTAACTTGTTATGCTCAAAATACTGCTGATGTAGATAATGATGATGTAACTAACATCTATAACTGGTATAGAAATAACCAGCCTTTAGCAATGTTGAATATGCCGTTTGAGGGAGGCTCAAATTCAACTTTCACAAGGGATTATTCCAGTTATGGAAATGATGGAACAGTTTCAGGAGCAAATCCAACAAATGGAATAATAGGAAAGGCATATGAATTTGATGGAGTTGATGACACAATATCAACAACTTTAGATTTTCCAAAAAATAACTTTACATTTGAAATGTGGTTTAAAGTAAATGAATTTTCCAGTAATGGAAGAGACTTATTCACTAAGTATGCTGTTGGAGATGGATTCAGGACATTAATAACCTCTTCTGGAGTTATAGAATCTTCATGGGATATTGGAGACACATTTAATACGCTAACAGCCAGCATTACAGAAAATACATGGTATCATTTTGTTATTACTTATAATAATTCATTACTAGCATCGTATATTAATGGTAATCTAATAGGCAGCGAAGCAGATTCGGGAGAACTAACTACAGGCACAAATACATTAATCCTTGGCTTTAATGATTTAGGAACACCTAACTTTAACGGAACAATAGATGAATTAAGAGTTTATAATAGGTCATTAACAGAAGAGCAAATAAGAGCTTTATTTAACAACAGAACAGATTTAATTGTCTCAGAAGAAACAGAAAGATATGACACTTGGAAGTGCGAGATAACTCCTAATGACGGTATTGTTGATGGCATTGCTAAGAATTCTTCATTAACAATAAAGAATTATCCTCCTAATGCGGTTAGTTTATTAAATCCAAAAAATAATGTTGTATTAGGAGCATTGCCTGAGTTTAACTGGACAAGTTCTTCTGATACAGTAGATTATGATGATGTTTATTATTATATACAAATTGATAATGACAGTGACTTCTCCAGTTTAGACTATACAAACAAATCATCAATAAATAAAGACATAAACGTAGTTTTAGATTCAACAAAAATAGAACAATATTACTGGAGAGTCTTAGCTACAGATGATATTGACAACAGTTCTTGGTCTGATGTAAGAACGTTTAATTATTCGCAGTGGAATATTACATTTAATGTTACTAGTAGTAAACAAGATGTTAATGATCTAGATGGAGTAACTATAATTAATTGTACTTACTCTGATTTCGATCAAGCAGGAGACACAACTAATATGTATGGACCTTATGCATTCCCGTCTGGAGATTGGATATGTACTTTTATAAGAACCCCTGCTTATTATGATAAAACCCAAACATTTTCAGCAGATAGTAATAAAATAGTCGATGTTGTAATGCCAGAAACAGGTGGAGCAACTTATCAAGAACACACGTGGCTTGAAGCAATTTACAACTGTATTATCTTAAAAGATTGTGACTTATATGATTTGTTAGTTCAAATAAATACAACAGCAACAAATATTTGGCAGCATACAAAACCTACAGATGAATCAGTAATTACATCAGAAACACAAATAAGCAATATATATAATTCATCACAAAATATTTCATTTGATTACACAGTACATATTCCAATAAAAGCAGGCTATTCCTTAGGAACTTATTTACCAGTAAGAATTGGATTCTGGTTTATGGATGAAAATAATGAAACTTGTTATAATCAAGGAACATTACCAACCGGGGTAACTTTAATTGAACCTTATTGTAATCCATTAATGGTTGAAAGTCTTGGACAGATGGGCGGAAATATAGATTTAGAAGTTAATCTTAGACCAAATCTGTCTGCTGGTACTTACAATATTAAAAGAATAATAGAAATTGATCCTAACAATATTTGGGTTGGTTACGGTCAAGAAATAATTGGAAAAATAATAGTAACAGAAGATATGAAATATTCTAGCAGTATTGATTTAAAGAAAATTGGAGAGATGAATCCAACAGTAAATAATCAACAGCCCCAAACTAGTTCTTCTAGTAGTGGAGGAAGTAGTAGCGGTGGAGGAAGTAGTTCTCGAGTAACGACACCACCTTCCGAAGAGGATATTTCTTCTAAAGATGAGGGAAAAGAAGTTCCTTCAGTAACTAATATTTATAATACCTATAATATAATACAGCCAGAAGGAGATAAAGATAAAGAAAAAGGAGGATTGGCAAGTATAACTGGTTTTATCGGGAAATTCATTGACGGATTTTCTAGGGGATCTCCTATAATTGGGGTGTTAATGATATTGATAATTGTAGCTGGAGGACTAATGAGTTATTTTATTATAAAAAATAAGTATTGATTGTTTATTATTATAATGAAAATTATTTATAACGATGACAAGAAGATTATTATTGTTTATTTTATTTATAATATTTCTAATTTTTCTAATTCCGAGTATAAAAGCTAACACCTATCTTTTTGAAAATTCTACTTGGCAGGGCGGTTTAACAAGTAGTTATTTCACTTCAATTGCAACAGGAGATATTAATAATGATGGACTTTGGGATTTAGCTCAAATAGGTTGTGTAGGTAGTAGTGGGGGGGAATGTAATAATTATATAGCTAAAATTTATATTAATAATGGAACTGGTTTATATAACAATTCTACATGGGGTGGAAGTTTAACAGCAGTTCATTATGGTTCAATTGCATTTGGTGATATAGATAATGATGATGATTTAGATTTAATTTTAAATGGATGTAATAACGGGGGAGCAAGTGTATCTGCTTGTAATGATGGTGGACAATCCTTTGTTTATCTTAATAATGGAACTGGTTTATCGGAAAATTCTACTTGGAAAGGAAATATAATTAATGTAGCAAAGGCTTCTATTGCTTTAGGTGATATAGATAATGATGGTAAGTTAGATTTAGTTTTAGCAGGACAAAGTAGTATTGGTAATGTTGCTAAAATTTATATTAATAACGGTTCTAGTTTTATTGAAAATTCAACTTGGCAAAATGATTTAACAGCAGTTTTTGCAGGTTCGACAACTTTAGTTGATATAGATAATGACAATGATTTGGATTTAGGATTAATTGGCGACAGCTTGGGAGCAGAGGGTTATATCTCAAAAATTTATATAAATAATGGAACTACTTTTATAGAAAATTCTACTTGGCAACAGAATTTAGTTGGGGTAGAAACAGCATCTTCTGCTTGGGGAGATTACGATAATGATGGAGATATGGATTTAACAATTATGGGACATACAAGTAGTGATGAACATGAGATTTATAATAACACTGGAACAACATTAACCAGAATCCAAAATGAAGATGAAGGATTAACTCCTTCTTTTGAAGGAACTCAAGTTTTTGGTGATTATGATAATGATGGCGATTTAGATTTACTTATTTCTGGGGAAGAAAAATATACCACCTTACACTTATATGATAGTAATACTGGTTTATTTACACTTTTTAATGATGATCCTGAATCTGGGATATTTAATACTGCTTATGGTCCTTCTGCTGTTTGGAATGATGTTGATAACGATACTGATTTAGACTTAATATTGATTGGATACGATTATTTTGGTGAAGTATCTAAAGCCAAAATCTACATCAACAACATCTCCACTCCAAACACCAAACCAAATGCTCCGAACAGCTCTTTTAACGCAACATTTGATGATGGAAAGTTAATATTAACTTGGGGAAATGGAAGCGATGCAGAAACATCTGTTAAAGGATTATATTATAATTTAAGAGTCGGCACAACCTCAGGAGGAAATGATGTTATTTCTGGTGTTTACGGAGGAGGAGATGATAATGGTTACTTTGGAAATATGATGCAGAGGAAAAGTATTTCTATAAAAGGTTTAAGCGCTTCAACAACATATTATTATAGTGTACAGACAATTGATACAGGATTAGCTAAATCTTCTTGGAGCGCAGAGCAAACATATTCAACAGCAGCAGACATAATTAATCCAACTATTGAATTAATATTTCCTGCTAATAATTATAATACTTCTAACAATTATGTTCATTTTGGAGCAAATGTAACAGATGAGACTGATTTAACTAATGTTAGTTTATATGGAGACTGGACAGGAAGCTTTATCAGAAATCAGACAAATTCAACTGGAAACAATGGAAACCATACGTTTAATGTTTCTTTAACTGTTTCCGGAACATATCAATTTTACATTCAAGCCTGCGATAATACTGGAAACTGCGCTGAAACAACAGCAAGAACATTTTACATTGACAGAACTCCTCCTGCAGTTATATTAAGTTCTCCGGCAGATACAACAATAACCAAGGATAATAATGTAACATTTAATTATCAAACCTCTGATAATTTTCATAATGCGGTTAATTGCTCCTTATACATTAACGGAACATTGAATATAACTAACTCGTCAGTTCCTGTATCTTCATCATTATCAACTCATGCTTTTCACGCAAATAATCTGGGAGATGGTAATTACAGATGGAACGTAAAATGCCAGGATTTTCTTGGAAATGTTAACTTTACCTCAACTAATTATACATTAACAGTTGATACTATTGCTCCAACAGCCGCAGCTGCTATAACAGCAAGCAATGTTGCAGATTCAGATAATGATGGAAATATTGAAGTAACATGGATAGACTCTAATCAGGAAGATAATGAAAGGTATTTATTATACAGGCATTCCAGCAATATTACCTCTTCCAATATTAACTCAGCAATCTTGATAGCTAATGTTTCAGAAGGAACGCAGAGCTATGAAGATATATCAACAACCCATAACAATGAATATTGGTATGCATTAGTAACAGCAGATTCTGCAGGAAATTATAATATTTCAAATCCAACTGCTTCTTGGAATGCAACTGCAAGAGATACGATAATTCCAAAGCCAACAAATTATTTTAATGTAACTAGTTCTGGCGCTGTAGCAACTTTACACTGGAATAATGTAAGCCAGGATGTTAATGAAAATAATGATTTACATGGAATGATGTACAGGGTTTATGTTTCTGCTACTAGTGTAAATTTATCTAATGGCAATATAACAACAAACACTGCTTTTTCCCTTTACGCTGCTGTTTCTACTAACACAACAACATATTCATCAACAACTTCTGGAACAAATGTATTTCATTTTGTTGTTACTAGTTATGATGATGCTAATAATGAGAATGAGAATATTGCTGCAGCTAATTATGCTAACATCTCCTTAACCTACACCGCTCCTTCCACTCCAAGCAGTGGAAGCGGTGGTGGAGGTGGTGGTGGAGGTGGCGGAGGAGCTGTCTCAACAACAAACTACGCTAAAATATGGAATACAATGCCTATTGGAGAGAATGTAATGCCTATAAATAAAGAAAAGATAAGCATTAATGAAATAAAGATTAATGTGAAAAATACACTAAAGCAGGCAGAAGTCAAGGTAGCAAGCTTAGGCAATAAAAAGCCAGCAATAATAGAGAAAGATGTTAAGGGTGTTTCTTATCAATTTCTGGAAATAACAAAAAAGAATATTGAAGATAAGGATATAGAAAATGTTGTGATTAAGTTTAAGGTAGAAAGAAAATGGATTAATGAAAATAATATTGACGAAAAAACTGTAGCTCTAAATAGATATGCAACTGGCTGGAATAAATTAGAAACTAAATTAATTAATGCGATAGGAGATTACACAACTTATGAGTCAGTAACTTCTGGATTTAGCTATTTTGCAATTACAGGTGAAAATAAGACTATTGGGAAAGTTAAAGAAGAAAAAGATGAAGCAGAACTTATTGAAGAAGAAATACCGATAGAAGAAAAAGAGGAATTTCCAGAAGGAGTCAAGGGAGAAAAGAAAATCAATGTTTTGATTTTGATAGTTATTATCTTTTCAGTTTTATTGGTTTGGTATTATTATGTTTGTAAATTAAAAAGAAAAGATAAAAATGTTTTCAGAAAAAAGAATTGAAATAATAAAATTGAAAAAAAAAGGTTTGACTCAGATAGAGATAGCTAAAAAACTAAAGATTAAACAATCCACTGTTTCTAATCATATAACTAATTTTTATAAAGGTTTGAGAAAAGCAAAAAAAGCCCTGAAGATTGCTAAAGAACTAGGAATAGATATTAAAGATGAGTTTTAATTCTTTAAGAGAAAAGAAATGAATTGTTTATAAAAGAGAGATAATAACAAACTTTAAAAAAACATACAAAACACTAAATTGTATGGATTATGAGCAATTATTAGAAAAGGCAAGAAAAGAGCTTCCTGAAGATAGTTTAAAAACCAAGAGATTTGATATCCCTAATGTTAAAGGGCATATACAGGGCAATAGAACTATAATATCTAATTTTCTTCAGATTGCATCTATATTAAGAAGGGAGCCAGAACATATATTAAAATTTATTTTAAAAGAGCTAGCAACGCCAGGAGAACTAAAAAAATCAGGGGCAGTCATAATAGGCACGAAAGTTTCTGCTTCTAGAATAAATGAAAAGGTTCAGCAATATGCAAAAGAGTTTGTTCTATGCACTGAATGTGGAAAGCCAGATACCAAGCTAATAAAAGAAGACCGCTTAATTTTTATAAAATGCCAGGCTTGCGGAGCAAAACATATATCTAAATCTAAAATTTAGAACCAGCTCCCAAGACCAATTTGCTTTTCTTCTTCTTTTCCAAAAATGCTTTCTATTCTTCTTTTTAATAACTCTAAGGATTGTTTTAAGTAATCAGGAACATTATATTTTTTTGCTAAGCTTATGCTTGGCTCTAGGTACTTGACAACAGATCCTTCTGAAATTGTAAAAATCAATCTTCCATTGCATTTTGTGCATTTACCAATCAAAGGAGGCCTTCTATAAATTTGATTGCACATTGAACATCGAAATTTTTGTATTGAAAATTTTCTTAAATTTCCTTTTGTATCCTTTAAAAAATGCTTTTCTATGACTAACCTCGCGACATCTGATTCGTCAACAGCTCTTATTTTTTCAGCTAACAACATTTGTCCTTTTAATTTTTCTTCCATAGTAGGAAGGGTTTTATAAGCAGAACATCTCACACCGGAATTTAAGTTCGAAATATCGTGGGTGAATCCTAAGCCTTCATATTGTTTTTCCGTCCCCAGTCTTGATTTAATTTGATCTATCTTAACATCCCATGGATTTTTGTATTCTAAACAGGCATTATAAAATTCTAGAGGATAGCTCCAAGAAACATCTAAATCAAAAAACATATCGTCAACTTCTGTTGGATTTAACTTATATGTTAAAACTAAGGGAGAGTCTTGTGTTGCGCCTCTGCTCCCAGGAAGATATTGTTTTGAAAAGTTTAATAGGGTATCTAATAAAAGCATGCAACAAGATTCATCTCCATCGCAATCCCTTCTAGTTGCTGCGTGAAACATGGGATGGCACAAAAAAACCTGTGTTAAAGAAAAACCAATTACCCTCCCTATGATTCCTGCTGAGGTGTGGGGGGCTAAAGCAACTATTAAGTGTCCGATTAGATCGCTTTTTGAAGTTAAGTTATAATAAGGATTAGAATCATAAAAGTAGGTTAATAAGTCGTCAATAAATTTACTAATCCTAAAAAGAATCTCGTCTGCCCCTTCGTCTGGTGATTGTGGACAGCTAGGAAGAATAACATCCTGCGGCCTTAATTCAATAATCTGATTATTGTTGGTTAACTCCATCCCAGTTATATCTTTATCGTAACCCATTTCTTTTAATTTTTCAATTGAGGTATTAATTTCTTTTGGCTTGAAATGGGTTATTGGAATCTGGGTCATATCATACCTTGTTGTGCCATCTTTATTAACATAAATGTTATATTTTGCTCTTAAAATTCCTTTAATTAAATGTTCTGGGATATGGTCTTTATTGCTAGTCCCTCTAACGCCTTTTATCAAATCTGGATATGTTTTCATATTTATTTTTTTTAAAGCGTAATCAAAAAAATGTTTTATATCAATGGTTTTTGTTTTAAAGGTAGAAGCGCCGTGTTTGCATTGATTTTCTATAATCCCGCATATCTGGCAATATTTTTTTTTTTGTGTATGTTCTTCACAAACTTCGCATATCTTGTAGATTGTTTCTTTTTCGCATTTTGAGCAATAATAAATTGGGAAATCCGCTCTTATTTTTTTTTGTTCTAATGCTGATTGAAAGCTTCTAAGTCTGCTGCCTTCTTCTCCTACTGGAAATAAAACATGCGGGCTTCCAGTTAATTTTCTTATTTTTGCTTTTTCAGGCCGGCCCATTCTTGCCCCTATAAAAGTTCCTGACTTGTCTTTTATTGTTATTTGAGATATAGAATTAATAATATCCAAAACTTTTTTTTCTTTTTCGATTATCGATTTACTTAAATCAGTATTTTCTAAATTTAAAGAGACTGCTAAAGATAAAGCTTCATTTTCTTCTAAAACAACAAATTCGTTATTAGCTAAATGAGGTATCCCCAAAAATCCTAAAATTTCTTTTTCCTTTTTGTTAGGCAAGACTATTTTTTTTAATTTATTATTTTCTTTAATTATATTTGAGTCTTTTAACCAATTAAGCAGTTCGAAAAATTGTTCATTGGATATAAGTTTCCAATGGTATGTAAAAAGAGGGTGTAAAGGAATTTCTAATTTTTTAGAAATATTTATGGAAGTGTGAATGTCTGGCTTGTGTTTTAACGGATCTTTGAATAAAGATTCAATCTCATTTTTATTTATCTCTAATAATTCTGACAGTTTATCTAAATCTAAATTCCCAAATAAATCTACTGTTTTTTTTTCCAGCTCTTTTATCCACCATTCTTCACAATATCCTGGCGGCACTAATGTATGGGCCCTATTAAAAAAATCTCCATAACTTATTAAAATATCTCCTAAAAAATATATTTTCTTGACATTTACTTTTTTTGCGTCGTTTTCTGAGTCTAGCCTTATTACGTTTCCATTTTCTAATTCTACTATCGGCCCTTCTATGGTATCGCAGGGAGTTATAGCTGTTGCTTTTCCAGGCCTTTCAATTTTGAGCTGCGTTCCTGTTGCTATATACTTATCAAGAATGTACATTGTGGCAGGATGTATAGAGCAAGAAGAATAGCCAGAAATTCTTGAACGTCCATACCTTAATCTAAACCCCCCTCCACGGGAAGGATGGGTTAATACCAATCTTCCTGCAGGAAGGTCTTTTATAAAAGTGTAGTCTGGTTTTATCTTATCTTTTGATTCCTCGACTATTTCTTTTGATTTTGCTTTTCTTTGTATTTTTAAGAATTCCTCAAGAAAACTCCATTCTAAATCAAATTCTTTCCCCCATTTTGACAATTGCTTATGCAGCTTAGGCGCTTTTTGCGCTAAACCCTCTCCAACAACAAGGCAAGGCCCATTCCTTATGTTGTTTGTTTCAATCCTGGTTAAATCTTTATAATTTGAAACTTCTATTTTTTCCGAGGGGTCTCCGTCAATTTGTACCGGAACATTTCTTATCAAAAAATCAATTTCTCCTTCGCTTGGAAAATATTGGAGGTTTGTGACTCTTTCATGATAGTCTGTAATCTCTGTAATCATTCTTTTTACTTCTTCTTCTGTTGGATCATAACAATCATAACCAAATTTTTTTCTTACGTAATCTGCTATTAACACGCAAACAGAAGCTCCGGTTCCCCCTGCGCTTCTTATTGGTCCGGAAAAAAATAATGCGAAGTATTCATTACCTTTTCTGTTTTTTCTTATCTTAATTTTGGTAAAGCCTTCTATTGGCGAGGAGACCGTGCCCAAGGTGTGATAAGCTAATCCCACCCTTATTCCTGTTTCAATCGCCTCGATTTTATCTTTAAATTTGCAAAATTTTTCTTTTGCTATTTCTTCTGCTATTATTAAGCTGATTCTCCAATCCAAGAAACCGTATTTTTTTTCTAATTCAACGATTCTCTCAGAGAGGTTGGAATTTATTATCTGAGGAGAAACAATAGAAACCAAGCCTATTGCCCTTTCTATCATATTTTCCGCCAGAGGGATTTCTATCTTATTATCAGGATCGATTTCTTTTTTTTTTGCATTATTCGCTATATTATAGATTTCTTCAACATTCTTCTTCATATCTTCAAAATATTTTTTTATTTCTTTGCTTTCCATTTTTTTTTTTTTTTTTTGAATGTAGTTAAAATTTTAGAATTTTAACTTCCCTTGTGCTTAAGTTTACAATTGGAATTTTGCAGGGGTCTGGATTATGGCCTACTCTCTCTTGAAATTTTGTTTTTGACTGCCAGCATCCGCAAGATAACATAGTAATGCTTCTGTAATTTGATGCTAGGGGTCTATTATGTATGTGGCCTGTGCAAAAAAAATCAGGAATTTTGTCTATAACCAATGGATCTTTTTCATTATCAGGAATATAAAGAGTAGATGCATAAGTAGGAGCGAGATGCCTTCTTTTCAATAAAAACTTCATTATTAGATCTGCTCGATCATATCCTCCTTTTGCCCTTATTGAATCAACATTGGCAACATAGTAATCAAAACTATAACCATGGTATATTAAAACATCGAAGCCAGGAAAATTTTCAGAAGAATGAATATTGATATAAGCAGGATTTGATACCATTATTACATTATTCAATTCGTATAGTGGTTTAGAAAAATCTTTATACAAAGCTATTTGGGGTTCTGAAATGCGATTTGCATCATGATTCCCCGGACAAATTATGAGAGGTATGCGTTCTGGTATTTTTTTTAAAAATTTGGCGCATTCGTTGTATTGTTGGTATATATCTTTGATTTCTAACTCAGAGTCTTGTTCGGGGTATATACCCACACCATCAACTAAATCCCCTATAATAAAAATATATTCAACTTTTTTTGCAATTTCTTTTTGTTTTTCTGTTCCTATCTCTTGATTTATCCACTTAAGAAATTTGTTAAAATTTTCAGATAAAAAATATTTTGATCCTACATGCAAATCAGAAAGGAATATTACATATGATTCATCTGAACTTTTTTTAAATTCTTTTAAAGGCACTTCTGGAAAGATGATATTGCTAACAAAGATTATATCGTTGTTATTTGTGCCTGTAAAGCCGATTATTTCATCTAGAACAATATCCTTTGCTTCATCATAGGCAGTCTGGTTTTTATTTATTAATGCTTTGATTGTTCCAGTTTTATCTTCTAAAGTCAGGAGAATAGACTTATTTTTTGTTATTTGTTTTTCAGAAACCATTGCTATAACAGAAATGGTTTCCCTATCCTTCTTATTGATTATCTTATTGATTGATGTTAAATTTTGCAATTCTTGCCTGTTTTTTAACAGTTTTTCTATAGAATCGAATCTGACGTTAAAATAAGAGATAAAATGTTTTATTTCTTTTTTTTTTTTTTTTTTTTTTTGTGTCTTTGTAAGAAAAGATTACTTCAACTTTTTTTTTTTTTTTATCCTCTTTTTCTTTTTTTTCTAAGATAAAGTATTCCATAAATTTGGAATAGATTTTATTATCTTTTTTTTTTTCTAGTAAAACTCTTCCTCTTTCTAATTCAAACCAATTTAGTTCGAGCTTATTTACCTTGTCTAACATATTTTTTAAATCGCTATTTAAAATTAAAAAATCATTAGAGTCTATTTTTTTTTTTAATTGATCATAAAAATTTAATTCTAAATCTTGTTGTAAGATGTCGTCAGAAAGTAAAATATTTTTTTTTAAAAAGAAGTCGATTACCTCTCTTTTCTTTTGCAATAATTCTTGGTTCATAAATCCAGCTCTTGTTCTAATATTTTTTTTATTTTAGATTCGGTTACAGAAGGAAGCGATGAAGAAATTGCTCTTGTTCTTCCATAACGTCCTTTTGAGATTAATTTAACATTAATAAGGCCGAGCGTGTCTAATTCTGCGATTATATCAGAGATTCTTCTTTGAGTAAGGGGTCTTAATCCCGTTTTTAGGCAAATTTGCTTATATAATTCATAAACGTCTCCAGTGTATATAGATTCATTTCTTTGTGAATTTACAACTAAAATCGAGTATAAAGTCACTTGAAATTGTTTTGGTTGTTTTTCAACAATATCTATAAACCTGTCCCTTTCTATTTTTTCTTCTGCTTCGTCCAAATGCTTAATTAATATTTTTTTTTCATTATTTCTTTCTGCTATTTCGGCTGCTACCCTTAACAATTCAATTGCCCTTCTAGCATCGCCATGATCCCTAGCAGCAAAAGCTGAACACTTCTCAATTAAACCTTGTTCTAATGTATTTTCTTTAAATGCTTGTTTTACCCTATCTTTTAATATATTCTGTAATTGTAAGGCGTTATAAGGTGGAAAAATAATTTCTTCTTCGCTTAACGAGGATTTTACCCTTGGGTCAATATTATCTATCATAGTCAGATTATTAGATATTCCAATAATTGAAATTTGGCTTTTTTTAAATTCTGAATTAATCCTTGTTAGATTATATAAAATTGAATCCCCGCTTCTTTTTATTAATTGGTCAATTTCATCCAAAACGATTATAATTAACTGTTCTTTTTGATCTATAATATTAAAAAATATTTTATAAACCTCATCTGTTGGAAGCCCGGTAGGGGGGATAGATTTACCAAGCTCAAAAGCTAATTGCACTAATAACCTGTATTCTGTATCTGCTATTTTTTTTAATTTACAGTTAATATAAAATATTTTTAACAGGATTTCTTTTTGAGAAGCCAATTCTTTTAATTGATTGGTAATATATTTTATTGTTAAAGTTTTGCCGGTTCCTGTTTTTCCATAAATAAATAGATTAGATGGCTTTTCTAATTTTAAAGAAGGGGCTAAGATAGAAGCAATATTTTTTATTTCATTATCCCTATGAAAAATAGATTCTGGAATATAATCGTTTTGTAAGACTTTTTTATTTATAAAGAGGCTTTCCTTATTAAGAAACTTCTCAAAAAACTCACCCAACCTTTGCATTGTACTTGCAGAAGAAACAGAGGTTAATATACTTTTCTATTTTCCAGTTATAGTGACCCCCTTATTTCCTATGGAAAACAGATTTTAGAAGATTGTTTTATATTTATTTATATTTATTTTAATAGTATACTTATAATATATTAATTTTCAATATTGAAATAAAATAATAAAATAATAAATTAAACTCAAATCTATTAAATACACTTCCAAAAGAAATCAAGGTGTTGGTGTCGTTAATTATTTTTAATTCAATCTCTTCATATCTTTCCACATACTATTAAACATATTTTGGAAAGTTTTTGCAAAGAATTCTGATTTTATCCATACCCCTACATCATAACTTGGATGAACATCCTTATCATTTAATAACATAAAAAATACTTCTTTTTCATCAACAATTACAAATCTGGATTTTTCATTTGTTTGTTTTATTTCTGATATATTGCTTAATTCTAAATTCTTGATTTTGTCTTTTGTTATATTTGAAGCAATTTTTATATCTACTCCGTTTTCTTTGGCTTTTTTTAATACTTTTTTTAGTTCCTGTTCTTTTCTTATTAATCCAGAACCAGTTGTCACAATTACAACTAATTTTTTAGCATTTTTAATCATCGATTCTAGATGATTGTATAGGTTTTCTCTTCCTCTAAAACTTCCAGATATTTCAGAAGGATCTACTTTTTCTATTCCCTGCTTATGCAATAAATTTAATTCATTAAGTATGTTTGTTTCTTTTAAGTCCTCTAATACCTTAACTTGTTTTTCAACATCCTCTTTTAATTTCTTTTTTAATCTTTCCATAACCTCTTCAGGAGGAACTGCAATATATTTAATTGGCTTACCTAGCTTCATAATAATAAATCCTTTTTTCTCTAATGATTCAAGAACATCATATGAACGAGATCTAGGAACATTAGCTATATCAGAAAGCTCACCGGCTGTAGAAATTCCCCTTGAAAGCAATGCTGTCCATAATTTGCTTTCATAGCTATTTAAACCAAATTCTTTTAACTTATTCAAAAAATCCTTTTGAACTAACATTGTAAGAATAGGAATATCTAACTCTTTATAAACCTTTCTATTTTAACTATTATATAGTAATAACCATTTAATTTTATTCAATATTGAAAATAAATAAAAGAAATATTTATATATTCTAAACAAAAATATAATCATAAAGATAAAAAATAAAAATACTTAAAAAGAGGTGTTAATAATGCCATTAAGTTTAGAAGGAGCAACTTTAGCTGTTATCATAGGCACATTAGCTGCGATTGTTTATTCTTTAAGAATATTAGTTTTGCTAGAAAGAAGGATAGCTAGAATGGACTATCATCTCGAGTTAATGACAAGAAAAATAGCAAAGGCAGAAATGAGCGAGTTAAAATTATTAAAAAGAAGAAGATGATATGTTTAAAAAAATAAAAAAGGTTTTAAAAGAAAATAAAGATCTTTCTTTATTATCTACTGATTTAAAAAAAATAAAAGGAAATGCTAATTATTTAAATTATATCTCAGATTTTAGACAACACTTCCTCGACCCAAAAGAAGATATTGAAGAAAGGATGAATGATATTATTAATTATTTAAGAAATTCTAAAGAAATCATTTCGCGTATTGGAGAAAAAAAGATTAAAAATGGAAGTGTAGTTCTAGTCGATAATTCACCAATTGTCAAAGAAATCTTAAATAAATCAATCAATAAATCAAACAAAAAAATTAATAGTTCCAATCTTAAAAAAAGTTTAATAGAAAAAGCAGATATTATCTTAGTCGGAAAAAATATTAATTCAAATATTTTTGAAATTGCAAAAAAACATGAGGTTCCTATCTTCTTGTGTGCACCTTCATTAAATCTTAAAAAAAAAAAAAAAAATTATAATAACTTTACAGGAATAATCTCTGAATTAGGAATCTACAAACCAAATGTTTTTGCAGAAGAGATCAAGGGATAGCTTTTTTATCAGCTAATTCTTTTTCCAATTCCTCAATCTGTTTTTTAATATCTTCAATTATCTGTTTATTCTCTTCTTGGTGCATTAATTTACCACATTCAGGACATTTATACTCAAAATCAGTTGCTTGCTCAAAGCTTAATCTTATGCATTTTTTATCACAAGCAAAAAAATCAGTTGAAAGCTCTCTTTTTAACCTTTCCTTTAAAGCTATACTTTTTTTTTTTTTTAATTCCCAAAACAAATCCTTGACCCTTTTAAGATTAAAAGTCCAGTAGTAAATATACCATCCTTTTTTTTTATCTTTTTTTCTTATAAAACTAACAAGATTAACATTAAACAGTCTATACAACATATTCCTTGTTTCATTGATTTCTTTGTTAATAGCGTCTGCTATTTTGAATTCAGAAATGTTTTTTTTATCCTTTAGATATCTAACTAAAGAAATCACATCTTCTCCAGCCACCTCAGCTATAACGCTGTCTATTATTTTGTTATTTATTTTCATAAGCCCCCTTTTATATCCCCAGAAATCTGCCTTTATAGGCTCTATTCCAGGGGTTATTTATGATATTTACGACTATTTAAATATTTCCTTTTTTTTTTCTCTGACAAGGGGTAACTATTTTTTAATAACTACATTCCAATTAACTCATCAAACAATAACCCTTTTTTTTTTGCCAAATCTAAAGAAATCGAGTAACATTTTTTTTCTGTTTTAATATCATCAACTGACAAAAAATACCATTCTTCATTGTTAAATTTTATCCCAATCCAGGGTTCCGCATTAAATATTTCTGAGAACTGCTTTAATTGGCATAAATCGTCTTTTGTCAGGTATTTTGTTTTATCTTTGCTTGATTTGCATTCTATTGCTAATTTTCTTAATTTATCTGTCGCTAAAACATCTGCAGAAGGATATCTCATTGAGCCAGAACCAGCAATCCTAACCGCAGACCATTTATTTGTGGCCCAGAACTTATGAACCAATTCTCTTTCTGCGTTTATTCCTTTGGATTTTCTGCTCATAATTTTACCTTCATAAAGTCATAAGCGCAAACAACATCTTTGAAATTATTTTTTGCATCTTCTAATAACCCGTTTGTTGTTTTATATCTTTGGCTGAAATGGGTTAATATTAATTTCCTGACATTAGCTAAATTAGCAATTTGCGCTGCTTGCTTAGCAGTCATATGCATATATTCCTTTGCTTTTTCTTCTAATTCTGAAGAATAAGTTGCGTCACAAATCAAAACATCAGCATCTTTTGAAAATTTAATGCAATTTTTGCAATAACTGGTGTCGCTGATATATGTTACCTTTTTTCCTTTAATAACATATGTTGCGTCTTCTGGTTTTATTATTCTATCACCCCAATTTATTGGTTTATTTTTCTGCAATTTTCCTAATAAATGCCCTTCTGGAATCTTTAATTTTTTAGTATAGCTTAGATTAATCTTTCTTCTGTCTTTTTCTATAAAATTTATTCCTAATGTCGGGATCTTATGTTCTAGGTTAAATGCCTCTAAAATGAAATCTTTATTCTCAAAAAATTTGCCTTGTTTTGTTTCATTTACGCTTAGCTTTAACCTATTATCAAAATAAAAAGCTTTAAAGATATTCTTCATAAATTTTTTAGTATTTCTAGGTCCATATACCTCTAAAATGCCGCCATACCCAGAACTTGATAATGTTTGTAATAAACCCGGAATTCCTAAAATATGGTCCCCATCCCAGTGACTAATAAAAATCTTAGTTATCTTTGTTGGAGATATCCCCGCTATTTTTAATTGTCTTTGGGTTCCCTCGCCGCAATCCATCAAAATTCCTTCATTTTTATAGCTAAGAAAAATTGCTGAATGGTTTCTTTCCTTAGTTGGAACCATAGCAGAGGTTCCTAAAAAAACGATTTCCATTATACAAAAGATATATAAAGCAATATATATAATTTTTCATAGCATGGCAAAAAAAAAACAAAGAAAAAAAACAAAAGAAGAACCTGTTAAAGAAAATAAAGAGCCTAAAGAAATAGTCAAAGTAGTAAATGCTTTTATGATTAACGAAATGGTTATAACTGAAGACACTGATGAAGCCCGCGAATTATATAACCAAAGTAGATTTGGGGAGTTAATAGATAATAAAGTTCAATTAGCATTGCATGAGGCTCTTTATTTAATGGAAAAGGGTAAAATTACAATTATAGATCAGGGAAAAAAAAAAATAATTTTTGAACAATTTTTGAAAAAAGCAAAAAAAGTAGAGCCAAACTTTTGGACAAGATATTGTGTTTATAAGGATATAAGGAATAGGGGCTATATAATTAAAACAGCATTAAAATTTGGTGCTGATTTCAGAGTCTACGATCGTGGAGTTAAACCCGGGGAAGATCATGCTCGCTGGATAGTTTATCCTGTTCATGAATCCAGTACTTTAACATGGTACGAGTTTTCTGCTAAGAACAGAGTAGCGCATTCTACTAGAAAAAGATTATTAGTGGGGGTAGTAGATGCAGAATCTGACGTTACATATTATGAGATAGCCTGGAAAAGGCCTTAATAAAACTCTCTCAATAAGATATAATAAAATATTTAAACTTATCACCTTTCTCTTAACTCATGAGTATAGACAAAGAAAAAATTCTTGAAATAATCAAACAGAAAGGGCCCCTCTTGCCTGTTCAGCTCTCTAAAGAAATTAGTCAAAATGTGTTGATATCTTCTGCTGTTTTAGGTGAATTAGTTTCAACAGGAAAAATTAAGTTTTCCCGCACCAAAGTCGGAGGAAGTCCCTTATATTATCTTGAAGGGCAAGAAGACAGGCTGCAGCAATTATATACCCAATTACATGATACTGAAAAAAAAATATATGACCTATTAAAACAAAAAAAAGTTTTAAGAGATAAATCATTAGAACCTGCTTTTAGAGTAGCATTAAGACAAATAAGAGACTTTGCTACTCCTTTAGAAATTAATATTGGCCAGGATGTAGAATTATTCTGGAAATGGTATTTGGATTCTAATGAAGAAATCAAACCGATAATTGAAGGCATAATCGAAAATGAAATCAAAAAGAAAATAGAAATGGAAAAACCAAAAATTGAAAAAGAAAAAAAAGAGGAAGTCTCTAAGCCTATTGAAAGACCTATCCCCGAATCAGAATTAAGAGAAAAATTAAGACAGGAATTATTAAAAGAATTAAAGGAAGAATTAAGAAAAGAAATATTGATGCAAAAATCTGTTGTTAATGTGGATAAAAAAGAACAGGAAAGACTAGAAAAAGAACAGAAAAAGAAGGAATTAGATGAAAAAGATATATTTTTAGCTAAAATCAGAAAATATTTTCAACAAAAAAATATTCAGATATCATATTATGAAATAATAAAAAGAAAAAATGAGATTGATTTAACCGTTAATGTTCCTTCTGCTGTAGGCAATATACAATACTACTGTAAAGCAAAAAACAAGAGAAAAATAAATGACAATGACATAAGTTCTGCTTTTTTAAAAGGCAACCAGAAAAAAATGCCTGTTCTTTTTTTAACAACAGGAGATATAATTAAAAAAACTCAGGATAAATTAAGCAACGAATTTAAAGGGATAAGTTTTAAAAAGATAAATAATAATTAGTTCTATCATGGGAGTCAATCTAACGGAGCTATTATCAAAAAAGATAATCAGTTTAGATGATTTAAAAAATAAGAGGATAGCAGTTGACGCTTCTATTTTCTTATATCAATTTCTAACAACAATAAGGCAGAGAGATGGCACCCCTTTGATGGATTCTAAAAATAGGGTTACTTCGCATTTATCTGGATTATTTTCTAGGAACTGCAATTTAATAAAAAATGGATTAAAATTAATTTATGTTTTTGATGGAGAACCTCCAAAATTAAAAGAAGAAGAGCATGAAAAAAGAAAAAAAAATAAAGAAGAAGCAAAAGCAAAATACGAAATTGCTAAAAAGAAGAAAGATATAGCTGAAATGAAGAAATTCGCAGCCAGAACTACAAAATTAACAAAAGATATGGTGGAGGATGCTAAATCCTTAATTGAAGCCTTTGGATTGCCCATAGTACAAGCTCCAAGCGAAGGAGAAGCGCAAGCAGCTTATTTAGTTAAGCAAAATGAAGCTTATGCTGTTGCCAGCCAAGATGCAGATTCTCTATTATTCGGAAGCCCAAATCTAATAAGAAATTTATCTGTCTCTGGAAAAAAAAAGAGAATAAAAAAAGAGGTTTACGAAACAATAACCCCCGAATTGATTAGTCTAACTGAAACTCTTGAAAAATTGCAAATAAATCAAGATCAATTAATTGTTCTAGGAATGCTGGTTGGAACAGATTATAATGTTGGTGGAATAAAAGGAATTGGCAAAAAAAGTGCTTTAAAATTAGTTAAAAAATATAAGGATTTTGAAGAATTATTCAAAGATGTAAAATGGAACAATTATTTTAATGTTGACTGGAAAGATATCTTTAATCTGTTTAAAAAAATGCCCGTAAATAAGGATTATTCTTTAAAATTTAATCAAATCAACAAAGAGAAAATAATTAAGATTTTGGTTGATGAGCATGATTTCTCTTTAGAAAGAGTTGAGAAGCAGTTAAATGAATTGTTAGAAGAGAAAAAGCAGAAGGGATTGGGAGAGTGGTTTTAATGATTTGGTATGTATTGGCTTTAATTTCAGCTTTTTTGACAAGCATTATGACTCTAATCAATAAAAAAATACTAATCAAAGAACACGCAATGGAATTTGCAACTGTTTTTTCAATTTTAAACGTTATTCTATCTTTTTCTATAATAAAAAAAGTTGAATTTTCAATTCCAACCAATCTTTTATTTTTAATTTTCATATCTGCTTTTTTAGGAACATTTGCATTATTGTATATATTGAAGGCAATGAGGCATATGGAAATTTCTTCTGCTGTTCCTTTAACCAATCTTTCGCCTGTTATTTTAGCAATATTATCTTTTTTTATTTTAAAAGAAGCAATAACCAATAAACAAATATTTGCAATGTGCTTGATTATTATTGGAGCATATGTATTAGAAGTTGATCATAACACCTCTAATCTAAAAGAACCATTTATTAAGATTTTTAAATCAAAATACATCCATTATATTTTTTTAGCTATTTTATTATATTCATTCACAAGCATAATTGAAAGATATCTATTAACTCACGGAATATCTCCTTATACCTATATTTTTGCTGTTCAAATTTTTATAATGATTAACTTTATTTTTTTGATTATTGTTTTTCATGATGGCTTAAAAGGAATAAAAAGCGGATTAAAAAAAAACTGGAAATGGATATTGCTCTTATCCGCTATTACTTTAATTGACAGCATAGTGCTATTTAATGCATTTGTCTTGGCTTTTGTGCCTTTGGTCATTTCTATAAAAAGGCTTAGCACGTTATTTACCACAGTAATTGGCGGAGGATTATTTCATGAAAAAGGATTACTTTTTAAGATAATCGCATGTTTAATAACTTTAGTCGGGGCATCTTTAATGATATGGTAAGCTATGATATAATCGGGAAAATTATAATTATTAAAGAAAATGATAAACAATTTGCTAATAACCTATTAAAAAGACATAAAAATGTTGAAACAATCTTGTATAAATCAGATATCCACAAAGGAAAATACAGAACTCAGAAATTGAAGTTTTTATCTGGCAGAAAAACAAAAGAAACAACATACAAAGAAAATAATATTTTAGTTAAATTAAACCTTGAAAAGGCTTTTTTTTCCCCAAGATTATCAAATGAACGGAAAAGAATCAGTAATCTAATCAGAAAAGAATCTGTATTAGTTATGTTTTCTGGCATTGGGATCTATCCCTTAGTAATTGCTAAAAACTCTAAATGCAAAGAGGTTTATGGAATTGAATTAAATAAAATAGCTCATGAATATGCCTTAGAAAATGCACAATTGAATAAGTTAGGCGATAAAATAACATTAATTAATGATGATGTTTCTAAGGTTAAAATCAATAAGAAATTTGACAGAATATTAATGCCTTTGCCTAAGAATGCTGGTGACTTTCTTAAAGATGCTTTTAGATTCAGCAAGAACGGAACAATAATTCATTTCTATACCTTTGGCCAGGAAAAAGAATTTGATGAAATCAAGAAAAAACTAACAGAAAATTGCAAGAAATTAAGAAAGAAAATTAGAATTCTTAGATTGATTAAATGCGGCCAGTACAGCCCTTATACGTATAGAATTTGTTTGGATTTTATGGTTTTATAAAATTGGACGTGTGTCCTAAGTTACTTCCGTTCTTCATCCTTTCGTCAGTGGGTATTCACTAAGTCATTCACACGCCCATATTTAATAAGAAACGTTGATTTTTAAGATTTTCCATTAAATTTATATATCCCTAAATTTCTTAGAAATTTATGGTTGATCAAAGAATTAAGAGACTGGCTGAGATTTTGGTTAATTATTCTATTAAAGTTAAGAAAAACAGCATAATCGCTTTAAATTTTGAGATTGATGCTAAGGATTTGGCGTTAGAATGCTATAAGCTAATTCTTCAAAAAGAAGCATTTCCTGTTGTTAATTCCTCTGTTCCTGGATTTAGTTATCAATACTACCAATTAGCTACAGAAGAAATGCTTAAGAAAAAACCAGAAATAGAGCTATTTAAGGCAAAGAAGACCGATGGAACTATATCGATTGGAGCTGAATATAATACCAGAGAATTTACAAATGTTGATCCTAAAAAGATTTCATTAAGGGCAAGAGTAAACAAGCCCATATCTGATATTGTACTGAAGAAGAATAATTGGGTTATATGCGAGTATCCAACACATTCTTTAGCGCAAGAAGCAGAGTTATCTCTAGACGAAATGGAGGATTTTGTTTATAATGCCTGCTTGCTGGACTGGAAAAAAGAAAGCAGAAAACAAGATAAGCTAAAGAAGATAATTGATAAAGGCAAAGTAGTAAGGATTATTGGAGAGAATACAGATATAAAGTTTAGCATTAAAGGAAGGCAAGGAATTAAATGCGATGGCCATAGGAATATGCCTGATGGAGAGGTATTTTGTGCACCTGTGGAAACGTCAACCTCTGGGTATATTCAATATACTTTTCCTGCAATAAAGAATGGTGTTGCTGTGCCAGATGTAAGATTAGAGTTTAAGAATGGAAAAGTGATAAAGGCAAAAGCATCTAAGAATGAGGGGTATCTTAGGCAGATGATAAAAACAGATAAAGGAGCCTGTATGCTAGGAGAATTTGGAATTGGGTTGAATTTTGGAATTAAGAAATTTATAAGGAATATCCTTTTTGATGAGAAGATTGGAGGAACTATACATCTAGCATTAGGTATGGCCTATAAAGAAGGTCATGGTAGAAATGAATCAGCTTTGCATTGGGATATGATAAAAGATTTAAGAAATAATGGAAAGATTATTGTTGACGGGAAGGTTATACAGCAGGATGGAAAGTGGTTGATTTAATCTATAAACATTCTACTAATCTCTTCAGCAAATAATTTTCCTTTATAAGTTAGGCTTATTATGTTGTTAGAATAATTAATTATTTCTTTTTCTTGTAAATAATCAAATACTTCTTTAAAATCAGTCTCAGGGTAAAATCCATATTTGTTATTAAATAATTCTCTGTCTATTTTACATTTAATCCCAAATATTAAATTCCTTTTTGCTTGTTCTTTTATATCTTGCTTATCTCCTTTCAAAATTGGTAATTTATTTTTATCTATCGAATTAAAATAATCTTTTAAGTTTCTATAATTATAATATTGCACTCCACTAAAATATGAGTAACCAGCTACACCCAATGCTATTAAATTTCCATTATTCTCCCATTTATGGATTTGCTGCTTATAAACAAAATCATCTGATTTTATGTGCCACCATACGGGATATTCTTTATAACCCCTTTCTTTAAAATATTCCATTATCATAATATGCATATGAAGCAGATCTTTACTATTGGGCAAAAGACTAGGATATCTTTGATACTGTCTAAACAAGACCGTATTAGGTTTTAATGTTAAAGGATAAGTTGTGATGGAAGGTATTTTATATCGTGTTGCCTCCAACAAATCATTTTCCAAAACATCTAATGACTGCATCGGCAAACCAATTATTAAGTCTAGGTTAATACTCTCAATTCTTCTTTTTATTAGTTCTATTGCTTTAATTGTTTCTTCAGAAGTATGTCTTCTATTAATATATTTTAAAATATTATTATCAAAACTTTGTGTGCCTACGCTTAATCTATTAACATTATTTTCTATTAATATATCTAACTTTTCTTCGTTAATTGTTTCTGGAGAAACTTCGAATGTAAATTCAAGAACATTTGAGATATCAAAATTATCTTTAATACTTTTTAATAAATTATCAGTTTGTTTTTGCGATAAATAGGTAGGTGTTCCACCACCAATATAAACCCATTTGATAACAGATTCTTTTACCTCTTTTTTGTTTGAAACTAATTTAACCTCTTTCGATAATTCTTCTAAATATTTTTCTATATCCCCTATTGATTTATTTGAAAAAGTAATATACGAACAATAACTGCACTTTCCTGTACAAAATGGAATATGTAAATAAAGGGCAAGTTCTTTTCCATTATCATTCTCTTTGAAAATTTCTTCTTCAGAAATAATACTAGCAGAACTCATTTCTGGATAAGTTACAGTATGGTGACTATGCGCTTTACTAGTTATAGTTTTCTCTAACTTGCCTACACACAATTCATTAGCAATCTCTTTAGCTTTTTCAATTAATGACATATAACCACCTCAAAGTAGAATAGAAATTCGATATATAACAATAATGGGTGAAGTATATTCACCACAAAGTTTAAAAATTAATCATAATTCCTTCCCCTTATGGAAACTAAACCACTAGAGAAGATTGGGCTAACTTCAAACGAATCTTTAGTATATAAAACCCTTTTAGAAATTGGAAAATCAAATATTAATGGAATTACTGATAAAATCGGATTACACAGAAGAACAATTTATGATTGCTTAATAAGATTAGAGGAAAAAGGTCTTGTTGGACATGTAATTGAAGAGAAAACCAGGATATTTTATCCGATTAATCCTAAAAGATTATTGTTATTTTTAGAAGAAAAAAAGGAAAAGATAGAAGAAGAAAAAAAGGAAATTGAAAAAATCTTGCCTAATCTAATTGATTTATTTAAACAAAAAACAACAAAAACCAATGTTGTTGTATACAAAGGAAAAGAAGGATTAAAATCAGTTATGAATGATGTTGCAGAAACACAGCCAAGAGAATGGTTTTCAATTACTTCTACAGCAAAAGTTAAAGAAGTTCTTCCAGTATTTGAAAAGCATTTTCATAAAAAAAGAATTCTGAAAAGAATTTCTCTGAAAATAATCTTTGGAAAGAATAAATCAGCAATAGAAAGGGGAAAAGAATTAAGCAAATTAAAATTTACAGAGGTTAAATATATAACAGAAGGATCTGTAATTCCAATCTCAATCTGGATTTATGCTAATAAAACTTCATTTTTATTATGGGATTCAAAAATAGGCATTATAATTGAAGATGAAGGCACTTCAGAAGCTTTTAAAAATCATTTTAATGTACTGTGGAAAATTGCTAAGAAAACTATTTAATCACTATCAATTTCTTTGTTGTTTTTGTCAATTGAATTGGCCTTTCTTTCATTAAAATACTATCTTCTATCCTTATTCCTAATCTCTTCTTAAAATATAATCCCGGCTCTATTGTTATTACTGTATTTGGCTTTAATCTAAACCTTCCCCTTGGCTTTAAGCTGGGAGCCTGATGAATTTTCCTGCCAACACCATGGCCTGTTCCATGAACAAAGTGTTTGTAATAATCTTGGAGTACAGCTCTTGCTATTAAATCAATATCTGCTGCATAAACTTCTGGATATGAATGATTAAAAGCTGTTAATTGCGCTTCTAAAACCAGATTATACAGTTTTCTTTCTTTTTTAGAAGGATTCCCGATATATATTGTTCGCGTCATATCAGAACAATATCCTTTGTACTTTACTCCAAGGTCTATAACCAAAAAACCTTTTTTCAATCTTGTTTTATTAGCCTTATGATGTATTTCAGCAGCATTCTTTCCAATAGCAACAACTGGCTTAAATGCTAATTCACAATTATCCTCTTTAGCCTTATTTTTAATAAATTTTTTTATGTCTAGCTCTGTTTTAAACTTTTTAATTTTTATACCTTTAAGAATCAATGAAAAGATATTATCTGTTATCTTGCATGCTCTTTTTATATAGCTTATTCCTTTATTACTTAATATTTTCATATCAAAACATAAAAATTATATATTATTAAATTTTTTGAATTATTAATGCGTAAAATCAAGCTGAAAAATGGTTTAACGATAATCTATGATAAGCAGCCAACAAAGTCTGTTTCTATTCAAGTAACTGTTAAAGTTGGCTCTAATCATGAAACTAAGAAAAATAATGGAATTTCTCATTTTATAGAGCATATGCTGTTTGAAGGGACTAAAACAAGAAGCAATCAAGAAATTGCAAATGAAATAGAAAGATTAGGCGGAGAACTTAATGCGGCAACAACAGCAGAAAGAACTTATTACTATGTTAAAATATTAAACAAATATTTTGACAAAGCTTTAGACATATTGTCAGACCTTACCCAAAATCCTAATTTTGATATTAAGGCAATGGAAAAGGAAAAAAAAGTCATTTTAAATGAAATTAACCTAGTTAATGATGAGCCAAGATTCTACCAATGGATTTTATTGCAGAGAACACTGTTTGATTCTAACGCTAGATTACCAACTTATGGAGATAAAGATGTTGTTAAAAAGCTTAAGCAAGATGTGGTTTTAAGCTATTACAACCATCATTATACAGCTAATAATGTGGTTATATCTATTGTTGGCAATATCAAAAATCCAATCAATCAAATAAAAAAAAAATTTAATAAATTAAAGCACAGAAAATTAAAAAAAATTATTTTAAAAGAAAGCAAGAATAAGTTTAAAAAAATTATAGAGAAAAAGAAAACAAATCAGACATATATCCTTTTAGGCTATAAAGTTCCTAACAGAAATTCTAAAGAAAGCTATGTTTTTGATATTTTACATGCAATCTTAGGAAGAGGGCAATCCGGAAGATTATTTGATGAAATAAGGGAGAAAAGAGGATTAGCTTATGAAGTTGGAGTTCAGCACGAATCTGGAGTTGATATCAGCTTATTTGCTGTTTATGTAAGCACAACAAATAAAAAAAAAATAAATGAAATTATAACTATAATCTTAAATGAATTTGATAAATTAAAAAAAATAAATAGCAAAACCTTAAATGAAGCTAAAACCTATATTGAAGGAAATTTTGCTTTGGAAAATGAAGATACAAAAGAAAAAAGCGATTTAATTGCTTTCTGGGAGTTAGTAAACAAGGCAGAAGATGTTAATAACTATATAACCAGAATAAAAAAGGTAACAATAAACGATGTTAAAGATGTTGTTAAAAAATATTTGAATAAGGATTATACATTAGCTATATTAGAGCCTACCTAGTTGTTTCATAACTATTTATTTTTTTTAGTAATTCATTAGCTTTGTTATTTTTTTCAAAATGTTTTCTCACAGGCTCTAATAATTCATTAATGTATTTAGCTGCGCTTTGTTTTAAGTCCATTGGATGCAATTCTTTGTTTTTGTATATCCTGGCTAACTCTTCGAAACTTCCTATATTTAAATCTCCTCCAAATTTTGATGGCCTTTCTATTTTTATTTCTTTAAATTTTTCAAATAAAATATATCTACAATACTCTATAATAGGATTTTCTTCTACCTGACCTTCTGGACAATAGGCTTTCATAATTTTTCTTTCAACCTCTTCTATGGAATCTGTCATGAATATTGCTGAGTCTGGTTTTGATTTTGACATTTTTAAGTCAATTGCCCTTTCGATAGCATTTTTTTCATCACTTACTGGCTGGCCTAATCCCATTAGCATATGGTGAGAAACAACAACGGGCTTCCAAAAACCAAGCTTAGGGCCTATCTCACGAGCTAACATATTAACCTTCCTTTGATCCATTCCAAGCTGCGTTATATCGCACTTTAATTCAAAAATATCAGCGCATTGCATGCAAGGATATAAGATTTGAGAAGCCTGTAACGATTCAGATTCTTTTCTTCCCATTATCTGAGCGCATCTTACTATTCTATTTACAGTGCTGTTTCTAGCTATTTGCATTACTGTTTTCCAATAACTATCCTTACTTAATAGATCTGTAGACCTGATAAACTTTACTTTGTCCAAATCCATCCCGCTTTTCTTCCAAACTTCAATTAAATAACTTCCGCAATCATGTATCTTGTCTAAGTCTCCACTTAATTTATTATTTGCCCAGGCATGCCAATCAGCTGACAGCATAATAAACTTAACGCCCGTTTTAGTTACTTTATTTACAGTTATTGCCCTTAAGATGCCTTGCGCAATATGCACTTTCCCACTAGGCTCAAAACCATCATATGCAATAGGATTTGCTTTTGTTTCAAACAGTTTCCTTAATTCTTCTTCTGTTACAATCTCTTCTCCAACTTCCCTGATCAACTGTATTTTCTTTTCAATATCCATTTTATTATTATTTTTGACATATCTTTATATAAATCTTATCATTAAAAATATAAATAAGAGAAATATCCTGGACTTATGATTCCAGTTAATTTATTATCTACTTATCTTTATTGCAAAAGGAAACTATATTTGCAGGAAGTTCTTAAATTAATTGAAATTCCAAAAGAAGCTGTTATCAAAGGAAGGATAAAACATGAATGTTATGACAAGATAAATAAAATTGAAGAAAATATTGTCAAATCAATTTTAAAAGAAATCTCTTTAAACGAATTAATTAAGTTGTATAGGAAAAAAAACTCATTTATTATTAGAGATATTATTGTCCAAAATAAAAATAATTTAAAAGAATTTAATATAGAACTTGTTGATATCTTTAAAAAATTATGGCCTGGTTTTTTGATAGAATCAGAACTCAGGGCTAAAAATATTTATGATTTTCTAATCAAAAATAAAGTTTATGGAGAAGAGCTCTGGCAAAAATTAACACCAAAGATACAAAGTGAGTATTATATTAGCAGTAAAGAACTTGGATTAAAAGGGATTATTGATAAATTAGAGTTACACGAAAATGATATAGTCCCTATTGAATTAAAAACAGGAAAAACTCCAGAAAAAGGAGTCTGGAATTCCCATAAAATGCAGATAGCAGCTTATCTTTTATTGCTAAATGAAAAATTCAAAAAAGATATTAATATTGGCTTTATAAGGTATGTTGATTCAAATGAAGAGAGAGCAGTAATCCTTAATCCCTTCTTGAAAGATTATGTTTTGGAATTAAGAGATAAAGTTAAACTGTTATTAAGCTCTGAAGAGCTTCCTGAATACTGCGATAATGAAAAAAAATGCAAATTATGCGGATTAAGAAAACAGTGTTTTAATAAGGAATTCTTAATTAAAAAATTAAAAAATAAAAAAACAGTAGTTGTTATCCTGAAATAGTTATAAAATCCAAAAATTCCGAAAAGTTTAAATATATCTCAATTATCTTTTTATTAAAATGGCAGAAGAAGACAAAAAATTTTCAAAACAACTGATTGGGAAGACAGTAATCTCTAAAAATGGGAAAAGATTTGGGGAAGTTGGAGATATAATCTTTGAGACAAGATCTGGAGAGCTGATACATCTAGTTTTAGTTAATCCTACAGCTTATACAGAGAAATTAGAGCTTGAAAAGGATAAAAACGGCAATATTTTAATTCCATTCAGTTCAGTGATGGCTATGGGGGACTTTATGGTTATTTCTGAGGAAGATATTGTTTAAATCTTATTATTTATTTTATTTTTATAAACAATAACCTATTTAAATTAATAAACATTCTTATTCCTATGGTTAGCACTATTTGGACTGAAAAATACAGGCCCAGCGCTTTCTCTGAAATAAAAGGCCAAGAAGAGATTGTTAAAAGGGCAGAGGCTTTTGTTAAACAAAAGAATATGCCTCATTTATTATTTACAGGCCCTGCCGGGGTAGGAAAGACCACCCTTTCTTTAGTTATCTGCAAGCAATTATTTAAGGACCTATGGCGCCAAAACCTGTTAGAGTTAAATGCGTCTGATGAGAGAGGAATAGATATAATAAGGAATAAAGTTAAGGATTTTGCAAGAACAAAAGCATTGGGAGATGCGCCTTTTAAGATAATATACTTAGATGAGTGCGATGCTTTAACAAAAGAGGCGCAGCAGGCATTAAGAAGGACAATGGAAAATTATACAGAAACTTGCAGATTTATCTTAAGCGCAAATTACTCAAGCAAGATAATAGATCCTATACAGAGCAGATGCACCTTATTCAGATTTAAATTATTAGATAAAAAAGACATTTTCTTGATTGTTGATAAAATAGCAAAAGAAGAAAAATTAAGAATCAATGAAAAGGCAAGAGAAGCATTATATGAAATTAGCGAGGGAGATTGCAGAAGAGTAGAGAACATCTTACAAACATCTGCTGCAATAAGCAAGGATATAACAGACGAATTAATCTTCTCAATTGCTTCTGTAGCAAAGCCAAAGGAAATTGATGAAATAATCAAATTGTCATTAAATGGAGAGTTTATTGAAGCAAGGAACAAATTATTAGATACAATGTTAAAATATGGTTTATCTGGAATTGATATAATAAAACAAATACAACAGCAATTATGGAACTTAGATATCGAAAATAAGAAGAAGATGATGCTAATTGAAAAATGCGGGGAAATAGAATTTAGAATGACAGAAGGCAGTGATGAGTTTATTCAATTAGAAGCGTTATTAAGTCAGATTGCCTTGGCTAAAGAGAACTAAAAAAAAAAAAAAAAATGTTGCTTTTAAAATGTCCAAAATGCAAGCAAAAAATGAAATACCAGTCTAGGGACAGAATCTTATTAAAAAAAAAGAAGAAATGCGTTTATTGCGGTAAGAGTTTTTCTATTAACCTTAATATCACCAATACTTAAATTCTGCCTTTATAAGCCTTATAAACGCAAAATTTAACAGAAAGACTTATAAATAAACTAATTATCATCTCTATTGAGGTTTCTCATGGTAGAAGAAGATTCTGATACAACAGAAAAAGCTAGAAAATATTACGAAGAAAGAAAATCCAGAAAGGACGAGCAAAAAACAAAGAAAAAAATCTTTTCTAGATTAATTGAAGAAGAGATGAAAAAAAGTTACTTAGATTATGCTATGTCTGTTATCGTTGGAAGAGCTCTTCCAGATGTTAAAGACGGCCTCAAACCAGTCCACCGAAGAATTCTTTATGCAATGTGGCAGATGTCAATGCTTCATAACAAACCTTATAAAAAATGCGCTAGAATTGTTGGAGAAGTCCTTGGAAAATATCATCCTCATGGAGATACTGCTGTTTACGATGCTTTAGTTAGAATGGCTCAGGATTTCTCATTAAGATATCCATTAATCCAAGGCCAAGGCAATTTTGGATCAGTCGATGGGGATTCTCCAGCTGCAATGAGATATTGTATTACGGGGAATTCATTAATATTAACCGATAGAGGAATTTTGCCTATAAGAAATATTTCCAACAAACAGGAAGCAAAAATTAATATGAACATATTATCTTATAATGGCAAAAATAACCCTGCCTCCAAATTCTTTAATTCAGGTAAACACAATATCCTTGAGCTTAAAACAAAACTAGGATATAACATTAAAGGTTCTTATAATCATCCATTAATGTGCTGGACTTATAAGAATAACTTTCCTCAGATTGAATGGAAACTTCTTGAAAACATAAAAAAAAATGATATTATACTTTTAAACAGAAATTATAGTCTATTTTCAAAAAAATCATTAAACTTAAAACAATATTATTCTAAAAAAGGTTTCAAAAATGATGTTAAACTTCCTAAAAAGGTGAATAATGATTTAGCATTTTTATTAGGCGCTTTAGTAAGCGAAGGAAGTTTCCATAATAATCAAATATTATTTAATAATAAAGATAAAGAATTTTATAATAAAGTAAAATCAATTATTTTGTCCCAATTTAAAGGAATTCAATTATATGAAAGAAAAATCAAAGGAAAATGCACAGAATTAAGCATATATGAGCAGAAAGTTGTTATCTTTTTAAAGAATATTGGTTTAAATCAAGAAAGATCTGACAAAAAGGAGCTACCTTTTTCTATTCTTAGATCAACAAAAGAAAATATTAAACATTTCTTAATAGCATTATTTGAAGGGGATGGAAGCGTAATATACAGAACTGACAAGAGACATAGTGGAAAAAGCATTCAATTAAGTTATGATTCAAAAAGTACAAATTTGATCGAGCAATTAAAAATCCTATTATTAAATTTTGGAATAGTTACAACTAACGCTTATAAGGATAAACGAAATGAGTGTTATAAATTAATAATCTCTGGATATGATTCTATTAAAAAATTCAAAGATAAAATAAACTTCTTTTCAGAAAGAAAAACCAGTATTCTCGCAAATATTAACTCTATGAATTCTTATAGGATGGGTAAAACAGATTATATTCCTTATACAAATGAATATTTAAGAAAAAAGTATAAGAAAGAATTTATTATAAAAAATAATCTTGATAGATATAATAATTTAGAAAAAAATTATAATAAACTAATAAAAATTATTGATTCTAAAGATAAACAACTTATTAATTTTATTTTAAAAAATAAATATTTATTTAATGAGGTTTTAGAAATTAAAAAAATAACAAAAAAAGAAGAAGTTTATTCTATAAAAGTAGACAGCAAATGTCATTCTTTTATCGCAAATGGATTTATTAATCACAATACTGAAGCCCGCTTATCAAGAATAGCAGAAGAAATGCTTTTTGATATTGACAAAGAAACAGTCAATTTTGTTCCTAATTTTGATGATTCATTAAAAGAACCATCTATTTTGCCCTCAAAAATCCCTAATCTTTTAATTAATGGCAGTTCTGGGATTGCAGTAGGCATGGCAACTAATGTTCCCCCGCATAATATAATCGAGGTATGTGACGGAATTATAACAACAATAAACAAGCCAGATATCGCAATAAAAGAATTAATCCAAATCATTAAAGGGCCTGATTTTCCAACAGGGGCAATAATTACAGGAAGTTCTGGCATATTGCAGTCTTATTCAAACGGAAGAGGAAAAATAACAGTAAAATCAAAAGCAGATATTGAAAAAGGCAAGATTATTGTAACAGAGATTCCTTATATGGTCAACAAATCCCAATTAATTGAAGAAATAGCTAATTTAGTTAAAAATAAGACAGTAACGGGCATTAGCGATATAAGAGATGAGTCTGACAGAAGCGGGATGAGAATAGTCATTGAACTAAAAAAAGACGCGAATCCTGAAATTGCCCTTAACCAGTTATTCAAGCATTCCCGCTTGCAAGTTACTTTTGGTATAAATACAGTTGCCTTAGTCAATAATGAGCCAAAGACATTAAACTTAAAAGAATTAATTAAATATTTTATTGAACATAGAAAGGAAATTGTAACAAAAAGGACAAGCTTTGATTTAAACAGAGCTGAAAAAAAAAAACATATTCTTGAAGGGATAATTGTTGCATTAGACAACATAGATTCTGTAATCAAGTTAATAAAAAAGAGCAAATCAGCTGAGATTGCTAAAAATAATTTAATTGAAGAGTATAGGTTGTCTATAGATCAGGCTCAAGCTATTCTCGATATGAGATTACAGAGATTAACCTCTTTAGAGCAGGAGAAAATAAAAGAAGAGCATAAACATTTATTGAAATTAATTGAAGAATTAAAATTAATTCTTGCTTCTGAGCAAAGAATATTGGATATAATCAAAAACGAGTTAGAAGAAATAAAAAATAAATATGGAGATAAAAGAAAAACACAGATTATCGAAACAGAAGAAGTTATAGAAATTGAGGATTTAATTAAGGAAGAGGATGTTGTTGTTACCATAACCCATTCTGGCTATGTAAAAAGAACTTCCCTTAATGAATACAAACAACAGAAAAGGGGGGGGAAGGGAGTTATAGCTGCTTTAACAAAAGACGAAGATTTTATCGAAAATATATTTGTAGCTAATACCCACAGCTATATCTTATGTTTTACAGAAACAGGAGATGTTCATTGGCTTAAGGTATATCAAATCCCAGAATCATCAAGACATTCAAAAGGAAAAGCAATTATTAACCTATTGAATACAAAAGAGAATATAACAGCATTTATTCCAATAATGACTTTTAGAGAAGGCTATTTATTCATGGCAACAAAAAAAGGTATAGTAAAGAAGACCTCTGCATTGCTCTTTTCAAAGCCTAGAAAAGGCGGCATTAAAGCGATAACCCTGGACAATGATAGATTGATTAATGTTAAATTTACAAACGGCAGCAGAGAAATAATTTTGGCTACAAAAAAAGGAAGGGCAGTAAGATTTCATGAGAAAAATATAAGGTCAATTGGAAGAACAGGCCAAGGAGTTAGGGGAATAAGATTAAAAAAAGATGATGAAGTTATTGGAATGGTTATTGCAAAAGAAGACCGCACTTTGTTAACAATAACAGAAAACGGATATGGCAAAAGAACAAAAATAACTAGTTATAGGTTAATATCAAGAGGAGGTTCAGGAGTAAGAAATATTATATATAATGAAAGAAATGGAAATGTTGTAGCGATTAAATCTGTGAAAGAGGATGACGAAATCATGCTAATAAGCAAAAATGGAATAACAATAAGAATGCCAGTAAGCAATATTAATATTATTGGAAGAAATACCCAAGGCGTAAGGTTAATGAAATTAGAAAATGACAAGGTTGTTGCTGCTGCCAAGATTATTGGTGAAAAATTAAATGATAATGAAAGGAATAATCATAACCCATAAAGGAATCGAGGATATATCCAAAAAAGAGATAAAAGAATTAATTAATTCTAATGCAATAGTAAAGGATACTATCTGTATATTTCCTATTAAAAAAATTGAAGATTTATGCACATTATGCTATTCTGGCCAGAGCTTTATCAAAGTTCTTTACTATATTGATTCTCTGGAGGTTGATAAAAACTTTAAAGAAAATTTAAAAAAAAAAATAAAAAAAAATATAAAAATATTTGAAAAGTTCATTAAAAAAAAACAAAAATTTAAAGTTAAATGCGTAAAAATAGATTCTGATATTATCACTTCAGAAATAGAGGACATAGCTGGAAGCGTAGTCAACTATAAAGTGGATTTAGAAGCTCCAGATTTAATTTTATACATCTATATATATAAGACTAATTGTTATATTGGACTTGATTTTTCAGGATTTGATTTAAGCAAAAGAGAATATAAGATATTTAATTTTCCATTCTCCTTAAAGGGAAATATTGCTTATTCGTTGATTAGATTATCTGGCTATACAAAAAAAGAGAAAATATTAGATCCATTCTGCTCTTCAGGAGAAATTATAATAGAAGCAGCATTATTTGCTTCAAATATGCCTTCCTATTATTACAAAAAAAATGAATTTTTGTTTAACAAATATTTAAAGTTCGATTTTAATAAAATTGATAAAGATATTAATATAAAAAATAATATTTATGCATTAGATTCGCAGTTCAGGAATGTTAGGGCAGCAGAAAAAAATGCCAAGATTGCTGGAATAAACAAGATTATTAATTTTTCAAGAACAGAGATAGAATGGCTTGACACAAAATTTAAAAAAAATGAAATAGATATGATTGTTACAAACATTAGATTTTCAAAATATCAGAATATAGAAAAGTTAGTAAAGGAATTTTTTCATCAATGCAAATATATATTAAGCAAAAAAGGCTTAATACTAATTGTGACCAATAATAAGGAATTATTGGAAAATTCAGAATTCAAGCTTAAAGAACAAAGAGAAATCTGGCAGGGAAAAGAAAAATTAGAGGTATTGATTTATGCAATGTGATTTATGCGGCAAAGAAGATGAAATCTATCTTGCTTTAATTGAAGGTACAGAACTGAACGTATGCAAAAACTGTTCAAAGTTTGGTAAAATAATAAAGAAAATAATCATGGAAAAAAAAGAAATTAAAGAAAAAGAAAGGAAGAAGAAAGAGCTGCCGGAAAAAGAAATTCTGCAGGTTATTGTCTCTGATTATGCAAAACTAATAAAAGCAGGAAGGGAAAAACTTAATCTTAAACAAGAAGAATTTGCAAAAAAGATTAATGAAAAGACAAATCTTATTCATTTAATAGAAACGGGAAAATTTGAGCCGAGCATAAATTTGGCAAGAAAGCTGGAGAAATTCTTAAAAATAAAATTAATTGAGGAGCATGAAGAAATAATGACTGGTAAAAAAGAAACAAAGACAGATAAATTTACAATTGGAGATTTTATTAAAGTCAAGTAAGATATTTATATTTAATTAAACTAAATAAATTCCTTAAATAATCAATATATTCTTTCTTATTCAATTTGCTTTTTCCAGATTTTCTGTCTACAAATGTATAAGGAACTTCTTTTACTTTTTTATAATTTCCTTTAACTATTATTTCTAATAAAATTTTATAACCCTTTGCATTTAATTCAACTCCTTTAATAACCTCTTTCTTAAGGAAAAAAAAGCCAGACATAGGATCTTTAATTTTGGTTAATGGCAATGAAAGCAATGTAGCCCCTCTGCTTATAATCTTTCTTTTTAAAGGCCAATTTTCTATTCCCCCTTCCTTGATATATCTGCTTCCTATTGTAAGTTCTGCTTCATTATTAATGATTGGTCTAATAAGTTTAGGTATAACATTGATATCATGCGAAAAGTCAGCGTCCATGACTCCAATAATCAGGCCTTTTGCGGTTTTAAAACCATCAATAACAGCGCTAGCCAATCCTAATTTTCCTGTTCTATGAATGCATTTAACGGGATATTTTTTAGAAAGTTCATCAACTGTCTTTCCAGTTCCGTCTGGAGAATTATCATCAACAATAATTATTTCATGTTTATTCTTCTTTAGAATTTTATTAATTGATACAATAAGCTTTTTTATATTTTCTTTTTCATTATAGGTTGGAATGATTATGCTAATCATAACAAAGAGAAAATATAATTCACTATAATTAATTTACTGATTTATTTCCAACCTTATTTAACATATGCCACTGCATAGGCCTATTAAGAAATACCTTAAAGATGCCTTTATTTACATAATACACAACAATTAGCCCATAACTTAATGAAGATGCTATTGCTTTGAATATTGTTTTTTTTTGATTTATTTTATATAAAGAATAAGCCCCCGCTATCAAAAGGCCGGTTGTTGTAAGAATATTCCTTGCTGTTTCAATAAAAAATTTACCAAAATCAATGGGGCCAGGCGGATGAAAAATAAAGCTCAAAACTCCTGTTAAAAAAATAAAAAGCAAGAATGTAGAGAAAAAATATCCGGAAGCTTGTACAGATATACAAAATTTTTCTTTATAATTTATATTCTTATTAAAAAAAATATCTTTTCCATGCTCTTTAAAAGCATGGCAAACCCCATATGCCCATCTCATTTGCTGCTTATACAAATCTTTAGGAGTATATGGCACCTCTCCTGCGCATTCAAGTTTTTCAAGGTACTTAATTTTATATCCATTATTTAATAATCTCAGCGAATATTCAATATCTTCTGTTAAACTTCCATGCTTCCATCCTCCTAATTTAATTAATATTCTTTTTTTTACTGCTTCAGCGCTCCCGCATAACATAGAAATATTGTTTTTTTTCATAAATGGCAGTACAACTTGGTGGAATACTGCAACAATAGTTGCTCCTAATATTGATACAATATTCTGATTTGTGTTAATAAATTTCCATCTTGCTTGGACCCCGGCAATCTTTTTATCGTAAATAAATGGAGTTATAATCTTTTTTAAAAAGTCTTTTTCAGGAATAAAGTCAGAGTCAAATATCACAATCACTTCCCCTTTAGAATATTTAAGCATATGATTTAAATTACCCGCTTTATATCCGATATTTGAACCGCGCCTTGTTACTTTAATATTATTTTCATTAGCGAAATCATCTATCTCTTTAGAAATCTCTGGTTTATTGCTATCATCACCCACAATAATCTCGTATTTATCTTTAGGGTAATCAAATTCTAGGCATTTTTTAGCGCATCTTAATGCGACTAATTCATTATATGTAGGGATTTGAATTGTAACAAAAGGAGCTTTTTTAATATCAAATTCCTTTTCTTTATCTTTATTTTTTAAAAATATGTTATATATAGTTAAAACAAAATAAATTGCCGAAATAAGCATCATTATTGTCAGAAAAAAATAAAATGCAGTATTAAATATCTGATAAATAATATCCGCAGGAATATACTCGTAGATATACAAATAACTTTCTTTTAAAAATACCCATATGCTATTTAACAATACGCCAATCTCCATTACCTATTCACCTTATAAAAAATGAATTCTTCCATGAGTTATTTCTTAGAATACTTAAAACTATAATAATATTTAAAACTATCGTATATGGGAAATAAAAGAAAACAGCAGCCATTGTCTTAAGATTAAATTTTCCCTTGAACAAGAATATTGCAGAAAGCATTAAAAACACGCTTATTATGCCCGAGATAACACCGAAAATATTGTAAAGAGAAACCCCAAAAGCAGGAATCTTATAAATTACGTAGATTGGCCCTAAAAGAGAAATCCATCTTAAAAAATACATGAAAACAGATATAAAGTTCTGGCTGTTATAAGGAAGCCAGTATACAATTTGATAGATAAATAAAGGCAAGGAGATTAGGCTATAGAAAGTCCACCAGTAATGATTAAAGAAAAGATAGAGCATAGAAGGATTTGATTTAACCGAAAATAAGGATTTATTTCTTTTTAACGAGTCCAGCGCTGCTGTCCACCATCTTACTCTCTGTTTGAAAAATCCCCTTATAGTCTCTGGCACCGTGGTATACACGAATGCATTATGAACATTCTTTATTTTATAGCCTGAACGGTAGATTGAGAGGAGAGTATTCATATCCTCACCCATCATACCTCCCCTGAAATAGCCTATTTTTTTTATTACGCTTTTTTTATAACAGGCAAAGGCGCCAAAAAACCAGACGACATTTCCGAATAGATTTGAGAAGCTTCTCCTTGCAAGATTGTGCTGGAAATATTCAATATTCTGAAAAATACCAAGAAAACCTCCCTTATTTTCTACTAAACAGCAGCCATTTGTTGCTCCAACATCTTCATTTTGCAGAGGAACAACAATTCTTTTTAGAGAATTTGTGTCAATAAAGGTATCTGCATCAACAGTAAGGATAATATCATGAGAGGCTTTTTTTGCGCCGAAATTTAATACGTAAGGCTTGTGCCATTTCTCGCTCTCATTTTTCTTGCCTTTATACCTAAAAAGTCTTAGTTTTTTGTATTTTTTCTTGAACTGCTCTAAAATTTCTATGGTACTGTCTGTTGAGCCATCATCTATAACGATAACTTCCATCTTCTTTTTGGGGTAATATAAAGAAAAAATCGCATTTAGGCATTTTGCGATATTCTTTTCTTCATTTAAACAGGGTACAATTATACTCACATTGGGCTCATATGCCGAATATTTTTTCTTAATAAATAGCGAAAGAATAAACGTAATAAAACTAAACATAAGAAACAGGAATAATATTACAAAAACATAAATACCCATCTCCATTACGATATCTCTAGACATTTTAATCCTCAATGTTTTGCGGCTCCATATATCCTAATCCGGTTTTTTTCTTTCTTTCCTGCCTCTTTTTCCTTCTTACCAATCTGGAAATAATCATAAAACTGTTCGGAAAGCTGCAGTTCAATTGTATGCCCTGCCTTTTTTGCCTTTAAGAGATTCTAAACAGGAATAACTATATTCACAAAAGGTTCCAAGTCGCTATATTTTTTTTTTACAAACAAGGATCTGAAAAAAACAATAAATACAAATATTAGAGAAGAGAATAATATGAAGAAGAGTACACTTCCAAATGCCATAATAACATCCATCAATTTACCTCTTTTTTGATAACTTCCCAAATCTCTACATCATCCCACTTATAGATGTTTTTAAATGTTTCCTTATTTCTAAATAAAAATAATAAACCTTCTTCTTTATTATTCATTTTTTTTTTTTTCATTTCAGGTGTTATAAAGATATAACCTATATTATATCTGTCTAAAACTTTTTTGGTTTTTTCTAAATCATTTGACATAAAAATAAAATCAATATCCTTAAAAATTTCATTTACATTAGGGTAATTAAAGTTGCTGTTCATAATGCTTTTCTTGCCATAATATTCAATCCAAAATCCATTTTTATAATCCGATAAGACATTGTCTTTTTTTAAATCTCTTAAATATTCCAAAGCGTCTATTATCTCCTTGTCTGGCAAAGAATTGCTTAAAATAGAGATATAACTAATACAAGAGAAAAATAAGCCTATAATCAATATAATCAATGTTAAATTTTTTATTGATTTAGATTCCCATTTTAAATTTATTAATCTATATAATGCTATTCCGGCAAATATAGCTAAGAAAAAGTTAAGGTAAATATTTACTATATTCCCAATATAATAATAAGAAATTATTAAAATTAAAATAATTAAGTAAACTGGATATATCTTCTTCTTGTATTCCCAAGACAAAATTATTCCTATTAAGGCTAATAATAAGTTAAATATTCCAAATCCGATTAATGCTCCTATTTCTGTTACAGCATCTTTAATAATGTTTTTTTCTAAAAAATCAGGAAATTCCGCATTATAATTATAGATAGAAAGCGTATATATCAAAAAAAGGAGTATAGTAATTGACAAAATGTTTCTTTTCTTATTTTTTAAAAAGTAATAAAATAATAAACTAATAAAAATAAAAAATGAATGAATGTTGGAAATGGTAAATGTATAAATAAAATCAGGAGATAAAATAAGAATAAATAAAATCAAGAAAATCTCTTCATTAAAATACTTCTTTAAAATTAAATAAAATAATAATAAAGAAAATATTCCTAGCAAAAATGGTAATAATTTTGAAGCAAAATCTCCAAATATGTATGTAAAAAATGCTAAGATATAATGATAAGGATTTAAACTTTGAAAGTTTCCATCTATAATATCCTTAACAATCTTTGCATGATAATAGCTTTCTCCTCCAATTAAAATATTTCCATTAAAATATCTCAATAAGTGGGGAATCATCAAAACAATAATTGCTAATAGAAAAACATACAATATCTTTATTTTTTTTATTTTAATCTGCATTTTACTTCATAAATATCAACATTCTTGTTTTCATAAACAACCTCAAAACATCTTTTGCTAAAATAAGGAATTCCTCCGTATTTTTTTCTTACTTTTCCATAAAAAATATATTTTACATCGTATTTATTTAAAAGCCCTATTCCTGTTGTTTCCAATTTTGTTGTAAAAATATCTTTGACATCATTTTCTATTTGATTAATATTTTCTATCATTAAGAAATTTGAATCCCAAACATTCTTGCTTCTTCCATAATATGCTATTAAACTTCCTTCATCTAATAAGCTGAGTGTTTTTCCAGGATTTTTTTTTAGCCATATCAATGCATTAATTTCATCCTTACTAGGACTATTATTCATTTCTTTTTTCGCATAAGTATAACTGGGCCAAACAGATGTTAAAATAATCAATACAAAAACAACAAAAAATATATAATTTTTATATTTTGAAAATTTTGTTCTATCTAAATAAATCCAAAATTTTTGCATAAACTGCGCGAATAATAAAACTAAAATCATTCCTAAAAACATTAATCCAATCCTTAATTGGATTAGTCTAAACCATAACAATAATCCAGTTGATATTGCAAAAGAAATCAAAAGAAAAGTAAATCTATCCTTCTTCTTAAACAAATTGTAGTATATTATATAGATTCCAGAAACAAAAGAGATCGTGCCTATCAAATATAATGCCCCTAATAAGTTAAATTCTAAAAAATATTTGGCCATTATTTCTTCTGGAAAATTTTGCCATATCAATGAAATTCCGTGAAATAAAAAAACACCTTTATATACCAGGAAATTTATTATAATAATCAAAAAAGTAGAGAATAATATTAGCTCAACTTCTTTTCTGCTTAATTTTAATCTCTCTAATCTTAAAAATAATAAATAAAATAATAAAGCAATTATTAATAAAAATGAGCTGGCAGAAGTTAATGCCAAAATAAATATACTAACAATAAAACAATACAAAAATTTTTTATCATCGATTTTTAATAAACAATAAATTATAAAAAAAATTAAAGGAATAACTAATGTATAAATAGAAATACTGTTAACTGTCCTGGAAAGATATATTGGAACAAAACCTGCTGTAAAACCAGCCATCAATGATATTTTGCTATTCTTAGTAAGATGTACCACTATTAAATAAGCAATCATAACTAATAAACTTGCCAATACATTAGGAATTATTTTTCCAACTAAATTTAATGGCATAAAAAGACTAAAAAATGATAAAAAATAATAAAAAAAAGGGCTGTTTATTTGCTGTTTTCCACTATAGCTCAATTCATCATAACTTATTAATTTTCCACTTTCCTTAATATTTTCAATTTGCCTTAATGTAAAATATGCATTATCATCGCTAAATTCACTGCTCTGAAAAGCAATAAAAAGTCTAAAGCTTAGTGTAATTAAAAATATTAATATTAATATTATCCTTCTCATATATACCTTATTATAACAATTTATTTAAAAACCTTTAGAAATGTTAGTCATATGAGAATATCCAGTTGCCCATTAATTGATTCTTTATTAGATGGGGGTTTTGAAACAGATATAATAACTACAATTTATGGTCCTGCTGGCTCTGGAAAGACAAATATATGCTTATTAACCTCAATTAAACTTGCCTTGGACAATAAAAAAATCATCTACATTGATACAGATTCTTCATTCTCAGTTGAGAGATTAAAACAATTAACCAAGGATTATGAAAAGGTTCTGGAGAAGATAGTTTTTTTAAAACCAACCTCATTTGATGAACAGAAGAAGAGCTTTGATAAATTAAGAGAATTAAGCGAAGACCAAATTGGGTTAATAATCATTGATTCAATTTCTATGCTATACAGACTAGAATTAGGAAAAACAGAAGATGTTTATGATGTCAATAAAGAGCTCGGATTGCAAATAAGCTATTTAAATGAAATTGCCCGCAAGAAGAACATTCCTGTATTAATAACCAACCAGGTTTATACTGACTTTCAGGATAATAAGATTAAGATGGTTGGCGGAGATTTATTAAAATATGGAAGCAAATGCTTGATTGAATTGAAGAAGTTTCATAAAGGAGTAAGGGCAGCTATAGTCAAGAAGCATAGGTCGATAGAAGAAGATAAATCAGTTTATTTTAGAATTATAGATAAGGGCATTGAAGAATATAAGGAAAAAGAATCATTTTAAAATAATAAATCATTCCTCCATAAACTCTTCCAACTTTCCTTCAAAATCAGAATCTTCTTTTATTATTCCCTTATTCTTTAAATATTCCCTTGCTACAATATAAAACAATAATCCTAGGCTTTTCTTTCCTTTGTTATTGCATGGAACAACTAAATCTATATTATTTGAATTATTATTTGTATCGCATAATGCAATAACAGGAATCCCTATTTTCAATGCATCATTTATAACATTTCTGTCTGGCCAGCTGTCTGTAACAACAATTATTTTTACTTCTGTGTACTCTTCTAATTTAGTGTTTGTTAAGATTCCAGGAGGATATCTTCCAGCAATAACTCTAATGCCTGTTGCTTCTCCAAATTCTTTTACTGCCTTCCATCCATTTTCCCTTCTGCTTACCACTAATATGTCTTCTGAGTTGTATTGCGAAAGAAAACTAGCCATTATTTTTATTCTTTCATCTATCTTCTGCAGATTTAAGACGCTAAGACCATCAGGCCTGGTAGTATAGATAAAATGTTCCATATACCTTGTCTTAAATTTTGTTCCTATATGGATCCCTGATTTAAGATAAATATCTTTTGCTACTAATAATTGTTCAGCCATTTTAACTACAGTATATAGAAATATACTGCTTATTATCGCCCGCAGTTTTGTACAACAACTTGTGTCGTACTGGGCAATAGAAATTAGTGTTATTTAACTGCTTTTAAAGGTTTCTATCTCCTTGGCTTCATCCAAAAAATAGATTAATCACCTAATTCTAAGTGAAAAATATGGGCAAGCCGAACATTCGGCTCAACCCACAAATAGACTCGATACGAAATCGAGTTCTATTGCAAAAAG
>Ga0209542_10001697_pt1 | contig 51223 bp, 56 predicted proteins | sample RifCSPhighO2_01_FD_184028 | JGI IMG/M metagenome (GOLD analysis project Ga0209542, IMG submission 184028) | Soil microbial communities from Rifle, Colorado - Rifle CSP2_plank highO2_0.1 (SPAdes) (version 2) | ecosystem: Environmental > Terrestrial > Deep subsurface > Rock core/Sediment ...
AAATGGATTAGGACGCGGATGGGATATAGTACCTACTCGGTTCCGTGTAAGTACTGATTATGATTTCACCATGTGTCCACTCAGTTCCCTGACAATCAAACTGCCGAATAAAATTTCATTTGCCTCAAAACAAGGGTACGAAAGTTCGACACTAGATCCCAATAATTGTGCCAATGGGTGGGTTTCAGATGATCCGGCTTATCACAGTAATGGTTCAGTGAATGTTGATGATGCTTCTGGAGAAATAACTCAAGTTAAAATGATTACCACTGATCAAATTAGTTATTTTTTCGATGGTAATTACCGCTTAACTTCAATTACCGATGAGAATAATAACTCAATTCAGTATAGTTACGATACCTTAAATCGGCTTGCTGCCATTTCTGATACCGCTGGACATCAACTTACTTTATCCTACGATTCAGCAAATTTAATTTCCCAAGTTTCTGACTGGACCGGAAGAAATGTGCAGTACGGATACGATGATCAAGGGAATCTCACCACAGTTACCGACCCGAGTGGAAATATAACCACCTATACGTATGACACAAATAACAAACTCACCAAAGTTGCCAATCGTTTGGGACAAACAGTTGTGGAAAATACCTATACACCGGAAGCCAAGATTGCGACGCAAAAAGACGCAGCCGGCAAAACCAGTACCTATACCTATGATACGCAAAATAAGCAAATAACTATTGCCGATAATCTAAGACGGACAACTCACGCAACCTACGATGACAAAGCGCGAATTCTTGCTGATACTGATGCGCTCAACAAAAGTAATGTATTTACCTATGGTGTTGAGTACGCACCATTAACCATTACTGATAAAAACAATAACAAGGTTACCAATACGTATGATGTAACCGGGAATCTCACCTCAACAACTTTTCCGGACACGAAAAAAGTCACCTATCAGTATGACGCAAAAAACCGGCTGACAAAAATTACCGATGAGCGGTACGGGACTCCGGGCAGAGATACTACCAATACATTCGATGCAACAGGAAATCTGACCCAAATAAATAATGCCGGACAAATTACCAATTTCACATACGACGCTTTCGGTGAAGCATTGTCGGCAACCGACCCATTGAGCCATACGGTCACGTGGACTCGGGATAATTTTGGTAACAAGCTTACTGAAACCGATCCGGCCAATAAAACAGTGTCGTTTGAATATGACGTCCTTGCCCGGCTCACCAAACAAACCGATGCCAATGCCAAAGTTGTCTCCTACGCGTATGACGCGAATGGTAATCTCCTCACATTCACCAATGCGGCTGGAACAACCACCAATACTTACGACAAAGAAAACCGCCTGACCAAAACCACCCTACCGAATAATTCGGTTACCGAATATTCGTATACCAATGCCGGTTCTTTAGGCATGGTGACTGATCCACTCCTGAGTAACACTACTTATAACTACGACGAGTACCAGAATCTGGTATCACTGCAGGATGCTTTAGATAACACCACCACAAATACTTACGATCAACTGAATCGCCAGACACAATCAACCACACCGCTTGGTAAAGTCTCCAAATGGGAATATGACGCCAATGGCAATATTACGAAAAGAATAGATGCTAATAATAAAGCAACCACCTATCTCTATGACGCGTTTAACCGGTTGACCAAAATTACCTATCCCGACGCTAAAACTGTCACCTATACGTATGACAATCGGGGAAACATGACCAAAATGGTCGATCCTGTAGGAACAACTACCTACACCTATGATATATTTGACCGCTTACTGACAGCTAAAAATCCTTACAGCCGGCAAATAACCTATACGTATGATAGCGCTAATAATCTTACAAAAATTACCTATCCCGACAGCCGCGCCGTCACTTACACATACGATACAAACAACCGCTTAATCTCGGCCAAAGACTGGAATAATCAAACTACTACTTACACCTATACCGACAATGGCCTACTTGCGAGTAAAAGCCAGCCCAATGGGGTAGTTTCAAACTATGGCTATGACAGTACAAATAGACTCGCGAATTTAGAGCACATCAAGTCAGGGACAACACTGGCAAAATTTGCGTACGAACGGGACAGTATCGGCAATATTACCAAAGTTACCGAAGAAGGCAGTTTCTTTGATACTCCATCACCGCTGCCTACTCCCAGCCCCACGCCGACAACTAACGGAGAAGACTTGGTTATCACCGGAATTTCTACCAACCCTGTTTCACCGGCTGCAAATACTAATTTTACAATAAATCTAACTGTCAAAAATCAGGGTATAGCGCCAATCACTAACAAGGTGGTTATGTTTGGCTATTACTACGATTTAGCTGCGTTGCCCGACTATGCCACATCAAATCAGGGAGCCGGAACGTATGGAACGATTGTTAACCTTAACGCCGGACAGGAAACAACCATTAGTTTTAATGCGAACACTATCCCAACACCAGGAACGCATACGATTTGGGCATTGGCAGACAAAGGGAATGCAGTTCTTGAAACAGATGAAAATAACAATGCGTCCGGGCCATTGGCGGTTACTGTACAGGGCGCTGCGGCTACACCGAATCCAAGCCCGGCCGGATCACCGACACCTGTTCCGACCAGTACGCCAACGCCTACACCAACAGCTCTTCCCAGCGCCACACCGACACCGCTACCGTCGCCGAGCGGTTCAGGGCCTGACTTAGTCGTAACCAGCATTACCACTACGCCTGCAAATCCAGCGCCATATACATCCTTTACCATATCGGCGACTATTAAAAATCAAGGAACAGTCACCGTTCCTTTCGTCTCGTTCCGGCTGGCGTTCTACTATAATCTCAGTCAACCGCCTACTCCCAGCACTGCATATTCAAGCTCAACTTCGATAACAACGACAGCGCTGACTCCGGGGCAATCAAGAGTCTACACCAAGACATATAGTTATTCTACTTCCGGGCCACATACGATCTATGCCTTCGTTGACCAGGGAAATACGATTACCGAAGCAGATGAAACAAACAATGTCGGAACGAAAATCGTAACGATTGCTGCAAGTGGATTCTTCAATCAACTGTTTGCAACTATCGCAACCAGCTTAGCTAACTTATTAAGTCCAGACTATGCGTTTGCACAACCGGTATACCAGCAACACATAACCACTTTTGCGTATGACGCGCTTTCCCGAATCAAGGAAGCCAACTATCCGGACCAAATGGGATATAAATATACGTATGATAAAGTCGACAACCGCTTATCCATGCAACTGTTAATTGCCACCCAATCTGCAACTGCAAATTATAGCTACAATGCGGATAACCAGTTTACTGCCGCGGGAAGTACATCGGCGACGTATGACAGCAATGGTAATCAAATCACCAGAAGCAATCCCCTGGGCACCACCGGCTTTACTTTTGACTTTGAGAATCGACTCACCAAATTCACCCCGCCCACCGGTTCAGCCACCACCTATACGTATGATGGCAATAGCAATCGGTTGAATAAAGTCGTTGGCAGCACAACCACCCGCTTTGTAACCGATGTTTCATCAAGTCTTTCCCGAACTCTGGCTGAAACAAATAGCTACAATTCGATCACCAAATCGTACGTCTACGGACTCGGGTTGATTAGCCAAGGTACTGCATCTGTTTCTTCACGAGATTATTATCTTGAAGATGGACTTGGGAATGTGCGGTTTGTCACCGATGAGGTAGGCAATAAGGTCCGCTCAACTGAATATGACCCCTTTGGCAACTGGCGGGCAGCTCAGGGCCAAAGCACTATCCACATGCTATTCCAGGGTCAACAGCGGGATGCAGAAAGTGGTAATTATTTCCTCCGCGCCCGCTACTATGACCCGACACTGGGACGGTTTATTTCCAAAGATCCGATAAAGGGAAAATTGACTCTTCCCCAAACCCAGAATCCGTATGCGTATAGTCTAAATAATCCTGTTAATTTGTCTGATCCATCAGGATTATGGTATATAGATGTTGGAGTGTCTAGTGGAATATTGGGTCCTCTAGGAGGTGGAGGTGGTGTACTTATTAATGATCAGGGAATAACTCCATATATAGCAGGTGGGGCAGTAACACCAGGGAAAGGCATCACGGTAACATATTCCTCAGATAATCCTCAGCAAAATTCTACTACTGTAAATTTTGCCGCAAATTTTATTGGAGCAATTAATGTAAGTTATCCTTACAAAAATGAAGTTGTGCCACTAACTTCTGGGGATGTAGCAGTTGGTGCAGGATTTCCGGCCGGTGCTTCTGCAACTGTAAATCATACCTTTGGTACTTACTGTTGGTAATATTTATAAAAATTATATGAATATTGATTCAATCATTAATATATTGCTTATCATTTTCGGATTACTGAGTATTATTAAGTTCAGGTATTTTGGGGCAAGAGCAATAGAACAAAGAAAACTATTAAATAAATTTTTGCCCTTTCCCAATAGGAGTGATGATTTTGGAGAAACAGCAATTCTATTTACGCAACTTATGTTTTTATTTATGGGGATTTTATTTGTATCAGTAGGGTTGACTAAAATATTCAAATAATAGATCTTAAATACATTTTTGGCGGAATATTTTTCATAATTTGCAAGAATATGTTGTTTTATTAAAGTAATTGCTTATAATATTAGATTGCTCTTTTAAATTTTTGTTGCCTGAGGGGTTGAGCTTCTTCCCAACAATGTACGGAGTTTACCCCGTTGCTTGACGGGGATCCAACACTTGGACGGTTTATCTCCAAAGATCCGATTAAGGGAAGCTTAGCCAATCCCCTTTGAACAAACCACTCTCAAAATCATTATAGATGCTTTTCACAAATGCAGGTGGTTTCGAAAATTTAGCTGTAACTAAACGAAAAGTATTTTAAAAAATAGTAAAAAGGTTAAAACATAAATTTTAATTTAGCTATTGCACCCGCGCTATATCAATCAGGGAAAGCTCTGATTTAAAAGTATTTAAAGCTGAATCCAGATTCAAAGCGTTGTCATAGTAAAAATTGTAAAATGGTTGAGTAAGGGTCTGGCTTGAAGTAACTAAAGCAGCCATCAATGGTCGACCAAGTATCTGACTTTGTCTCACTGCGTAGTTCCATTGCAGACTCCATTCTGTTTCAGTTAACTCTGGCGGCACCTCGGTTATAGTTTGAATAAGGTCTTTTGTAATCCGCAGTAAGTTTGCAGAATTCAAATCATACCCGAACGCATCAACATTTCTTTCGTCATGACCCTGATTTATGACAATGACTGCTTTAAATATCTGTAATTTTTGTTTGTCTCTCGCACCAAATCCTAACTGGTATGATTTTAGAGCATGCGTGTAAGGGTTACACAAAATATCAAGTAGTCTCAGAAGCTGTGTATCTTCATTCCTTGCGTATTCAATTTCAATCATTCTAATATTCAGAGGTCAGGAGTTATATTTATACCATACCTAAAAATTGTTTAATAGAGTTACAGCTCTAAAATCACAAAATTACTATTGCGTCGGCACAAGGAGCGCCCCATTATTCGATAGAGAAGGTTCGGAACATAGGTTACGGTTAAAACAACAGGGGCGTCGCATTCCCTTGTTGAGCTTGTCAAGCGCAACTTTTATATGCTTTTGGCGCGTTTCCGCGGTTTTAACAGCGCGTATCCATCGGATCCAATCCCAACGGGCAAGTGGGGTAATATCTTTCCATAAAGCTTCGGCTTTGGGGGAAATTGCCAAAGCTTTTCGTAAATCTTCAGGAACCTCAGGCTCTATCCATTCTTTGGTCGGCTCAATCGTCACATCTACGGTGTCACCCGCTTTTACACCGGCTTTGTCAAGCAACTTTTTGTCAGGGGAAAACCAGTGGCTTGGTTTTTTCCCTGGTCCATATCTCCCATCCGGTTCGAGCAAGGCTTTATAAGCACCGCCATTAATAGTCCCTAAAACCATCGTCATGCCTCTGGACGGAAGCTTTGCAGAGGCATTCTCAGGTAGTCTGAGAATGGTCCATGAGCCAATTTTGAAAAGTTTTGTCTTAAATTGGATTACCGACATGAAGATAGTATACCAAAGGTTGAAGTTGAGGTTGGGGTGTAATAATTTGATGTAGGGCTGAGTACATAGTACGTAGTTTAACAGTTCTTTCGGTGCTACCGCTGTTTCCCAAGCAGTCATGGTGTTGTGGTGGAGGTTCTCGATGACTTGTCTGCGGCACCTATAGTTGATCGTTTAAGTATAAATAAATCCAAAAGCCTACAAGAAGGTTTAGTACTATTGCCCAAAGTATTTTATCTTTTTTTGTATAAGCTGAATTGTTACGCCTTTTTTCAGATGCGTATTTACTTTTTGCCATATGTGTGGCTAAACTTGCTAGAAGTTCAATAAATTTCTCCATACAAAAAATAGTAACATAAATTCCTGATTGTGACACCTTTATCTGGGCAAGTTTTCCCCTGCTAGCAGGATGCCCGCCCCCACGCACGATTTACAAGAGATTTGGTATAATGCAGGTTGAGCTACTCAGTAGTATCACTGAGATGATTTCCAAGAAAAACGTCGATTGCTGATTGGCCATTACTAACGCTATTAGTTAAGATATATGAGTAATATCGAAAAACCAGAATTTAATTTACCCACAAGTGGAAACTCCTTTATCAACGGAAAATATCTAGAGATTTTAAATCGATATCAATTCGTACTTGGGAGTAATCTCTCTGGGCTTCTTTCATCAAAAGAATTGCCTGATATGATTAAATTCGATCTTAGTGAAATAAGACTACCTTTAGCAGCCTCTACATAGAAATTACCACCACAGTATGATCTGACTTTTCCTTCCACAGAATCATTAGGCCTAATAGAACCATTTCAGCGACCGCATATGCCAGTGATTGAGCCATCCGATCAAATTCCTGATGAACTGAATTCGCTTCGTGCTCTTATTGACAGCGATTTAATATCACCTCGCGAAAAACAAGTGCTTACACGTATCACGGAGGTTGCACCTATTCTATATAGTGCCATTAAAAGCACTTATCCCCATCGTGGTTGGCGGGTATGTGGCCCGGCATCGGCTGGTTTATCGCGTATGTTATCGTACGATCTTGAAATTCCGATTGGAACCGATCTTGAGGGTGAACATATGGAGTTGAGCGTAGGAATTTACGATCCAATCACCGTTGATGGTCTTGCGGCAGATCAGTTTACCGATCGTGATAAATATCGCAAGGCAACTTTTGAGGAGCAGACGTATATTCGATATTATTCCCCTGACGGCAAAGTTTTCTATATTGATCCGATTTTTGGCTTGTTAATGGAAGGAAGAGATGAAACCATAGATCCTGTGGTTGTTGAAATGTATACGCCTGAATCGCTCGATGCAGAAATTGCTCGCCGTCATAATGTTTTTGATTTTGTCCGCTACCCTCAAAATAATTTCTATCACGGAGAACAATTTGTTTGGACACATCACAGAGAATTAGCACAAGATGATAATCCTAATACTACACAAATACTAATGGGTGCCTCAATTATTCATGAACATATTGCGACACAACAAGTACTGAATAATATTGCATACGATGGAATTAAATTTGTATATACAGATAATACGAGTACACAATTTATTGAAGCGGACTATGCAAGTTTATTAGTTGCCTTATCTGAGCGAGGGTACCCTAATCTTATTGATAGTTTAATCAGTCAGCATCCAAATAGCACAAAATTAGTAACTATGCATCAATCAGCAGAAGAGATTTATAAGCAACGCTTACCAGAATTAGTGAAATATATGAGGGATAGGGCAAACGGATTAAGAAGTTAAATAGTCGATTCTTCTCACAAAACCACAAAGTAACTCAAGATTGACTGTACTGATTGTTAAGTTCTAATCCGTTTGTGGTGGCTGACGGGATATGCCTGTCCGCCTTTGGCGGAAACCCGCGACATCCCCGCTGATTTTCTTGGGGTAGGCTACCAAAAGATGTCCGAACCTACTACAGCATATTATCTCAGAAAGATATTGCGTTCTTCAAGCATTCATTTCTTCAACTCACTTAATTTTCCCTCGTGTAAAAATGTGAAGAATATGACTTTTAGTAACTCTGCGGTTTCTATTTCCTTTTGAATATTAGATCAGTTGTCAAAGTAGAAATTATGTGACTTTGAAGAACTATTTATTAGGAGAAAATTCAATTATCCACTCAATACCGTATTTATCTCTAAACATACCCATATATGATCCCATACCATCAGACATAGGTACTTCTACATTACCTCCAGATGAAAGGCCATTAAATATTTTTTCTGCCTCTTCTTTACTTTCTGTACTTACTGCAATTTTACTTCTATTTTCATTTTCATTTACTTGTCCCATACCTTCTGGAACATTATTTGCAATCAACATATTATCTTTACCAATAGGTAAGGTAATAAACATCATTTTATTTTCATCTTTATCATTTAGTACTTTTCTAACATCTCCACCGAAAACTGATTTATAAAAATCAAATGCTTCTTCAGCATTACCGTTAAAGTTTATCCAAGGATTTATTTTAATCATAGTTTAATGGTATAAAATTATTGTAAATTTTACAAGATGATTTATATTTAAAAATAAAGGGATATATAAATCCATATTAAACTATATCGATGGGTCGACTAGCAGACGACCTGCGAACTTATTATACAGTAATATCAGCGGTTGAACGAGAACAATACCGTCAAAGGTTTTTGTTTAGTGCTTGAAACCACAGAAAAGGTTGAATTATTCTTACTTTTTAGTGTTATAATTCAAGTATCTATGTTAGACAAAGAATACGCATACTATAAAAAGCACAAAACTGAGCTTTTCAAAAACTTTAAAAATAAATATTTAGTAATTATTGGTGAAGAAGTAGTGGGAAATTATGATACAGAATCAGAAGCTTACTCTAAGGCCATTAACCAATATAAACTGGGTACATTTCTAATCCAGCACTGTGTGGATGATGAAACAGAAACGCTTCAAACTTTTCATTCACGAGTCATATTTTAATTAATGAAATCATGTATGCATTTACAACTAAATATAATGGCCTCGGTAAAGTTTTAGTAAATGAAGTTGGTCTATCAATTCCTTACGATCTTTCACACGGAATACAAGATCCAGCACTCACAATCAAGGCTATCTGGGACACCGGTGCTTCAATGTCTACGCTGACAAAAAAGGTAGTACAACAACTTAAACTTCAACCTACAGGTAAAATGAAAGTTCGCAATACTTCTGAAGAAAAATTGCGTGATTCCTATATACTAAATTTATATCTACCAAATAGGGTGATGATTCCATTTGTTAAAGTTGTCGACTGCGAAGACGTACTGGGTGGAGCTGATATGTTGATTGGCATGGATATAATAACTATGGGCGACTTTGCGATAACAAATTTTAATGGAAAAACTACTTTTTCATTTGTAACTCCTGCGAAGCGAACAATTGATTATGTTGAGGAATTAAATCAGATTAATCAACGTATCCCAGTATTAACACGCATTGAGGAGGAAAAAAAACGAAGAATGATTAATGCTGCAACTAAAAGTAAGAAAAAAAGGAAAAAACGAAAATGACTCGATTTTCATTTGAAGTTAAATAATTCGGGAAGTGTAACTTTAAGTGCGCGAGATAATTTAACAATTCGCTTCAACGATGGGTTTCTACGACCTGATTCAATTAGATTCAAATACGAATAGTCAACTCCTGCGAGCTCCGATAGTTTTTCCTGCGTAAGTCCACGCTTTTTCCGTAGTTCTCGAACTTTTGCTCCAAATTTCTGCTGTACTGTAGCCATGGCCTGATTATGGCCACTTGCAATCCTAAAGTTTATTGACTATAGTCAAATTATAGGCACGATTTACTCATAATATTTGTTTTTAGTCGAAGTACAATGAATAACGCGGGGATAACAAGTTTTATTAAACGCCACTTACATGTTATTCTTATTTGCTTCCTGCTTTTATTAAATATTGCTCAGACTTTCTATTTCTTCACCGTTACTAAACGGCTGAATGAGCGAATTACACTTGTTAATGCATCCGTAAATGAAAACAGGGATCTGATGGCGAGTGTATCTCAGTATTTTGAAGAGAAAGGAAACTTAACAATTGGTGGACTTTTGGAAACTTATGATGCACTGGTTGCCACAGTTGATAGACTTGAAAGCACGATTGCGGTATATGATGAAAATGTTGCAAAAGCTAACGAAAACGACAAGTATTTATTTGATAAAGTTGATAAGATTCAAAAACAGGTAGATATAATCTTGCAATACTTATCTCGATAATTAAGGACAGGCTACGGCAAGCGCAGCTTTATCATCTACAGAAAGAGTATAGTGCCCCTTTTCTGAAACCTTATACATAACTGAGTCTTTATTCTCATTATGTGGAATCCCTAGTGCATGCCCAAACTCATGAGCAAGAATATGAATCAAAAGATCTTTATTTTTGAAAGTATAAACTGTAATTGAATTTTCACTGCCGTCATATCTACCAGCATATGAACTTGACTCTAAAATGGATTTTAGTTGATCATTCGTTTGATTAATTGTGTTTGCTAGAGAACGATATTTACTATTATGGTCATTGATTGCAGCACTTAAAGCATTGAGTGCTATTAGTCGTTCATCTACTGACTTTTGCTGTACTTTCAGGCTGTCAGGAAGTGAAGTACAATTTTTATTGTAAGAAGCCTTTTCTTCATTTAAAGCATCATTCATTTTTTCAACTGAAGCCTTTTTTTCCTCTATAGATGCAGATACTTCTGGTGTCATTCCACCGCTTTGATTCCATAAGAATATATCGGTTTTTATGTCACTAACTAAACTGTCAATTTGTGATTTTTTAAGAATAAACGTTGCACTTGTTGAATTACAATTTGTACTCCATAAACTTATTTGCCTATTCACATCAGTAGCTTGCTGATTAATTGAATTTTTTTCTTGTTGGTATTGAGTTTTTTTAGTCTGCGTTGTTTTATTGAGCTCATCTAGCTGGTTGTTTAACTGATTAAGTTTGTTGGTTAATAGCTGTTTATCATCAAAAATCAAGTTAACCGTAAGTGACCCTGAATGACTATGCGTAAAAAGCTGTTTATTTTTCGCATTATTCCAAATAGATACAGCCCTTGAAATATCTGACAGCAACTCATCCGTGGAGATGTTAAATTGAGGATCAATCCTACCGACTTTATACTGGATAGGGTTATTACAGCGATTAGGTTGGGCTGGCTGCACCTTTGAATGATCGTCAATAGGAATACTTATGGCATTAGTCGAGTTTCCTTGTGATGCAGGGGTATTTATGGGCGCAGGATTGCTTTGCGGTGTGGATTCTTGAACGGGCTGTGGTGTGGGGTCTGGCGAGGACTCAGGCAGATATGTAAATATTTTAGGCGCAGTTATATTTAACTTATCTTTTAAAAATTCTGATACTTTTTCCTCTGTTTCGATAAGATTGCCACTGGCATGTGCTAGAAAGGATATGTAGTTTCCTTGTTTAAAATTACTAAATACATAAGCTACTCCTAGTAGAACCAAAAGCATGATTATTAATCGTAAAACCCTTGTGATAAATGTCCACTTGCGCGGCTGTGTGTCGGGTAAATCTACCTTTCCTATAGCAAGGTTAGAAGTCGTGCCTTCAAAAGAATCAATTATATGTGATCTGAGTTTGATGCTGGGTTGAGGATTGTTGTTTACTTCAGGTGAAACAGAATCCATAGATTATTTGATTATAAACAAATTTATACATAAAGCATACTATAATTTGTCTGCAGGGATATAATTACCTGAATGCTAAACGGAAAAATGGAAAAATTGTCTATACCCGAAAAGAAAATTGCTGCAAAAATAATGTACAAGATTGGTTGGGGATCACGCAAAATAGAACAATGGTTAGGTTTAAGTGATAATACTGTTCTACGGTCAGTAGAGGAGCCTACGCCAGATAATTTGAAGCAATTTGAAGCGCAATTTGAGGTAGCACTTGTCGATGTGCGGCGGGAAGCACTGGCACTGATTCACAAACGTATACTTGAAATAGTGCCTAAGGAAAGAAAACTGGATCAATTAGTAAAAGCTGGTGATTTTATGTTGGGAAGAGATGCGGGAACGAAAATAGGAGTTGCAGTTAAAGTCGATCAGCCGCCACCTGTTTTAAGTGAAGAGGAACTGGCTCAAAAGATTTGCCAGTTAATAGAAAGAGCACAAAAATTAAATGATTCTCAGTTGCTTCAAGCTGCGCGCGCTTGACAGTTTCAGTTTTTGTTGGTATACCAGTAATCAATTCTATTGCACGGCGCGCACGGCCTTAAGGTGTTGAACAGATTGTAGCGATAGAGGTATTTGTAAGAGTCGTTATCTAGGCGACCAAACCATTTCATAAATGGGGCGGTTGCTTTTTTTGTGTGGCTAAAAAATGAACTATGAATGATGAATTTGAGACTAAGGATAAACAATTTGTTCCCTTCTTACTTACTCAGACGCGAGTAAATTTTTTAGGAACACGCATCTCTAATACCACTATTTACTTTAGATTCTCGCCTTATAGCACGTGTATTGAACTAATAAATGCTTTCGTTACTAGAAAGGCTGATCCAGTACAACCAAAAAACCTACTTGATGCAGTTGAATCATACAGAGACGTTGTTTTTGAAATGAAGGAAAAAATGAAAAACTATGGATAATTCAGCAGTAAGTCCATTACAAAAGTATTACTCCTTAGTACCAAACAGCTTGTCGCGTGAAGAGTTTTTGCGCTCACAGATCACTAAAAAGGAAGCTGCTTACATTATTGAACAAAAATATCAATCAAAATATGATCCGTATAATCTTAATTTTGATGCTTTCGATCAGCTTTTAGCATGTGAATCAGTCGCCGAATCCTCACCAATCTCTCCAAGAGAAACTAATGAAAAAGAAAGCATAAGTACTAATGGAAATGTTAGCGGGAATGATAATGGTGTCTGTAAACAGCAAGTTAGCCATGTGTTAACTCAGAGTAAACGGGATGTTATCTCAAAACTAATGGTCTGTAATTACTTAACTCCTCCACTAGAAGTTTCAAAACTCCTTGAATCGCTTTTTGAGGAATACTCAAGCCAAGAAGGACATTGGTTGTGGATTTCTCAACGTTGGACTCCTCGAGCAATAAATCGTTCAGTTAAATACACTTTTAGGCTTTATGAGACTGGTCGAATTAGGCAAAATCCTGCAGCCTGTTTCACTTACGATATAAAACACCGTAAACAAAGAAGAAATAAAAATCGAATAGTTTAAATATGTTGCCTAATGAAGCGATTGAAGAATTTAAAGAGTTATACCGGAATGATACCGGCGTTTTGCTGAGCGACACTGAAGCCACTGAACAAGCAAGCGCGTTATTTAATGCCCTTGAAGCTTTGTTGACCAATGAAGATCAATGATGTTACCATTACCGACAACTATCACACGCGTATGAAATCCGCTTATGTTGGCTACTGCAGAAAATCGAGTGAAGCAGAAGATAGACAGGCAGCCTCAATCAGTTCTCAAGTTGAAATTCTCAAGCAGTTGGCCAAAGAGAGAAATCTAAACATTATCCACCGCTTTGAAGAAAGCAAATCCGCCAAAGCTCCGCACGTCAGAAAAGAATTTGAATCTATGATCAAATTCATTACCAGTCATAACGACATAAAAGGAATCATCACATGGAAACTCAACCGTTTGAGCCGCAATCCGGTTGATACCGGAGCTTTACAATGGTTACTTCAAAGTGGGGCGATTCAGGAAATCGTCACCCCATCTAAAACATATACTGAAGCAGATTCGGACTTCATCATGGCCGTTGAAGGCGCACAAGCCAACCGTTTCATTAGAGACCTACGTGAAGATACCTTACGAGGGCTTAATTCAAAAATAGAAAAGGGGGTAGCTCCTGTGCAAGCTCCGGCGGGTTACCGAAATGATACTTCTAAAAAGCAGGGAGAAAGAGATATTTTACCAAATACAGATTTTCCTTTAGTTAGAAAAGTATTTGATCTTGCATTAACAGGACAATATTCTATAGCTAATTTAGTAGTAAAGACCAAAGAGTTAGGTATCAGGAGTAAAAAAGGTAATGTTCTTTCAAAAAATGGAGTTTACGCTATGGTGCGCAATCCTTTTTATACAGGTAAATTTCTATACAACGGCAACCTTTTTAACGGGGTTCACAAGCCGATGCTAACACAAGCTGAATTTGATCTGATTCAGGAAATATACGGTTTCGCCTCGAAAGCCCGTCCGGTGAAACACCAGTTTACCTTCAACAACCTGATTCGTTGTGACTGCGGCGGCTGGTACTGTGCCGAACAGCACATAAAAAACTACAAGAATGGGAAAAACCAGCGTTTTGTTTACTATCGCTGCTCACGTCGGAAATCTAACTGTCCGCGTTTCTATGTCAGAGAAGACAATCTGAATACTCAAGTCGCGTCATTTCTCCAATTATTGACGATCAAACAGCATTATATAGACTGGTTTATTAAATGGCTCAATGCAAAGAATAAGGATAAGGTGAAAGTACGTGATGCACAACGTACTCAACTTCAAAAGGCGCTTAAAAATGTGAATGTTCGTATTGATAATCTGCTAAAACTCAAACTCTCACCCGATAACGTAAATGGATCGCTAGTAACCGATAAAGAATACCAAACTGTAAGAGAAAAACTTATAAAGGAGCGTGATGAAGTTAAACAGAATTTAGATTGTATAGACAAGCATTTTGACCAAGTTGACGACTTGTTAGTCAAGACTTTCTCATTAGCGGCAAGAGCTAAGAAAGTATTGGAAGGTAAGGATATTCAGAAAAAGAAAATTTTACTTCAAGCAATTGGTGTGAACCTGACTATAAAAAATAAAGAGATTGATATAACGCCACGTTACCCATTTGAACGAATTAAACAGGCTTTACAGGCGATCTCTCTGTGCGAACCTAAAGAAATGTTATCAGAAAGCCCTAATCCTCAAGAGCAAGTTGTTTGGGGTGGCTGACGGGATTTGAACCCGCGACATCCGCCTCCACAGGGCGGCGCTCTACCGCTGAGCTACAGCCACCAAACTTAAGTTTAGAGTTAAGAATTATGACCTGCCAACCAGCAAGGCTGGATTAAGAATCTTAATATAAGATTACAATAAGCGTATTATATACGATCCCGGGTTGAGGACAAAGCTAGAAGAAGAATTAATCTCAGGTCGAAACATTCGACCAGGAAGAAAGAGGCAAAGGTTTAACACAAAAATCTGGTTGACGCTGGTTTATAGTGTTCATGTAGTTCATAATTTTATCTGCTCCAACACCATATATTGAGCTGTCTCTTTGCCAAATTAGAGTACTGGGAACGTCCATTAGTATCAACGAAAATATCCCACCGTCCTCAGCATATCGGCTCCAGCTGGTCACCAGGCGGGGTAGCTGCGACCGATTTAGACCAATCCCCAATTTTTCTACACTATCCCATGCATCATTTTTTTCACATTGCAACTGACTAAGATTAAATTCAGCAACAGCATCACTAACCGGTCCAATTGTCAAACCTAGGCTAGTGGTTTCCGTTTCGACATATCCAATATTTAATCCAGTTGACAGAGGAATATTTAAATGAGGTCGTTCTCCACGAGCGGTAATCCCAATAGCGACCAACCATATTTGAGGGGTTTGCAATGGAATAATTTGTACTAGATATTTCTCCTGATAGAATTTATCATTAATCGCGTCTGGGTTAAGTCGAGCTGCTTTCCAACTTTTCACTAATTCTGTTTGTGGGGTTTCCGGAATCATAGGTTCGTACTATACGCTAATTTTTAAATTTTGCAAGCTTTGAAACTACAAACCCAGCAACAACCCAACCGATCGTACCGGATGGCGGAAAAAGGATTTTACATCGTTCAAGTTAAAAGAGCCGTCGCCAGATGGATCAAACGGCAGGAGCTGCGGGAAAGTCACCGTCGTCCGGTCTTCAAGTAAGGTCGTCATCACCTGGCGGGGCAAATAGTATTGTTTGGTCAAAACCAGGCGATAGGTCAGTTGTGGAATGACGTTATATAAATCATGCACTTCCGTATACCCACGGCTGAATTCCAGATTTTTCACCTCATGGAGTACGCGGTCCCGCTCATCGTAAATTAAAAGCGAATACCCGTCTCCAGTCACATCTTTTTGTAACCAGCGTTTGGCTTTAACGAGTAGACTCGGAGGGGGAATCGTACCGACTGTTCCATTCTGTGAAAGCACCGTTACCTCGTCTTTCTTGAGTTTCATGCTGTAATCAAAACTGCGCACCAGAGATGGAGTAGTAACGTGTAAAATAGCCCGGACCCGTTGAAAGGGCGCGGCCCGGCCGAGCGGTTCAGTAGCAATCGTAAAATCCGTCGGCAATCCCGAAATTTCCAGCTGCCAGCCGGCATCGTCGGAGATGATCGACTGGCCGGTATTTTCAATTTCTATATAAATATCATAGATCGAGTTGCGGACGAGTTTTTGCGGTAAACCCTCAATCACAAATCGGGCGCTGTGGCGCTGGCGCGGAAGCGCCACGGTTTTGGGGATGAGTTGCACCCCGTCAAACATTGGATAAAACTCGCTGGAATTTAACTTTCTCCAGGAAAAATGGTCAAACGGACTGTCCTGATAATTGAGTAAAAAGGGGACCACCGCCACTATATTGGTATCATTCCACGCATCGGCAAATGCACGTACGTAATTCTTGGCAACCGCTTCCGGACTTAATAATGCCCGCGCCTCTATTTTCCCGCTACTATGTTGCCAACCGGTTTCCAGAATAAACAACGGCAAATGTCCGGCATTATAGAGCGATAATATATTTTTTTCCCACAAAAACGTGCGGATGGTCCCCCTGCCAAATGCATCCGGACTGCCGGAATAGTCAGGATTAGGATACGAATGTGACGACCAACCATCAATAAACTGGAATACATCCGGTTCTTTTCCTACCATGCGGCGGATAAACTGCAGTTCATCAAGTGTCTCATTGCCATTTGGCGCGGAGGCATCGAGGCCGGCCGGAAGAATGAAAAAGTCCTCGGATTTTTCTTTCAGGCGACGGGAAAATTCCTTCAAGTACCAGCCGTACTCTTCGGGATTAATTTCGCCGCCCCATTCTTTGGCGTGATTGGGCTCATTAAAAATCACTACGTAGCGGTTTTCCACCACCCAGTTTAACGAGTTTAAAAAATCCACCCAACTGCCGATATCTTCAGTTCGTGGTTTAACCCACAACCCGCGTTCAACTTTGGTTGCCAGCCGCACAATGGGAATTAAATGTAAATCCCGCATCCGGTCAAACACAGCTTGCCATTTTTCCCGGTTCCGGTCATCCTCACGGATAACGAACTTCACATACCCCCAGTCGCCGCCAGCAGAATTAACGAGCCGGGCTGCATCGTTCAAGTCATTTTCATCTATGATATGGATTCCCATCCGGTTATTGGGAATCGAAAGGGGATCGTAGAGAGCTTGAACCTGGCCGGGTATTGCCAGCGTAAACCAGAGCAGAATTAGAAAAAGGGTAATGAATTTGATCGGATTTGCTTTCACTGCATCTGTTACCCTACCAAACTTGGGAAAAACTTGCAACGCAGGTTGGGAGTAGCTACAGCGGAACTCAGTTTACAGAGATTTTTTCAAAAATATTTCAAACCTGCCAAGCACCTCAGGAAAATTTCCCCGGCCCAGACCGATGCGGAAATGTTTGTGGTCATAATCATACACGGTTGAGGGTAGTATCATAATCTGAGCTTCCTGCCTGGCCCTTTTGCAAAATTCATCTGACGGCATACCGAATTTAATTTTAGGAAAACAGAGTGTTCCGGCCTTTGGCACAACACCGGAAAATAAACTGTCGTGTTTCACCAGAAATTTCTGTAATACATCCCGGTTGCGTTTAATTCTTTTGAGATGGCGGCGAATAATTTTCTCTTTGGCCCGAAGCGCTATTAAAGATAAAATTTCTGCAGGCGCGCTATTACAAATAGTTGTGTAATCCTTAAACGCTGCAATTTCTCTGAACCATTGTCTATCTTTGGTAGTCAACCAGCCAATCCGCGCTCCAGCCAAACCAAAAGTTTTTGACATACCAAATAAAGAAATTGCTTTATCATAAATTTCACAGGCGCTTGGTGATTGATCTTTTTCATCATGCTCAAGCAACCGGTACATTTCATCAGAAAAGATATAGAGGTTATAGTTCCGGGCAATATCAATAATTTTTTGTAACTCGTCTCGAGTTGGCAGATAACCCGTAGGGTTGTGTGGAAAATTAAAGATAATAATTTTTGTATCTGGCTTAATCTGATCAAGTAAAAACTCAGGATCAAACCGCCAACTGTTCTGCTCATCAGGCAACCATTTCGTCACTTCGCATCCCGTGCTCTCGGCGATTTGATACAGGGACTGATAACCAGGAAAAGTAGAGATGACATGGTCGCCTTTTTTAAGCAGCGCACTGAGTGCTATAAAAATTGCTTCTTCGGGAACTGCCACCATGACCTGTTCGGGAGAAATTCCGGTATACAGTTTTGCAATTTCACTTCGCAGTAACGGATGACCCAAGTATTCGGTATATCCGAGAACCAAATTATTCCAGAGGCGCTGGCATTCGCTGTCCGCAAACGATAACACTTCGGACATTGGAAGGCCGTCGCAATCTGAACTCGAAAGCAAATACTTTGTGGAAAATTCGTAGTTATCAAAGTAACGCTCAAGTTTAAACGGTTTAATCTGCATGCTGGCATACTCAGGTTTACTACTGTTATTCTGCGCGCCTGGTGAGAGTCGAACTCACAACCTGCTCCTTAGAAGGGAGCTGCTCAATCCAGTTGAGCTACAGGCGCAGTACGCGGTTATCCAGTCTGTTGACATAACCAAAGGCTATTATACTAAATCGAAACCGGGGAAACGAGTTGCTACTCTCCAGAAAGAGGTGAAGTTTTACTTTTCAAAATCCAATCCTTCCACAAAATTAGAGAATGGGGATAACCGATCAACATAACTCTTGTAGTAATAACCAAAATACAGCGCAGTCAAAATACCATTTTGAAGATTATTCGATATTCCGATTTCCGAAGGTGTTCTTATAATCCTTCGCTTCACCAATTGATCAGTAATTTCTGATAAAAAACCTGCTAAAGCTCTTTCCTCGCCCAACTGAAACCCAGATCCGACCAGCGCTTTAGAAACCAACCTCGTATTAACAAAAACTGTGTCTCTGTATATTTGGTAAGCATTGTTAAGAAGTAAATGTGCCGGCTTAAACACCAGCATGTCTAAATCTATAACTCCGGTTTTTTCACGTAATCCTTCTTCGAATTGACGACAAGATTTATTTAAGTTTCTCATCCAGATACCATGATCCAACCTGGAATCTAATAATGTCCGGGTTAAAGAACTTTGGGCGAGCAACTTACTTCTTTGTTCTGAACTTAGCCTGATGGTTTCCATATTTTTTATAAGAGGTGTATGATACCATATAATTATGTTCGATACAGTTATCGTTGGCTCTGGGGCGGCGGGACTGACGGCAGCGCTCTACGCCAAACTTTATCAACTCGAGACAGTTTGTATCGGTGACAAACTGGGCGGAAAGCTGATGACTGCGCCATTTATTGTCGACTATCCCGGCATTTCAGGAATTAGCGGCAAAGATTTTATCAATACCTTAAATACCCAATTAGTGGAACTTGGCGGTTCGGCCATGGAAGATACAGTCGTGACCATTTCCACTAAAGAAGTGGTAACACCCTCATTTACCTTAACCACAGCTACGCAGCAAACCTTTGAAACTAGAACGGTTTTACTTTGTACCGGTAATCCAAATAAACAAAGTAATGCCCGTACGACTCGACTTTCCCAACAACTTAATCTCGCTCACCAACAGAGACTTTTGGTGATTAATGAAAAGTTTTTGACTTCGTGTCCGGGAATCTTTGCCGCCGGAGACTGTCTTATGTATCCTTTTTCACTTGAACAGTTGGCAACTACGGTTGCTAGCGCGATACAGGCGACCGCCTGCATCTACGAATTTGTCAAAGGCAAACACGCACCAATTATGTGGGGCAAAGCCGCAATCCCGAGACTGTTTGTGGAGAGAAAACAGTAAATGATTTAATGTGGGTTAGAGTCGTGGAGATTGAACACCATTATTTTTAATATATACTACTTGCCGCCATATTCCCGTTTCCGCCCAAAAAACAAGTCCGTAGAGTATTCCACCTATGCCGGCCGCAGCGAATAGTTCCGGTCGTACATTGCTTCCTGAAATTTGTTGAAACACTTCCACGACCCCCACGCCAACTAATGCTCCTGCCCCACCACTGAACGCTGCATCTCGTATGTTTTTAAACAAGTGACCACCGGTAATTCTGCGCTGATTTTCCACGTAAAATCACTCTACTGAATTAGTCAAAGAAGTGCAAGAAGTTTGATTGAAATCTAGCAAAAACCCTGCAGATTAATAATCTGCAAGAGATTTGACTTTAACCTTAGTCTGCTTTCCCTGATGTTTAGGATTATCAGTGACAAGTGTGGCATTCTCCTGTTTTGCTAAAGCTAAGAAGCTGGCATCATAGTACGTAATTTTTGATTCCTGTGCAATTCTGTAAGTTGCTTTAGCCAATTTTTCCGACTGACTGACAAAATTAATCGGATATGCATAAAACGCTGCAAGTGGAATCTGTGCTTCTTTTGCCGATAACTTCTTCCTAAACAGCAATACATTTCCAATCTCGTACTTTGCCAGTTCCGGAGCTAATAATTCAATGCTTCCCTGAAGGGCATCTGAGAGTATTTTATCTGCATTTTCTATGTGAAACTCATTTACAGTGTTGAGCCACTTAATCATTACAGAAGAATCAAGCACTAATCTGCGTGGCATATTTAGTGTGAATGTCGATCTTTCTCGAGAAACTCTACGGTGCTTTCTGTACTTTTACTCTTACCTTTAATTGCGCGAGAGGCTTTAACAAGGCTCCAAATTTTATCCCAATCAACATGTTGCTGGTGGGGTTTTATGATTATTTCATCAGGTCTTACAACTGAAATTGAAATGGCCGACATAGGCGTAATCCAATTAACAACTTTTCTTATCGAATAAGGAATGGTCAGTTGGCCTCGATCTCTAACAATACTTACTGTTTTCATATTTTCAGAATATCTGAAATATACAGTTTTGTCAATTGTTGTGCTTCCTAACGAATCTCTTTGGGGCTAAATCGAACTGGAGCGGACGACGAGATTTGAACTCGCAACCTCCTCCTTGGAAGGGAGGCATTCTACCATTGAACTACGTCCGCAGATATTAGAAGTTATTTAGAATAATATCACGAAAATGATACCAGAAGATAAAAGAATTACGTACCACCACCTGCACCACCTTGAGGACCCCATTTAGCTACCGCTTGCCTTATAACCCGTGGTTGGGTTGGTTTGGAAACAGCCTGACCAGTTACTTGCCTGATTACATAATCACCTATATTTTCACCTGTTACCAGCTCAATCACTCCTGCGGCCATTTGCCACTTTTGCCTCATAACGGTGTCAGAATCGATCTTTATCCCTCCTTCACGCATACGCCTATTATGAAACTCTGCCATATCATAAGCCCCACGCATATACGAGAATAACTGCCCTTCGCCTTGCACAAGCTCTTGTTGCATTTGTTGAGCAACTTTGCTCAAGGAGGTTTCTGATGCTGTTTCTGAAACTTGCTCCGCTATTGATACGGTGGCTTCCGGAACACCTTGAACTGCAACATTTTCAGGCTTCGGAGTCTGCTTATAAGCTGCTAACCGATCAGTAATAAATTGATCTAGTAACCTAGCATATTGCTGCCTTGGGTTTAAATTCTCTTCTTGTTGCGGTTTTGGAAATTCACTACTTAAAGGTAATGCCATAATTATTGTTTATTTTGAGTATTAATAAGTTTAACATAACCGTTTAGAATTGCAAATTACCCTGAATGACAACCCTTTGTCCTGATTTTAAGCCGTATTTTTCTACCTCTCCCGCATTCACTTCCAGTACTTTGTCAACCGGAGCTTTGGGATAGACGATTACCGGCTCTTCACCCGCACCAGGTGGGGGAACGTTTTCAGAGATGTCAACGATCGTGTCGCCGTCAATCCAGATCATATCCAGGGGAAAATGCATATCTTTCATCCAGAACTGCCGCACCTGTTTATCAGCAAAAATAAACAGCATGCCCTGATCCTGCGGCAGGGAACTGCGTTCTGACAACCCGTGCTGCTGACTCACTGCAGTGTCAGCGATTTCAACAAAATACGTCTGGCCGTTGAACGTTACGGTTGGCTGCTCCGGAGGCGGATTAACTATTACATTTGAAGTAATTCTAGGTTTATTTTGCGTAACTAGCAACGCGATTGCGCCGACAACGAGCAAAACACTGATAACCAGGGCAACTTTTTTCATCACCGCACTATCATAACAAATCATTACTCGCCAGTCTAAAACAGTGTAGGTCGTGTTATAATTTAAGCGCGCCGGGGTGGCGAAATGGTATATCCGCCAAAGGCGGACAGGCGCGCCAATACGTCAATTAATGCCGCGGTGTTGGAATGGTAGACAAGACAGACTTAAAATCTGTTGTCCGTTTAACCGGGCGTGAGAGTTCGAGTCTCTCCCGCGGCACTAAATTTGTTTTTACTGCTCTTATTTTTAACTGATGAGAGAATACTCCCGAAGGTGGATACTGGGGTCGGCGGCAGCCGGCGCAGTGACATTAGTTTATTCAGGCTTAAATTTAGGAGTAAGAGAATTGGGCCGTCAGAAAGAGGAGTTCAGTGATCTAGACCGAAAACTTCAAGACACTTTGGAAATAATTAATTCTAGTCCATGGCTCAAAGATTTTCAGTACCTGCATATATACGCAAACGGAATACTCCAAAATTTTACACTCGGCATTGCTCAAGTTCAGGATGAAATACGACTACATATACCTTCGAAACGATTGATTGGTAAAAGGACTCAGCAGCCAAAAGTATTTTCCACCTTCGATGAAGCCATTTATGAAGCAGTAATACCCCTATTTCAGAGCGAACCACGAAACGGCTTTTACGTGGAACTGCTCGTTGATGGTCGGCGTAATTTGGACGTAATCTCTGAAGTACCGGACATTGAAGAAAAAATGTTGGCTTTAACCACGTCTCTTAAACCACCACAAATAATGACAAACTCGGAAATTAACACTGTAAACACTATTGAACTCCAGGTTTTTGAAAAGGTTTCTTTTCGACCTTCTGATAACTATATTTCAGCTTCAATCAATAATGGCTATGCTGGTTTAGTTCTATTGGCACATGGCAAAGAAGTTGGAAAATTAATCCCCATTATAGGTATAAATGGTACCAGCGTTTTCCGGCTCGTCGAGGGTACGTCCCTCACCAATTCCTACTTTTCAGAATATAATTATTTTCTTGACCGTCTGCCTCCCTGGGGAGAAAGATTATCCGGGGAGCTTCTAAATTTACAGGACAATGTCATTAACGATGTAAATAGGGCAGTGACCTCACTTTCAGCTCCCGTAGACCAAACAATCGTGGGCAGATAATTACCGCTGTAATTCCAGGCTCACTAAATATTGCACACTTAACCTTGTGGTAAAATACAACCTTAAGAAGCAGTAATAAGTATCGGGGATTAGTTCAGTCCCAGAAGTATGCGGCTAAATTTATTAATTTAGCCTGCAACTTCGGGATCCCGCATTTCTAGGTAAATTTAGTCGGGGTGTGGCGCAATTGGTTAGCGCGCATCGTTTGGGACGATGAGGCTAAGAGTTCGAGTCTCTTCACCCCGACTAAATTTACAAGATAGTGCTGGGATAGGTAGTCCGCCAGCTGGCGGATGGGACCGTGACCCGCCAGCAACGCATATGCGTAGCATTTGCGGGCTGGGGTCAGAGGTTCAAGTCCTCTATCCCCGACCAAGTAGTGTTACCTGGATTTAAAGGCGACATTTTTCGATAAGTTCATGGACTCTTCAAGTACAGCTTCACCTCTTCTAAGTGACCCGGATTCATCTTCAAAATCTCTGTGGTATACTTCTTCATCTTAATACTATGGCTACAGAATTCGACCAAAGTCATGCCATAATTCCACCAGGTGAACGATTGGCTTCCGCAGCTGAAGTTCAAGATTTTTGGACTGAAGAACGTTTGGGAATCGCAAGACGAGTGTATTTTGATATGCACAGGCGACTCTATGACTTGTACCCAAAAGCTCCAATACCCCAATTTGACATAAATAATTATCAAAGACAATTTATACTTACGGTAACAGACGATAAAGATGAACTAGTGTCTTCAGGTAGTTATCACTCAGCCAGTGGATGGATCACGCTAAACATTTCAGATTTGGGCAATAACCGTTGGTTAGGAGAAGTAATTGCCCATGAAGTTGGTGAAAGCCGCGCGTTTCGACTGTCACGATTTGGTGAGCAGTTTGCCTTTATCGATGAGTCGGTAATAGAAGTCACAACACAGCGTTTACTCTATGATGAGTGGCCGCACTTGAAGGACGATCCCAACCCAGTTTCGTATCGTTTAGCTCGGGAAGCAACTTCTATATTATGTAAACAAATGTTTCGTGCTTTACCTCAAAATTTTTACTACCCGCATGAGGTGATGGCACTGTTGCAGGAAACAATATTTATGGATAAACCGCAGCCTTTTTTGGAACTTTTCACAAAAGCCTATGGTAATACAGGACCTCAACTCTTACAAACTTTGGCTAGTTTCGGACTTACCGTATATGATGAAAATATAAGAAATTCACGTTCAGGTAATTCCGTGCGGTATGCAGGGTTACTTAAATTCTTATCTGGAGAACCAGTCAACCTCAATAGTGCAAAACAAGACATTGCGCAAACTATTGAAAAGTATCGACAGTCAGAAGAAGAACAAAGGCAACAAGAAATTAAACGTCAACTTGAATTTGAGGCAAAACACTGCACCCGGGGAGTTACTATGGTTGATGGAAAAATAGTTGGTGAAAAATTTCTCGTAAACGGAAATATAGTTGAAATTGATTACACCCAAGTGCCCGCTAATACTCCGGTTGAGGACTATCTTGAAAACCAAGGCGTTACAAGGTGGGGAGTGAGAAAGGAAATAAATAACGCCATGGATTATATGCATCTTTCACTTCAAGGATTTGACGGCGCACATTTTTTTCCTCTGACTATTGGCCCTGAGCCGACACCTAAGGGTCATTACAAACCCACTCAACAACACATAATGTCACGGCGAGTGGATAACGCTGCGTTTGCGCTTTTAGTCGAAATCCTGCAGGTAAAAAAACAACCGCTAACTACCTATATGTGGAGTAGGAACAACACTTCAATAAGTTATTATGAACTGTATGAAACAGAATTTCCCGGGGAGGGTAAAGCTGGAAATAAAGTATACCTACTTCGAAGATATGATACAAAGAAAAAATACAAATCTGATGAACGAATTATCCTCAGAGATAAAGCGAACGTACACATCAAAATTTTGACGCCTACACAAGTTTCCGAACTCATCACAATGGAAAATTTATAAGGTTAAAAACCTTACACAGAGAAAACAGTTTAGTCTGAAATCCTGTTTCTCAATGCAGTCAATTACTTCAACTCAAAAGTTACGGTCACACTCTTACTCACGGTACCTGTGCCGGGTTCAATTGGTCCGCCGCCACCCCCGCCACCGCCCATTTCCCGGGCAAATAGAGGAGTAACTCCGGTAGCTGTACCTTCTGAAACATTAAGTACAATCCCAAGTGTTCTACTGCTGGCTGCAGCAATTTTTTCTGCTTTAGCCCGGGCATCGCTAATTGCGGCATCAATCAGGGCAATTTCTGCTTCTTTCGTATCGTCGAGTGTAAAATTGGGTCCGTAAATATTGGTTGCGCCGCCTTGGGTCAGGATGCTTGCCAGTTCCTGCGCCCGGTTTACATCCCGTAATTTTACTTCAATTGTGTTACTAACCCGCCATTGACCTGGCCGTTGTTTAGAAATGCCATCTTCATAATACTGCTCTTCGCTCTGGTAAATATTTAAGTTCTGGGTTTTAATGTCCTCCTCGGCAATTCCAAAACCTTTGACTGCCGCAATAATTGCGGTAATTTTCTGATCAACCTCGGCAAGTGCCGTTTCCCGATTATCATTGACAGAGGACACACCGGCAGAGTAGTTAGCAACTTGCGAGCGTTCCTGTGATTCGGCGGTTCCCACCACACTTACGGTGTTTGCCGGAGTAAGTTCAACTTTACCCCAATGGACTGATTGCCACGGCATAGTAAATGCCCCGCCAATGAGAAACACGCTTAAAAATAAAGCAAATAAGAGAGTTGGAAGTAATGATTGTTTTTCCATAGATTGTTCCTTTCAGTTTAAGCATACCACGCAGGGATTTATTGAGTCAACGTAACTGGAAATACTTTATGGCAGGGGACTGGGAACAATTCGCTGCAGTTTAAAACTCGCGGTTGAAGAAATTTCAATGAAAATATCTTCGAGTACGGTCTTTAAATTTGCAGCATCGCCTAATTCAAAATATTTGTCAGCATATATACTGAAAATGTCATGCATTATGTCCGATACCGGATCGTAAATGGTCACCACGTAAGCTGCAACGCTGGGATCGCGCACGCCGGAAGAATACTGAATACCACTCGTTGGTTCGATAGGATAGGTAGCGCCTGATCTGGCCAGGGTGCAGCGGACAAAGTCGCGCGAGTAAGCATGACATTCACCGCAGTCAATGATGCAACTACTGATCGTGTCATCACAGAATTGCGGCGGATCTTGAGAAGTCATGGTTTTAAGCAAACAACTCGACGGACCCGACATATAGCTCGCGTCGCATAGCCAACCTTTAGTATTAGCATAAAATTTTCCCGGACAAAAATACCGGAACGTCGGACAAAAGAAATTTCCGCCGAAGTGGTCAGGTTCAGTATCAGGTCCAGGGCAATCTGCGTATGGCATCCGGGAATTTGGGTTACCGTCTGTGATTAAAATTTCCGCCCGTTTGACGTTTAAACTTGGAGGTATTGGATTGGCGTTGAAATAATCACGGGCCAGCGCAAAACCTGAACCAATACTCGTATTGTTAAGCACTAGTTTACACACCGGACTATCATCAATGTCATGGCCAAAACTGGCCTCAATTGCGTTTTCCACCAAAGTGTGGTTATTAGTCGGGGTAATGTCAGCACTCGTCGCATCCAATGGATCTTCTTTGATCCAGGCCGCATCAATCCCAAATATTTCCACTCCTAAATAAAACTTGGCTGAATCGGGATGGTCTTTTATTGCCTGCACCAGCGCGAGCGCCGCCCTTTCTGCCTCTTCAAAACGGGTCGTGGGGTTTCCAAAGACGTCAACTGTACCCGACAGTTCACCCATACTACCGGAACAGTCAATCGACAAAATAATATCAACCCGGTCAGTCCCAGTTACCGCCAGTGTTCGGTCACCGCGCAGCACTGTCACCGCATACGGCCTTCGGGCAGTTACCGTCACTGCCTGGTCGCCGGTAACTGGATCCTCTTCAGTATCAACGGTTAACTGGGTACCATCAGGTAAAGGCTGTGTGTAGTCAACAGGAAACGTAGCGCCATATCCAATAATGCGGGTGAAAATATCATAGATTTCCGACTCAGCCGAATATTCGTTAATCAAGGTATCTGATAAAGACTGCCGGCGGTAAATAGAAAGTAGCAACCGGTTTTGAATAACCGATACTATCAAAACTGAAATGAGGGCAATGAGGAGAACCATTGAATAACTGGCAAAACCGGCCAGTCTTTTTTTACTTTTTAAATAATTTATGAGTACTTGTATATTCATGTGCTTATGCTCCAATGCGCTGCGAAACTACCAGTCGGAACGTTTCCCGCACTGAGCTGAAATCATGGTGCTGCATTTCAATAAACAGTTGAATGCTACGTGGGGAAGGCGCTGGTAAACGTGAATAATCGTGAATTTCAAAATTAGTAATGTCTACTGTATCACTGGTTATGGGCACACCATTTTTCGTAATCCGCTTATTTGTGCTGTCAAACTGATACAGACTGGTGCTATCGTCTGAGTTGGTTATGGAGAGCTCTGAAGGCGAAATCAGCGTAATAGCTTTTGCCCAGCGAATCGTATTGGCAAATTCTAGTTGTAAATCATTTTTTGCCTGTTCCAGGTGATCTATCTGCTTGACGCGGGCATTAGAGTTTAAAAGCACCACCGTTGCGGTAATCACGCCTAAGAAGATAAAACTGATCAGCGTCATCCCGATCAACAGTTCCATCAGCGTAAAACCTGTTCGTAATTTCATAGCTCTTTTCATACTTAAGGCGAAAGCAGCTGTTTGGTAACTAACAATTTTGCAGTCAGTGTTTGAACAGTACCACCCTCATCCCACGAAACCGTAGTAATAAGGTTACGTGAAGTTGGGTCAAATAACCCGTGTGACTCAGAACAACCCGGTACATCTAATATTTCGCCGGGTTGCGCGCTTGTTGCAGGATGACGACATACTGCTTTAATTTCAATTTTACGGTTAAATAAAGTCTCCAGACCCGTATCCTCGCCAGCACCCAGTTCCCACATCTCACTGCCAACTGGTCCTGTCAGTACCGGTTTATATAAAGTTCCAATTGTATACAAATCCCAGTTTGTGGTGGATGCAAATACATGGTAGGCCACTTCCTGTCCTTCCTGTAGCAGTAGCGTCGCCTGAGTTTCGTTTCGTGAACGCCGGGCTCGCTTGAGAAAAAAATTCAAAGAAGGTAAAACCGTCACCAAAACCATACTTAAAATGGCGATGGCGATAATAGCTTCCAGAATCAGAAAACCATGTTGCGTTAATTTTGAGTGTGCAAATCTGATAATTTTCATAAGTTACGGTACTGCGATCACATCAATTACACCGCTTTCCAGAACTTGAACGTGCAATTTGCGGCCATGAGTGTTGATGAGTTCAATGGTCTGAGTCGAGTTGGCGCCGGTACCTACCTCAAACCAGACTGCAAAATTACCGGTAAATTTGATCGCGCGGTCAAGTTCAAACGATTTTTCCGTGTGCGGTGAGGCGTCGGTTCCGGAAACCAGAGCATAAGTGGTCGTGGTCAGATTACGAACACCCCAAGCAGTTTCATTGCGAGTATTGCGGGCAAAGATATGTGCTTCCCGCATATGATCAGCCAGCATTTCAGCTGCAGCGGAAAGCGCCTGATTATCGCGGGCGGTCCCGAGTGGCGGACCGATAAATAACGCGAAGATGCCAATCAGGGCAATGACAATTACGAGTTCAATAAGTGTAAAGGCAGGCGAACGCATAACTTAATTAACTAAGATGGTTCCGGTTGTTGTTTTGAGTTGTATTTCCTGGGTCTGGTTGGGTGGGAGTGAAATTACCGGCGCAATTGAATAGCTACCCGTAGTTTGCGGTGCAGTCACCGTGACCTTAGCAACGCGAACTTGTCCGTAAAAAGGACTTGACATGCGCACTTCAGTTGGCGCTACCCGTGCTTTATTGTTTTCAGTTTGGATAAGCACCGCAAGATTCTGCATCAACTTTCCTTCCGGAGAAAATCTGGCCATCACCGAGATTTCACCAATTTGACCAGGGGAAAGATGCAAAGTTGCCGGTTCCAACCAAACCCGCAACTCCTGACTCTGACTTGCCTTTGATAAAAAGGAAGGGAGTTGCGCTGGCGAGGTCACAAACATCACGAACACCGGCATTACTGCAATCAGTGCAAGAAACGGCGCCAGTTTTTTTAACGCGCGTAGATGTATAGGTTTCAACATTCAATTCCTTGTTACAGCTAGTGTAGAAAAAATAAGCGGCAAACGCAACTGGCTATTCAGACCGTAAGGCTTCAATGGGTGAAAGCAAACTGGCCCGGCGCGCCGGATACACGCCAAAAATAATTCCAATCAGGGCGGAAATGCCAAAGGCTAAGAAGACTGCCTCAAGGGTAACTACCGCCGGAAAAAACTGCCGAATAACTAAGGTTAATAAAAACGCAATGGCGACCCCGATCATTCCGCCGAGCACTGACAGAAAACTTGCTTCAATTAAAAATTGCTGCAAAATCATCGTCGGGGTAGCACCTAACGCTTTGCGTAAACCAATTTCCCGCGTTCGTTCAGTGACGGAAACGAGCATGATGTTCATAATCCCAATCCCGCCGACAACTAGGGAAATGGCGGCAATACCGCCTAAACCCAATGTCAACACGCCGAGAATTTGATTGACACTATTTAATATCTGTTTCATGTCCACTACCGAAAAATCTTCGGCATTAAGCCTGCGCAATAACGCCTGTTCAATTGCAACTTCTGCTGCGGCAATCCGGTCCTTTGACCTGACTTTAGCAGTAATACTGGTGACTGAAGTCGTGTTATACAGTTTAAATGCCGTCTCAATTGGAATAAAAATTTGTGAGTCAACGCTCAAGCCGCTTAACCCGCCGCCTTTTTCTGCGGCGACACCGATAACTTTAAACGTCTGGTTATTGACGAGTATTTTTCTTCCCACCGGATTTTTTTCACCAAATAAATCGGTCGCGATACTGGATCCCAAAACCAAAACCTGTTTTCCCGTATCAGACTCGCTTTCGTTGTAGAAACGGCCTGCGCTGATTTTAATATCCCGGACTATCTGATATGCCGGAGTGGAGGATTGGACGCCGACTGATTTTTTGGTTTTCCCATACACCACCTCGGCGCTGCTTTCATACTCAGGAATGACCTCACTCACAATACTATGCAGCCTGCCGATTTCCCGCGCATGTTCGAGCCGCAATTTGTTCGTTAGATATGCTGCAAATGCTCCCTGACTGAAAGTTTCATTTTTATCATAGGAGTCACCCGGCATGACCATGACCGTATTGGCGCCCAGGCTTTCAAACTGTTGTGTAATGTAGGCTTGTAAACCGTTGCCAATTGCCGTCAGTAAAATCACTGAAGCCACTCCGATGATCACCCCGAGCATGGTCAGGAGCGACCGCAATTTATTGGTAATGAGGGCGTTAAGTGCCGTTTTTAGAGTGTTGCGTAAATTCATACCTTTGTCCGGCGTTTTTTCCGGTCAGATACAATCTGGCCGTCTCGCAGCATAACCTGCCGGTTGCTGTAGGCGGCGATATCACGCTCATGGGTTACCATCACAATTGTATTTCCCTGCGAATTTAATTTTGTTAAAATATCCATTATTTCGGCTCCGGATTTTGAATCCAGATTTCCCGTCGGCTCATCGGCAAATAAAATCCTTGGTTTATTAACGAGTGCTCGGGCAATTGCTACCCGTTGCTGCTGGCCGCCCGAGAGTTGCGCCCGGGTGTTATTGATCCGCTCACCCAAACCCACTAATTCAAGCAGAGTTTTGGCGCGTGTAAATTGCTCCTGGCGCTCAACATTTGCATACATGAGCGGCAACGCCACATTCTCCCAAGCAGAGAGGCGGGGCAATAAATTAAACTGCTGAAATACAAACCCGATAGCCTGATTACGTAAACGGGCCAGTTCTTTTTCGGAAAAATTTTTAATCTCGCGGCCTTCAAAAAAAATCGAGCCGGAGCTTGGGGGATCGAGAAAGCTCATGATGTGAAGTAACGTTGATTTCCCTGAACCGGAGGGACCCATGATCGCCACAAACTCGCCACTTGACAGTGTAAAATTGACTCCGTCAAGCGCGGCTACCATTTGATCGCCGAGACGGTATTCTTTGCGGACATTGGTAAGCTGCAAGAGCATAATTACTCCACAGTCACGACTTCTTCGCCCTGAGTGAGGCCGTCGAGGATTTCTACCTGCGTCTCACTTTCAATGCCGGTTTTGATATTCCTTTTTTCCGGAGTCTTTGTCGTCTTTACACTTACAAATGCCTGCTCGTCCTCATACTGCACTGCCTCAAGCGGGACAACCAGCGCGTTTTCATGTTTGGCCAGTTCAATATCCGCAGTTCCATTCATGCCGAGGCGATACCGGTTGACGTCAACTCCGGGCAGGGGAATTTCAATTTTATAAATTGTCGCGCCGCTCGTCCGCGTCGAAGTCTGACTTTTGAAAGCAATGTAGGTGAGCGTACCCGATAACGATGCTCCGTTATTGTAGGCATCAAGGGAAATGGTAGCGGGCAGTCCTGTTTTAATCGAACCGATATCCACTTCGTCAACCTCGGCCGCAAAAAGAAGGGTCGTTGGATTTACAATTTCAAAATTTTGGGTCGCGGTAATCTGTACACCCGAAATTGTCACCGGAACGGATGTCGCAATCCCGTTAATAGGCGCAACTAAAAAAGAATTCTTAAGCGCAATGTCGGACAACTCAACGTCCAGTACCGAATTGTCAAGCGTGTATTGTTGTTTATTCGCCAGTCGTTTAATGGTATCGGTCCAGAGCGTAACATTGGCATCGTCTTTTTGCTGGTCAAAATTGGTCCGCGCTGTCATATAATCATTCAAATCCTTTTGCAGATTTTTTTTTAAATCTGCCACGTCAAGCGAAACCAGAGTTTGTCCCTTTGCTACCAGATCTCCCTCTTTGACATTAATTGCTGCAACTTTGCCACTGGCTAAAAAATGCAGCTCTGCAGTTTCTTTTGCGGCAATACTACCGGAAACTGTGAGGGTCTGCCGGATCGTTCCGCGGGTAACCGAAGCAAATTTGAGTTCTACGGGTTTTGGCCGGGTTTTAAAATACCCAAAACCAACTACAACTATAATAGTAATAGCAATAACTAGACGTTTACGGGTGATCCGAACTTTGGGAAATTTCATGGACTAATTATACCCTAGCATAGGAAGGACTTCGAAGTAATGCGGAAAGAATAAGTATCAATTCCCCGGTTTCCAGCCTTCATAGACGTAATACTCGCCGCTTTTGGCAATACACACATAGGGCGTATCTTCATGCAGGTTTGCCGCATGACCGGGAGAATTTATCCACAGGGGCACTACATTCTGACTATTGCTTGTTTTTGCTAAATTCTCGGTTACCCGCGAGTATCCCGGATAAGGTAATGTGCCTGATTTGATCCGGTTTTGAAAGCCGTCGTGGTTAAATTGTTGGGTAACCTCTCCAAGACGTAGTCGCGCAAACGCGCATACGGTTGCGTTTTCAATCACTGCGCTTAGTCCATACTTCTTCCGATACTGATTCACTTGAAACAGAATACTGTTTTCATTCTGTACCGGACTGGGTTTTGGAGTTTCAGCCAAAGGCTGATCGTCCTTTGGACTAGGTGTCGGCGAGGGCAGTGGCGAAGCAGGCAGGGAAATGATTTTCGTAATTTTTGTTATCGGTTGTTTATCTGCCAAAGGTGAAATTATCGTCCCTGAAGCATTTATTCTGTTATTATTTCGCGCTTCAGTATAAGCCGGAAAAACAAAGAGGCGAATTACTAAAACTATAAACACAAGACATAACATCCTATAAAAACCCATGATTTGAAATTAGCGAAGATTATCGTTTCTGTCAACAGATAAAATAACGAGGATTACACCACATAAACACACGAAATTGTCAAAGATTGAGCTGAAATTATGTTTTTGCTATAATTTACAACCTATTAATCTTTAGAACTTAGAATTAAGCTATGTCAGAACAATTATCACCGCAAGATAGAGCCTGGATTCAGGAATATACCATGAAAGCTGCAGAAGCAGCTGTACTAACTCTGAATCCTCAACCTTTTGCCGATGCAGTCGACGAAATATCAGCCGAACTTGGAATCAATCCTATACCTGTTATGGAGGAAATTCTCCGCGCAAAAAACAGCGCTATTCATCTCGTGGCCATGCCCATGACCGAAAACCATGTAGCAAGCTCGGAATACACCTGTGAGCTTCCTCACACAAAAAGACATTTCCCGTATTATTTATTTGCGAGTTTAAGTAAAAAAGACTTCTTAGAAATGATCAGTGAAGCCAAATCAACGCCCGAAGAGAACTTCCGGAATTTACACCTGACTGGAGTTCTACGCCCTAAACCCAACAGCCGCACTGCCCGAGCATCTAATGCTCCTTATAACTAATCTTTCTGTTCAATCCCAATAATTTTCAAATCAGTAATACTTTTCACATCACAAAACAGCATGGCTAGACGATCAATACCGATCGCAATTCCGGCAGTGGGCGGAAGCTGTTCTAAAACATCAAGAAATTCCCAGTCTATCGCATACGCAGCTTTACCCAGTCGTTTTCGTTCCTGAATCTCTTCCGTAAACCGCTCTGCAAACTGCTGACGCACACCTTTCTGAGTTGTTTCATTACCACAATTACCGAGTTCCATGCCGTGAATATATATTTCCAGACGCTCAGCTACCCCTTTTTCTTCATTGTAATTTACCATCGCCGCCAGTTCTTTGGGATAGTCGTAAATCACAGTCCCACGGCCATGCATACCTAAATGCGGCTCAACTGCCAGACTGTAAATTTCCGACCACAGATCAACATAAGAGAAGTCTGTTTCAACCCGGAAGCCCCGAGCTTTCGCATCAGAAAAAAATCGTTCGTGGTTAAAAATATCCGGAATGTGCGCGTATTTTTTAAACGCTGCAGCCACGGTGATTTTTTCAAACCGGTCAAGCTGCACTAATTTTCCCTGATAGGTAAGCTCCGACTTCTTAAATAACTTTTGTGCGAGAAAACGCAGCAATGCCAGCGTATCATCGGCAATTTGCAGATAATCTGCATTAACTTTGTACATCTCAAGCATCGTAAACTCGAAATTGTGTTTATTAACGGCAGGTTCACTGTTGCGAAATACCTGGTCCAGCGTGTAACAGCTGCCGATACCACTGGCAAGCAGGCGCTTGAGAAATAGTTCGGTCGAAGGAATTAAATAGAGTTGCTGCGGTTTTTGATAATACCGATATTCTGTTGCAAACACGTCAAGGTATGATTCAGGCAACAGTTGTGGTGACATTATGGGCACTTCAACTTTGGTGTATCCTTGATTTGGTAAAAACTCATCAATCAGCTGCTTAATTCTGAGAAACCGCCGGTGGTTAGCCAGATGCGTAGGATAGGTCGCTATTTTCATTTTTGAATTATAGCAAAACTGCCGGAAAATCCATGCCTGTGATAAGATATCGGCACGCGCATGAATCTGCATCTTTCTACCCACAAAAAAGCCATGCTGGTTGCTGCGTTCTTCAGTTTTATCGCGACCAGCATCGCGCTCGTCGTCCCAATCGGGAAGCGCTTTGAACCGAAGGTGACCAATCCAACCGAGGTGCTCGCAGATACAGATAAGCCTGACCCAAACGTGGATCTGTCTAAAGTTGAAAACCTGGGTATTTTACTCGTTGGTTTTGGCGGAGCCGGACACGATGGTGGCTATTTAACTGATGCTAACCAACTCCTGTACGTTGATTTTCAGCAGAAAAAGATGGCGCTGATTGCGTTGCCACGGGATTTACTGGTCAAAACTGCAAAAGCGGAAATGAAACTCAATGCCGTGGCTTTTTCCGATTCCGGCAAAAACGAATTTCTGCAAAATGGCGCACCTGAACTTAAGAAAGTTATCTCGCAAATTACTGGCCTCAATGTGGCGTATGTAATCGGAATTGATTTTGTCGGCTTTCAGCGCCTGATTGGCCAGGATCTGGACGGGATTGAGGTCGAAGTCCACGAAACTTTGGATGATCCCTGGTATCCCATAAAAGGGGAGGAACTTAATTTGTGTGGGTTTGAACCGGAAAAAATGGTTGAAGTGCACCAGAAGTATTCTGGTTTTGAACTGGAACGCCAGTTTACCTGCCGATATAAACACCTGCATTTTGAGCCTGGCACAGTTACTATGGAGGGCGGCGACGCGCTTGAGTATGTCCGTTCCCGTCACGGCTCAGGCGAAGGCGACATTTCAAGAGGCAAACGGCAACAGGAAGTTCTGCAAGCAGTTACCCTGAAAATCATTTCCCTTGAGATGATCGACCAGTTACCTGATTTATTTACCAAAGCCAAAAATAATATTTATACGGATATTGACCTCGACATCGTCAAGTATCTCGCGCCTTTGGCCAAAGCCAGCTTTGACTTTACAAAAGTCACCGTCAACCTCTCCACCACCAATGTCCTATCAATCTCAAGCTCATCTAATTTAGGATCGATCATTATCCCCAAAGCCGGTCCACATGCATGGGCTCAAGTTCAAGAATTTATTAAAGCAGAATTAAGTAGGTAATAGGATTTGCGCGATTCTCTGTCATCCTGAACTTGTTTCAGGATCTCCAACGCTTATGATGCCGAAACAAGTTCGGCATGACAGAAAAATCTAAATCTAACCCAAATGCACAACTCCTGGGGTAACCTATTGCAGTCAAAAACTGCTATAATACACGCATGTACATCCAGTCAGTCAGGCTCAGTTTATGTCTAATTAACCACGCCACGCAGTCGGTGTTTCGGGCTGCGACGTATCAGTTTACCCCTTCTTTCAAACGCTTCCGCAAAAAGTAATTTCTCCTAAACTTATGAATATACGCAACATTGCCATTATTGCTCATGTTGACCACGGAAAAACCACTTTAGTGGATGCGCTTTTGACGCAGTCAAAAACCAAAATGCACAAAGATACCGCGACCTCGCTCATTATGGATAGTAATGAACTGGAGCGCGAACGCGGCATTACTATTTTTTCTAAAAATGCATCCGTGGTCTGGAACGAGACGAAGATAAACATTATCGATACTCCCGGACACGCTGACTTTGGCGGCGAGGTGGAACGGGTCTTAAAAATGGCTGACGGGTGTTTGCTGCTGGTTGATGCGGCTGAAGGCCCGATGCCGCAAACCCGCTTTGTTTTGAAAAAAGCGCTGGAAATGAAACTCAAAATTATTGTCGTGGTTAATAAAATTGACCGCCCCGACGCCCGGATTGAGCATGTACTTGATAAAGTGCTCGATCTGTTTATTGATCTCGGGGCTGACAACACGCAGGCGGATTTTCCCATTGTCTACAGTTCAGGCAAAGAGGGCAAAGCTGGATTACAGCCTAAGCTTTCGGAAATGACGAATATTACCCCTTTGTTTACGACGATTTTAAATGAAGTCCCGGCGCCTTCAGGTGATATTGAACATCCTTTGCAGATTCTCATTACTACCCTGGCCAAGGATCCGTATAAAGGCAGAATTGCTATCGGCAGAATTTACAACGGTAAAGTCGCAAATGGACAGGAGATTGCGCAAATCAAACATGATGGCACGATAAACATTTGTAAAATAACCGCGCTGATGACGTTTCTGGGGTTGGATAAGGTTGAGACTAAGGAATCACCGGTCGGCGATATTGTGGCAATTGCGGGTATTCCGGAGCCCATGATCGGGGAAACGATTTCCGATGCAGTGAATCCCAAAGCCTTACCCGTTTTAGCAATTGAAGAACCGACTATCCGGGTCAAATTTACCGTGAACGATTCACCGTTTGCCGGACGGGAAGGCGAATTTAAAACCTCACGTCAAATTCAGGCAAGACTACTGAAAGAACTGGAAACTGACATGGCACTTCGGGTCGAAACGGAAACCACGGGGTGGACGGTGTCCGGACGGGGAGAACTGCATATTGCAATTCTGATTGAACGGATGCGCCGCGAAGGCTACGAGTTTCAGGTTGGCCGGCCGCAGGTGATTGACCGGGAAATTGACGGCGTAACCGTAACTCCATACGAACGGCTGTATATTGAAGTACCGGAAAGTTTTGTCGGCGCTGTCATGCAAAAAGTCGGCGAGCGCAAAGGTGAACTGGTGGACATGCGAACTGAAAACGGGATTGCGTATCTGGAATTTATGATCACCACTCGCGGCTTATTCGGCTACCGCAGCGAATTTATTACCGACACCAAAGGCCTGGGTACTTTAAATACTATTTTTGAAACCTATGCGCCGGATAATGGTTTTACATCAAACAAGAAACAGGGTTCGCTCATCGCCTTTGAAAGTGGAACCTCTAATGGGTATGGCCTCACCAATGTCCAGGAACGGGGACAGTTGTTTATCGGCCCGGGTCTTGAAGTTTATCAAGGCCAGGTGGTGGGTATTCACTCGCGCGAAAATGATTTGCGCGTCAATGTCTGCAAAACTAAACATCTGACCAATATGCGCTCCAAGGGCGACGGCGTCTCAGTCCACGTTGATGTGCCAAAAGTGATGGGGCTTGAAGACGCGCTTGAATATATCGGCGATGACGAGCTGGTTGAAGTTACACCGCAAAATATCCGCATCCGAAAGCAGATTCTGGATGAAAAGGAAGCCGCCCGCCGGCGTTCACAGGGATTGCTGTAGGAACTGTCATTGCGAGGAGTGAAGCGACGAAGCAATCCCGTGAACACTCTTACTCTTGCATTTCATTTTTAAAAGGAAAATAATATCAATATGGATGAACAAACTGGCACACCGCAACCGAATGTCCTGCCACCAACTCCTTCGGTAACTCCGCAATTTACACCGCCGCAGGCTAAACGTTCGCCCTTGGTTTTGATTTTATTCGTGGTAATTATTATCGCCATCTTTGCCGCCGGAGGATATTATCTAGGAAGTTCTAATCTCATGCTGCCGCAACCAATTGCTTCACCAGTTACTTATACTTCTCCACAACCAGTTGCCTCAGTTGACCCGACTGCGGGGTGGAAGACGTATACGGACGAAGTTAATAAAATTACATTTAAATACCCGCAAAATTGGTATGCAAATCCGACTTCTGGTACTCTCACTCAATCGCAGGTTTTTTTAGACGATCACCCTTTTGAAATCCCTACGGCAACAGAATTTGCTACTCCAATACAAATCCATTTCAATCAATATGCAGATACAACTACCAATGAAAAGAAATACTCAGAAAGTACAATCGAAGAAAGCGTAAAACGATATAAAACATACGTCTTTGGTAATGACGTTAAAGAAGCAAACAACTTAGTTGTTGGAGGACTTAAAGCAGTCCAACTTTCAGGTACAGGTACAGGTATGCTAGAGGGAATCTACTTGAAAAGCACATTTATCCAACTTGATAATCGAGTTCTGGTTATAGACTTATATAATAATAAAAATTTTGAAGAACTCTATAACCAAATCCTCTCCACGTTCAGGTTTGTGGAGGAAAAGGAGAATCTTGGAATGGACGGCGTAAGCATTCCAGATCAGGCTACCTATAGGAATACTCTGCATGGATATTCAATTAGCTTTCCTAATAACTGGGAAGCATTTGTCAATACCTCCGGAGGTGGTGCAGCACCAGCTTCTGTAAATTCCAATATCGTTGACATATCTGATACGATGCAAACGTCGAAACCATACCCGGATGGAGTAATCACTATTCAAGGCTTTAATTCTGCGCCTTCATATCCTTCTTCATGGACGAAGACTTCAATGAATGTAAATAATGCCACGGCTACTAAATATGAAACCTCTGATATTGAAAGTGGACTAATTGGAGTTACCTATTTATTTCAAGTAAATGAAGGAAATTACATCGAAGTTTTGTTTAGGCATGGCCAGGCAGATCAGTCAATTCAAACGTTTAACCAAATTATTAACACTTTTAAACTCTCCGGTTCATAACTCACCCTCACCCTCTCTTAATCTTAAGAGAGGGAATTGTTATTCTTTTTCTCCTCAGCCTTCTTTCAGGATTCTGCGATAGAGTACGTTCATCATTGTCATTCTTGCGCAAGCAAGAATCCTAAAGAAACTATTATAGGATCCCCGATCAGGTCGGGGATGACAGAAAGGATTGGAGGTGAGAATATGAACTTTGGTAAAAAAGTTTTGTTGACCACTGCCGCAGTGGTTGGGGGAGCAGTCATGGTTTCCCAAACCGTAACCGCGCAGGAAATGCCTACCGAACAGTTGACCCAAATCGTGGAACGCATTGCCGCCAAACTCAATATGCAGCCGAGTCAGGTGCAGTCAGTGCTTGATGAAATGCGCAGTGAAAAACAAGCGGAAATGCAAACCAACCTTGAGGAACGGTTGACCCAGGCAGTGGCTGATGGCAAAATCACTGAAGCGCAAAAGCAGGCAATTCTAGCAAAACACAAAGAAATGCAAACCCGCATGCAGGCCTTGAAAGATTTATCGCTTGAAGAACGCAAAACTGAAATGGAAAAGATCCATGAGGAAATGAAAACCTGGGCTGAGGAAAATGATATTGATTTTCCCTACATGGGTTTTGGCCGCGGCTTTCACAGGGGTATGAAGATGGGGTACTGGATGGGAAAGAATGAAGTGAATTGACAAGTTTACTTGTCATCCCCGATCTAATCGGGGATCCTACAATGAACTATTTATAGGTTTCTCGTTTACACGAGAATGACAGTAATAAGCTGAAGCAGCGGAGCATGATTACTTTAAATTAATTTTGGTAATCACTCCCTGCTTTGGCAGTTTTTCAGCTCATTTTCAGCTTCTGGGGTATACTATTGGTATGAGAATCCTGGTTATTGAAGACGACCACCGGATAGCAACAGCCATTAAAAAAGGCCTGGAACAGGAAGCATTTGCAGTTGACCTCGCATATGACGGTGAAACGGGGTTTGACCTGGCAGCTGCAGAATCGTTTGATGTGATTATTCTGGACGTCATGTTGCCAAAAATGAACGGGGTAACTTTGTGTAAAAAGTTGCGCGCTGAACGCATCCACACCCCAATCCTCATGCTGACTGCCAAAGGCCAGGTGGATGATAAAGTCGCTGGTTTAAATAGCGGCGCTGATGATTATTTAGCCAAACCCTTTGCCTTTGCCGAACTTTTAGCCCGGATCCGAGCCTTGAGCCGCCGGCCAAAATCCCGAATTATGGAAACATTGACCGTTGCCGACCTGGAATTAAATACCATTAATTACGAAGTAAAACGAAATGGTAAGCTGATTTCGCTTTCGCGCAAAGAATTTGCGCTCCTGGAATTTTTAATGCGCCATGCCAACACAATTGTCACCAAAGACCAGATTATGAATCATGTCTGGGAATATGATGCGGATATTTTACCCAACACCGTTGAAGTCTATATCGGTTACTTACGTAACCGGATTGATAAACCATTTACAACCCAACTCATCCACACAGTCAGGGGATTTGGGTATAAAATAGGAGTGTAATGTTTACAAATGCCCGACTCAAACTCACTGCCTGGTATTTACTCATCCTCATGGCCGTGAGTTTCCTGTTTAGCACCATTATTTACCGAATGGTAAGTAGCGAACTGGAGCGCGGGTTTCATCAGGCCGTAATGCGCATGCAGGCGCGCCGTCTGGGTTTACTGTTACCGAATAATGACGTCAGTGTTTTTTTTCTGGAAGATATTAACGAGGCAAAACAACGGGTGCTGCGCGGCTTACTGCTCACCAACGGAATTATACTCAGTTTTGCAGCAGTAGCCGGTTATATGCTTGCCGGCAAAACCCTGGCTCCGATTCAGGATACTTTAGAAGAACAAAAACGCTTCACCGCTGATGCCTCGCATGAATTGCATACGCCGCTGACTGCCATGAAAACGACGCTCGAAGTTGCCCTGCGGGATAAAAAGTTAACAACGAAAAACGCGCGTGCGGTTTTGCGTGATAATTTAACTCAGGTCGACGAACTAACTGATTTAAGCCAGGGACTGCTTACGCTTTCCCGTACTGAAACTAACGGGAATAACTTTAATTTTACCCGCGTCGATGTGGCAAGTGTCATAACCGAAGTGATTCGCCGCTTTTCTTCACTTGCTAAACAGAAGAAGATTGTCTTAACAGCGCATAATACCAATTGCGTCATAGAGGCAGACGAAGTCAGTATTACCAAACTGATTACGATACTCATTGATAATGCACTGAAATATACGGCAAGCGGAGGTAAAGTAACGTTGACTGCTGAAAAAACTCCCAAAGAGCTGGAATTGACGGTGAACGATACCGGCATCGGGATTGCCAAAAACGAAGTTGCGCATATTTTTGACCGGTTTTACCGTGCTGATTCTGCGCGCACCAGAAATAAGTCTGCCGGTTTTGGTCTGGGGTTGGCTATTGCCAAACGGATTGTTGAACTCCATCACGGCAAAATTTCCGTTGCCAGCAAGTTGGGCCAGGGAACTGCGTTTACCGTAATTCTGCCGCTTAATAGCTAATTTTCAGCTCTTCCTCAGAAATAGCGTGGTACAATAAGCCGCATGAATAAATTCAAGCAATTTGTAGCGTGGATTTTCAAAAGCAAACTTCGTTTAGTGATCGCGGTAATACTAATTGTCATCGTACTATTTGGCATTCGGCAACTGACTGGAAATAAGTCAACTACGCCTCAGTATCAAACTGCCGAGGTTGAGCAGGACACGATCGTCTCAACAGTATCTGCTTCAGGTACAGTTTTAACCGCAAATATCAGCAACATCGCGTCATCTGCAACCGGAGTCGTCAGTGCGGTTTTGGTCAAAGATGGTGACACCGTAACTAAGGGTCAGAAAATTGCCGAAATAACTTTGGATAGCGCTGGCGCCCAGAAAAATGCGGCCGCCTATGCGAGTTATTTATCAGCCAAAAATGCGGTTGAGAGTGCAAATGTTACGATGTTAACTTTACAATCCGATATGTTCAGCAAATGGGATGATTTTAAAATCCTGGCTGAGGGCGATACTTATGAAAATTCAGATGGTACACCCCGGTATGACCAACGGAATTTGCCGGAATTTAAAATTGCCGAAAATGACTGGTTGGCTAGTGAGGCCAAATATAAAAACCAACAGGCGGTGATTGCCCAAAGTCAGGCAGCGCTTACGAGCTCATGGCTCTCGTATCAAACCAGCGCTCCGGTACTTACTGCGCCTCAAGCCGGCACTATTTCAAATATTACGATTGTTCCCGGAATGACCTTAAATAGCAACAGTTCTGCAACAGATACCAGTACAACCAATGGCAGCCGCGTTGCAGTGATCCGCTCAATCGGTAACCCACTCGTTACTGTTAATTTATCGGAAATCGACGTACCGCAAATTAAACAAGGTCAGAAAGCGACGGTTACCGTCGATGCCTTAAGCGATAAAACTTTTACCGGCGCGGTTGTCAGTGTTGATCGTATTGGCACGACCTCAAGTGGCGTCACCAATTACCCAACTATTATCAGCCTGGATACGAATTCGGAAGAACTGTTACCGAATATGGCAATGACCGCCAACATTATTCTTGCGACCAAAAGTGATGTGTTGTTAATTCCCTCGTCTGCAGTTCAAACCGTACAAAACGAAACCTTTGCCCGCGTTTTACGAAATGGAAAAGAAGAACAGGCAGCAGTCGAAACCGGACTCACTTCAGAGACGCAGACTGAAATAATCTCAGGTCTGCAAATAGGAGACACGGTGATTACCGGAACCACAGCTACCAGCGCAACAACTGGTGCAACCCGTTCAGTTTTTAGTGGCGGTTTTGGCGGCGGCGGAACAGTGCGGGTGATTAGGTAATAGATATGTTTCGTCATTGCGAGGATTGTAAGGACGAAGCAATCTCGCCGGAATTGCTTCTCCGCTTTTGGCGGATCGCAATGACAGGATAAACTATGATTCAAATTTCTCACATTTCCAAAATTTACAAAAACGACTCAGTCGAAACTGCGGCGCTTAACGATATTTCGTTTGAAATCAAAGCCGGCGAGTTTGTGGCAATCATGGGCCCATCAGGTTCAGGGAAATCAACCCTAATGCACATTTTAGGCGCTTTGGATAAACCAACGAACGGAACCTACTTGTTAGATAATGAAAATGTCGGTCAGCTTCAGGACGATGAACTGGCGGATATTCGAAACCGGAAAATCGGTTTTGTGTTTCAGGCATTTAACTTATTACCGCGGACCACTGCTTTGAAAAACGTCATCCTACCCATGGTCTATGCTGGAATTCCGAAAGTAAAACGTGAAGATACAGCGCGCAAGTTTCTTGAACTGGTAGGTCTTAACGATCGCATGCAGCATACGCCGAACCAACTGTCAGGCGGTCAGCAGCAACGGGTAGCAATTGCCCGAGCCTTAACCATGAGCCCGGCAATTATATTGGCTGATGAACCAACTGGAAACATCGCCAGCGCCCAGGCTGAAGAAATAATGGATATTTTTAAAAAACTAAATTCCGAAGGCCACACTATAGTTATGATTACCCATGAACCGGATATTGCCCAACACGCGAAACGGGTGATTGTGCTCAAAGACGGCAAAATTATCTCTGATAAGAAAAACGGACACCGCCTGAGAAAAAACTAACATTGACGTCATTCTGGCAAAGTCCAGAATCAGACGTCAGATCCTGGACGCTCCGCAGGCTGGCGGATTGCCAGGATGACGTCTGGAGTATTGCTTAATCTTATTTTATATGGAATACCAGGAACTTATCACTGAAGCGATTTCAACCTTAACGGTTAACAAACTGCGAACTGGTCTTGCCACCCTCGGGATTGTGATCGGCATTGGGAGCGTGATTGCGCTCGTGTCTTTAGGCCAGTCATCGCAGGCAGCGGTAGCCCAGTCGATTCAGTCAATTGGTTCAAATCTGCTGACGGTGCTGCCGGGGGCGCAGAATAGTGGTTTTGTTCGGGGTGCAGCTGGCGGTGGCACCACTTTAACGGATGATGATGCCAAAGCCTTGCTGACTTCGCCGCAAATAACCACCGTCAAAAATGTTTCAGCTGAACTGTCCCGCCGTTCGCAAGTAACTGCCGGCCGGAATAATACCAATACCCAAATTCATGGTATCACGCCTGCATACGCCGAAGTCCGTAAAGTAAATACCGCTTCCGGTACATTCGTGAGTGAAAACGATTTGAACTCTCTGGCAAAAGTTGCGGTCCTAGGTCCACAGGTGGTAACCGACTTATTTGGCGAGGGTGCAAATCCGGTCGGGGAGACGATTCGGATTGAAAAACAGGCATTTAAAGTAATTGGGGTCACGGTTTCCAAAGGCGGCAGCGGCTTTCAGAATCAGGATGACGTAATTTATATTCCCTTGACTACTGCCCAAAAACAATTGTTTGGTGTAGATTATCTGTCCACTATTTCAGTTGAGGCAAAAAGTGAAGAGGTAATGGTGCAGGCACAGGATGAAGTGGGATATTTATTGTTGAGTAGACACAAACTTAATGATTCGACGCAAGCTGACTTTACGATTTTTTCCCAAAACGATATTTTAAATACCGCGTCACAAGTTACTGGAACATTTACGGCATTACTTTCTGGCATTGCGGCTATTTCTCTATTGGTGGGCGGCATCGGTATTATGAATATTATGTTAGTGACGGTAACCGAACGGACACGCGAAATTGGTTTACGTAAAGCTTTAGGCGCCAAAAAGCAAATCATCATTACTCAATTTTTAATTGAAGCGATTATCCTCACTTTTGCCGGCGGCCTCATCGGCATGGCTCTCGGTATCTCGGCTTCATTTATTATTTCCAATCTGATCGGCGTTCCGTTTGTATTGTCACCGAATTCAATTATCCTGGCAATTGCAGTTTCTGCTGGTATCGGGATTTTATTTGGCTGGTATCCGGCACGCAAGGCCGCGAACTTGGAACCGATTGAGGCACTGAGGTATGAGTAGTTACACAATTCGTCATTGCGAGGAGTGAAGCGACGAAGCAATCTTGCTCGGGATTGCCGCTCCGCCTAAGGCGGATCGCAATGACAACCTAAACTATGAACGGAGGTGAAACTATGAATAAATCTTTAATAATTACTTTTATCGCAGTTATTCTTGCAGTCGGATTCGGCTTTTTCGCCGGCACCAAATACCAGCAAAGCCAGCGCGGCAATTTCACCCGCCAGTTTGGTAATGGCGGAAACGGCAGATTTATGACTGGTCAGTTTCCCAATGGTTCAGGCGCAAACCGCAATGGCTTTCGGCCAGTTGCCGGTGAAATCATTTCTGCAGATGACAAAAGCATTACGGTGAAACTGTCTGACGGCAGCAGCAAAATTATTATTTTGGGCAACAGTACGAAAATTAATAAGGCCAGTGAAGCGTCTCGGGCAGAACTCAAAACCGGTGAACAGGTTTCGGTGTTTGGTACGGAAAACTCAGACGGCAGCGTCACTGCCCAAAACATCCAGATGGGGATGATGTTCCGAATTAGCTCACCGAGCGCATCAGCGGGAAAATAGTAAATTCAACTTTCGGTTTTTGATGCAGAATTATTGTGGTACAATGCAAAGCTGTTTGCATGCACCAATTTATTCATTTTGAAAACTGGACCAGTGATCTTACCATTTCAACGTTAACCTCGATAGGTTTACCACATGATGGAAAAGTGATTAAGGTTTTCGCAACTGAATTTGACCCGCGGGTGGAGTATGAAAGACCGAGTCTATTGACTATTCCAGTACCAGATGAAGAATTTACAATTGCGGAACAATTTGATTATGGTGATCGAGGAATCTATACCGGCCTCAATCTGGAAACGGGATTAAATAGATTTAGATTAGCCGACTCAGGAAAACGCATGGTGCGTGCCCTCTTCCGCTTTGCAAATAAACCGGAAATGGGATTCTGTCAACGGGCAATGCAAGCACAATTGCAAGATGGCAGCTGGCTTATTAATCATCCATTCGAGGATATTGATGGAATTCGCATGGCGGAAAATAATGACCGAAGAATAAATTCAATCCACCTTGATGTCTTTTTTCCTGAATCTATTAAAGCGCTGAAAAGAATTGTTGATCTGACAGACGGCAAACCTTACTCAGAAGTTCTTTCCGCACTTTAATAGATTCAGGATCGTATGTCCGAGGAAGGTCATCGACCAAATAGGGAAAGAAGCGACGCTTAATGATTCAGCCGGAAATAACTAAAGACCTCACGCAGTGCAACTATTCCCCGCGCGATATTTTGTCGCATAAGTGGCGACCTGTCGACCAAGGATCGTTTTGTGCGTAAGTGAAGTTTTGAAATTAAATAGCGCAATTTGAAAAGTTGAAATTTATCCTCATTATTTTCAAGTTGTCTGACTGTTTGATAACCCTGTTTAAACCAGGTAAGTCGTGGTTCACCATAAAATAAGCTATATGCGGCAAATTCCATCAGAGGATCTGCGCCAATACATTCATCCCAATCCATAATTCCGGTAATGTGTTTTCCATCAGTTAATTCATTCCAGTCAGCAATATCGTTATGTACCAGCACTCCTTTTGTACATTCCAAAAGCGATTCATGCGAATTGAAAATCCGTTTAATCGTCGAGCGTTGTTCTTCGGTCATGGTTTTACGAACAACTAAAAAATCCAAGTCCTCATCAAGCGCTGCATAAATATGCTGCTTAAATGTCTTATATTGGCCTGTTAATTTTTGATACTTATGGGCAATTTCATTTTTGAAAAAACCGAAACCATTTACCTTTACTGCATGTATAAGCGCGGTAAGGCGACCTGTTTCTGTTACCAGCTTTTTTTCTAAATTAGTAGGTAAGGGAGCATACTCTTGAATCGGCGATCCGGATTCTTTTGTCATTATCATAAAATCAAACGGCACGACAGACTGTGAATCATCAACTGTAATAGTTGTATAAGTAGGTACGCCTGCTTCTTTTGCTAATTTTGTCGCAATTGCTTCAACCCAAAAGTAACCGTTTCGCACATGCCGAGGATGCATGCGTATTACCACCTGTTTTCCATCAGCTAACGTAATCGGCACTACCGTATTTACCGAACCAAGCTTAATAATGGGGGAAATTGATTTTACTTGCACCTCTTTTTTCGAATATCCTGCTTGCTGTAATCCATGTTCAACTGCAACTTTCACAAGTCTGTTATTCGTAGTTTGGTGGCGGGAGAGGAAAATTTCTTTTGTTTGCTGCGGGGTCAACTTACGATTCGTCTGCCAGTAAAACATGTTTGTTCTTTCTGACAAATCAACAAGTTTCATGTTTTAATTAAAGTGAAGAATGTACCGCTATGTTTTTCGCACGGGCAATAAGTTGGGGAGTAAACCCCCATTTTTCTTCAATCCAGTCCAGACTCACCATCCAGGTTACCAATCCAACCATGCTGCCGTCACCACTCTCAGCGCCCACAACAGCACCCTCACTTAATGCATTCACCACAACTGTTGCAAGTTGTTGTTCTGAACTTAATTCTTCTGTAGGTAAAAAGGTATTTTTGGCTTCATTTTCTTTTGCTACTTTCAAGGCATATCCGTCAAATAAAAACCAGCGAAATGTATCAGGCAAACTTCCATTATTAATCGTGTTTGGATCTTTATAAACTCCGTCTGCTACATCTCTATTTAAGGCGTCAAGTGTTTCCAGAAAGAGTGCTTTTTCCTTAAAAGTGGAGCAGTTAAAAATAGTAGAAAACGATGTCGTTCCCGAGTGATTCAATAAGGTTGAAAGAGTGTAAATGTTTTGCAAATCACGGTTCCAATATTGCCCATTATCATGGTTAAAATTTAACGCTGCATATGAGGCTGCTGTATTCAATAAGCGGAATTCCTCAGTACAATACTGTTCATTCCCATACGCCATTTTTGCTGCGTTCTTCAACGCCGGGTGCGTGAGATGAAGTGCTGCCTGGTACGCCACATAATGTTCTGGAGTTTCTTTTGCAACCATCGCGAGGATTATAAAAAAACTCAAGGCTAATTACAATAACGAAATGATTGGACACAATCAGTCGTTCAGGTGCTCTTTTTTAAAGGTTTTCTGCACGTCTTTGTAAGTTGCATGTTCCAGTTGGGTGCGGGTCAGGTGCAGTTTGCGTTTGTAATTAAAGTATTCAATGAGCATAGGCAAAACTGAAATAAAGACGATTCCAACAACTGCATAGTGGAAATTTTCCTGGATAAATTCGAGGCCTCCGAAAAAGTAGCCGGCAAAGGTAAATAGAGTCACCCACAAAAAGCCACCAAGCACATTGTAAAATAAAAACGTCTCGTAGTGCATTTTACCCACTCCGGCAACGAACGGCGCAAACGTGCGGATGATCGGCAGGAAGCGGGCGAGGATGATCGCTTTACCGCCATATTTTTCAAAAAACTCCCGGGTCTTTTCCAGATACTCTTTTTTGAAAATCCGGGAATTTTCCCGTGCAAATACTTTCGGGCCAATGTGATGACCGACCCAATAATTTACCGTGTCACCTATAATTGCAGCTGACAATAGAGTCAGATAGACAATAATAATGTTGAGATGCTTCGCTCCAGCTAGCGTGCCGGCAACAAAGAGTAACGAGTCGCCGGGCAAAAAGGGCACGACCACGAGTCCGGTCTCAGCAAAAATAATTCCAAATAGTATGACGTACGTAAACGCGCCGAACTGCTGAATAATCGTACCCAGATGGTCGTCAAGGTGGAGAAATAAATCGAGAATTTGCTGCAAAATCTCCATAAAAGAAAAGTATAGCAGAAATTAAGTAAAGTATGAAATACATTGCTGTCATTGAATAAAATTTACTCTTGCAATCGCTACTATTTCCGATACACTGGTTGTGATGCATGCACTTAACCGGCTGTTTACCTTATCTTCCTTAAGTGTGCTTCTAGTCACTATCGAACGGTTTTCTTTTACCACGAAAATTTTACTCCAGCCCTATGATTTTTTGCGACTGCATGAACTGGTGCAAATGGTGGTTATTATTTTGTTGACGGTAATTATTCCCTTCCTGCTGCTCAGGGAAATTACCGGCAATTTCGAAACAGTCAGACGTAAACCCGGATTCTGGTTACTGAGTTTATTTATCGTCGGCGTCTATTTTTACGCAACTGGCAACGGCGTTCATGAAGTCAGCAGTTTTAACTTTAACCAGTATTGTGAAACCCAAAACTTTGACGATAGTTTATGTGGCGGCCTTTTTGTGAACGACTATTACACGGGAAATATTTTGTATTTCATGGGCGGGGCGCTCATGGTCAGTTCACTCTTATTGTTTGAAAGACTGCGGCCGAATCAAACTTTTAGCCGTAAAGATCGGGGAATTTTACTAGCTAATGCGGTCGTCTATGCTTTTGCAATTTTTGCCTACGCCGCCTTTGACCGGGTACTTGTGGGAATGGTATATTCGGTAATCTTGACCCTGATCTCGCTCTATCTCTTTTGGCCGCTACGAAAAAAATATCTGCAGTATCCAGTGATTACCTATACGACATTAACCTATGCAATCGGTACATTAGCAGCACTCATTGTCCGGGTTTTATGAGGTAACCTAATTTCTTACCAAGTTTGAATTTGATGAGTAATAGTAAAAGTAAACAGATCAGGAAAATATATACCGGAAAAGCATAGTGAGCAAACGTCCACACCTGTATTGTCAACAGTGTAAGTAGCGCACTAATAGCTCCTCCTAAAAAAACCTGGTAGTTTTCCGTTTCCGGGAAAAAATACGACTTGATAATGGTTGGAACTCCGGCTATTCCATCAGCTAAAATGCTGAAAAATATCGCCACATTGCCTTCCTTAAGCAGTAACCAGGCAACCATCCCGCTCACTGCCAGTACTCCACATACGATATCTAGTTTTCCTAATTTCCATTCCGATTTTTTATTGACAAATGATGCCAAAAATATGAGTAGTGGGTTAAAGCCTACTATAAATGTCATCAGGGATTGGATCCCAACTCCTTTGTTTATTTCTGCACTAAAGGCGATAAGGGGTGCGAGCGCCCAGATAAACCAGCTGACCCGATTGGGTTGCGTTTTGCCTTTTACCGTGTCGATTAAGTAACTTAGTCCACCAACAAAACTGATCAAAACGCCCAGAAGAACAAAATTCGGATGCAACATTAGGGCAGTATAACAAAAACAAGAATGGAAAATCTGTCTAGGAATTTAAAATGAATTTTTCAATGATTGTAGCCACCCCATCTTCGGTAACCGGTGGCGCGACGAAATCTGCAATAGCTTTTAAATCCGAAACGGCATTACCCATGGCAATTTTGAGTCCACTTGCCATGAGCAGTGGAAAATCGTTGTAACTGTCACCGACACCGATTACTTGGTCTTTCTGAACACCCAGTTTTTCCATAATAATTTGCACACCATGTAGCTTGGTTGCTTTGATATGCGAAATGATAAAACCAAATTTCTGCGGATCTTTGTGGTGTGCCTTTACCATCGTTACTTCATGTAAATGTGACAGTTTTTGTGCAACTTCCTCCACTTGGGCTTCACTGTACTTTTCATCAACAAAAAACATATACGCTTTATTAAGTTTTTCTGACTTTTGAAAAGGTTCCCGGTATCTGAGCCCAAAGAATTCCTGTTTTACGTA
>Ga0209542_10001699_pt1 | contig 51202 bp, 54 predicted proteins | sample RifCSPhighO2_01_FD_184028 | JGI IMG/M metagenome (GOLD analysis project Ga0209542, IMG submission 184028) | Soil microbial communities from Rifle, Colorado - Rifle CSP2_plank highO2_0.1 (SPAdes) (version 2) | ecosystem: Environmental > Terrestrial > Deep subsurface > Rock core/Sediment ...
CGTTGATGAGGCGTTAGCTGGGTTTACTAAAAACATTTTTGTTAAAATTTTTCCTGATAATCAGATTCTCGTGACCGATGACGGCCGAGGCATTCCTGTTGAAAAGCACAAGAGTGGTATTAGCGCGCTAGAAGTAGTTATGACCAAGCTGCACGCCGGCGGAAAATTCGGGGAGGGAGGGGCTTACAAGGTGTCCGGGGGTCTTCACGGAGTCGGTGCTTCAGTCGTCAACGCGCTATCAGCAAACCTCCGAGTAGAAGTTCGCAGAGACAGACAAATTTACGCTCAGGATTACAAACTTGGCATCCCTCAAGGAGACGTCAGAGTTATTAAAGCCGAAGAATCGCTTGCGAAAGCTGCCCCCGCAATGGGAACCGCCACAATTTTCATGCCCGACAAAAGTATTTTTGAAAACATCGCCATAGATATAGAGCCAGTCATAAAAATGCTCAGAGAGCGAGCCTACTTAGTTAAAGGTCTTAACTTTCACCTATCCGATGAGCGGGATGATACAGAGCGACATTTTTATTTCGATGGGGGAATAGTCTCCTTAGTCAAACATCTAAATAAAATTCGAAACACCCTCAATAGCCCTATATACATCTCTAGGCAAGAGGGCGACCTAGGGGTAGAAGTGGCAATCCAATACAATGATGGCTTCAATGAAACCGTCGAGAGCTTTGTTAACGTCATAAATACGGCCGAAGGCGGGTCTCATGTCACAGGATTCAGAATGGCTCTAAACCGAGGTATCAATGACTACGCCAAGAAAATTGGCGCGATTAAGGATTCCGAGGAGAGTCTTACCGCCGAAGACCTAAAGGAGGGTTTGACAGCCATTATTTTCGTGAAATATCCCTCCGACCGACTTCAGTTCGAAGGTCAAACTAAAACCAAACTAGGTAATGCTGATATTGGTCCTCTTGTCCAGAATATCGTTCGAAGTGGTTTGGATATTTGGTTAGAAGAAAATCCCGCTGACGCAAGAAGAATTATCGAGAAAGTCATACTTGCTTCGCGCGCCCGTTTAGCTGCTAGGGCAGCGAGGGACGCGGTCATTCGCAAGGGTGCCCTAGAGGGGATGACTCTCCCCGGTAAATTAGCTGACTGTCAGGAAAAGGACCCTTCCGTTTCAGAGATTTACATTGTGGAAGGGGACAGTGCTGGTGGTACCGCCAAACAAGGACGAGATCGTAAATTCCAGGCTATCCTACCGCTTGGAGGTAAGATTCTAAACACTGAGCGAGCCAGGCTTGATAAGGTCATCCAGTTTGAAGAAATCAAGGATTTGATTATTGCTTTAGGAGCAGGAATAGGGGAAACTTTCAATCCTAGCAAAATACGCTACCATCGAATAGTCCTAATGACAGATGCTGACGTAGACGGAGAACACATAAGTACGCTGTTACTCACGTTTTTCTTCCGCTATATGCCGGCAGTTATAGAAAGCGGCTATTTGTATATTGCCCAGCCGCCCTTGTTCAAGGTCAGCTCCGGTAAACAAGAGGAGTACGCCTATACAGATCAGGAACGCGACATGATCCTTTCCAAATTTAACCGTTCAGACGGCACTGTTAAAGCTGGAGTAAACGTGCAACGATACAAAGGACTAGGGGAAATGAACGCGGAACAGCTCTGGGAAACAACTATGAATCCACAAAACAGGATTCTCAAACTTGTACAGATTGAGGATGCTACTAAAGCAGATGAAGTTTTTAACATGCTCATGGGGGATGAAGTACCACCACGCAAAAAGTTCATTCAGTCCCATGCCAAGACCGCGACTCTTGATCTCTAAGTGACTTAAATCACTTAAGAAACCTAAGTAACTTATGGAAAACAATATCGGAAAATTACAACCGGTCGAAATCACTGAAGAGATGCAGCGCTCGTATCTCAACTACGCCATGAGCGTCATTGTGGCACGAGCGCTCCCAGATGTCCGAGACGGTCTCAAACCTGTTCATCGCCGAATTCTGTTTGCCATGAACGAGTTGGGACTAACTTTTAGCGCCAAATACCGAAAATCGGCAACCGTCGTTGGAGAAGTTTTAGGAAAATACCACCCTCACGGTGACATGCCTGTTTATGACGCTATGGTCAGACTGGCTCAGGATTTTGCCTTGCGTTACCCTTTAGTTGATGGTCAAGGAAACTTCGGCTCGGTGGACGGTGATCCTCCGGCAGCAATGAGGTACACGGAGGCAAGACTAGACAAAATCTCAGATGAAATGCTCTCCGATATTGACAAGGAAACCGTGGCATTCATTGACAACTTCGACGCTACTCGAGTCGAGCCTACGGTACTTCCTTCAAGATTACCGAATTTATTACTCAATGGTGGCTCAGGTATCGCGGTCGGAATGGCCACCAATATCCCACCCCATAATCTAAGAGAACTTTGTGATGCCCTAACCCTAATGCTCGGAAAGGCCAAGGAAGTACCAGAAAACTCTCAAAAACCGAAAGAATCTAATCCAAAAGACACTTTGAACCTAAACATACCCTTCAAAAAAGAGACCCAAGTTTCAACTATCCCTCAGTACGACCCTTATCAGGTAAAAATCCAAGGGTTTTCATATGATGTTACAGTTGAGGACCTCATGAAACATATCAAAGGGCCTGATTTCCCAACCGGTGGGGCAATCTTTAACAAAGCTGAAATTATGTCCGCGTACGCCACAGGCAAGGGTCGGATTGTTATGCGTGCTAAGGCAGAAGTAGAAGAAGAGAAAAACGGACGATTTAATATAGTGGTCTCAGAAATTCCCTACCAAGTCAACAAGTCAACCCTAGTTGCCCGAATTGCTGAATTGGTAAAAGAAAAAAAGCTTGAAGGTATCTCGGATCTTAGAGACGAGTCCGACCGACAGGGGATGAGGATAGTAATTGAGTTAAAAAGAGACGCTCGACCCCAAAATTTGCTTAACCAGTTGTTCAAACTCACTTCCATGCAATTAGCTTTCAATGTCAATACTGTTGCCCTAGTCGATGGCACTCCCCAAACTTTAATGCTCAATACTATTCTTGAAGAATATCTCAAACACCGTCAATTAATTATTGTCAGACGGAGTGTTCACGATCTAAACTCAGCTCGTCTTCGCTCACACATCCTCGAAGGACTTAAGATAGCCCTAGATAACTTAGACGCTGTTATCGAGACAATTAGAAAATCCTCTGATGCGGAAGTCGCCAAACAAAACTTAATGGTTAAGTTTAAGCTTAGTGATCTCCAGGCTCAAGCAATCTTGGATATGCAGCTCCGACGTCTGGCCGCTCTTGAGAGACAAAAAATAGAGGATGAGTACAAAAATGTTCTAAAGGTAATCAAGGGTTTGGTAGACCTCATTTGCTCACCACGCAAAGTCCTCACTCAGATTGGAAACGAGCTCTCGGAAGTTAAGGCTAAGTACGGCGATGATCGTCGAACCCGGGTTTATGACCAAGCGGTAGGGGAGTTCTCTGAAGAAGACCTTATTGCCTCTGAAAATATTATTGTGACTGTGACTAGAGCTGGTTATATCAAACGCTCTCCGCTTAACACTTTTCGTACCCAGCACCGGGGTGGTAAAGGAGTCAGCGGCATGGGAATGAAAGAAGACGATAGCATTGCTAATATTTTCAGCGCTAATACCCACGACAACATTTTGTTTTTCACCAACAAAGGCCGGGTCTTTCAGATCAAAGTCTACGAGCTTCCCGAGGGAAGTAGGTATTCTAAAGGCCAAGCCTTAATCAACCTAATCAACCTAGAGCAAGCCGAAAAAATCAACTCTATTCTGGTCACCCCCAAAAGCCAAACTTCAGGCTATATGTTCATGGCCACCGCTCGGGGAATAGTGAAAAAAACAGCTGTGGAAGAATTTGCCCACATTCGGCGAAACGGCATGATCGCTATTAATCTCAGTTCAGGCGACAGTTTGGTCTGGGTCAAACTTACAACTGGAGAAGATGACATACTGGTGGTGTCCAAGAATGGGTTATCTATCAAGTTCCATGAAAAAGACGTGAGACCGCTCGGTCGAGCAACAGCCGGTGTCCTGGGTATCAAACTAGCTACAAGTGATGAGGTCGTCGCTATGGAAGTGGCCGGAAAAGAGACGTTTCTTCTTACTGTTATGGAAAATGGTTACGGTAAAAAAACGCCGATTACCGACTGGCCAACCCAAAAAAGAGGCGGGAGCGGTGTCAAATCTGCCGAAGTGACTTCTAAAACCGGCAAAATAATTTCTTCAAAAATAGTCACTCCCGAAAGCGTAGACGTCATAATCACGTCCGATAAAGGGCAGGTAATCAAGCTTCCTCTAGATACGGTTCCAAAGTTGAAGAGGCAGACCCAAGGAGTCATCATGATCCGCATGTCCGGAAGTGGCGATAAAGTTTCGGCTGTAGCCGTACTTTCCAAACAAGAAAAGGAAATAAGTTTGGATTCCGAAGACACGGCTTAAAATGTTTACTCCTAAACAACTACTTCTTCTGGTATTGTTACTGATATTAGCTGTTCTTTTCGGTCTAACTTTTTTTATGCTAAACCCCCCAAAGATAAAAAATCTACCCGTCGCCAAACTCAAGGTAGGGGAGAAGGTAATCCAGGTCGAGCTTGCTTCATCCGGCCTCGCTCAGATGAAGGGCTTGTCTGATAGGCCATCCTTGGAAAAAGACTGGGGAATGCTTTTCCAGTTCCCAGACGCAACAGTAAGAACCATGTGGATGAAGGATATGAACTTCGGGCTGGATGTGATCTGGATACGAGAGGGGACGATAGTGAAAATAGACGAAAACGTCTATCCAAAGGGCCTGGGTCAGCCAATAGTCTCCTCTGTAGAAAAAACTGACTCTTTCCTCGAAGTCAACGCTGGCTTCGTCAAAACCCATCAGATCAAGGTGAACGACAAAGTAACCCTCCTCAATCCTTAAATACTCAGCCTCAAACCCACTGTTACCACCTCGGATGGTGGCGAGGCAGAGACCTCGACTCCTCCGAGGTGAGCTCAGTTGTAAATCCTCCACCGTCCGAGGAGTCCTTCGGCCACCTCGGAGGTGTCCTTACCCTTGACAAAGGACCCATAGTATGGTATAATATTAAACATATACTGAATACATCTTAGATAAGTTTGTGGTCGCGTTCCAGGATCGCTCCACACCAGGGCAAATAAGGCAAGGTAGAGTTTTGGCCCGGTTTCGGACCGAGGAATCTGCGTACAAGGCATTGCCTGGTTGGGTGAGAAGCAACGGAACCATGCTGACCCTGTTCTCGTCCAATCTCGGAGTTTTCAAGGACGGGAAGCTGATTCGTTAGTGGGATCAAAAGCCAGGGCGAGCGTTTAAAAATGCTGCGAAGCGACGCGAACCCTGGCTTTCCTTTTTAAACTAGTCTTTTGAAAAGTTGGAAACTAGGATAATACTGCCATTGGGAATAATATGAAGCTCTTTTTTGGCGCCTCTGATCGAAACTGTTCTTAAACTAATCTTTTCCACCACACCTTTTTTACCATTTATCTCCACCTCATCACCCTCATCAAACTGACCTTCCAGTATAAGAAAAAAGCCACTAATCACATCCTTCACCAAAGCCTGGGCGCCAAAACCAACTGCCAGACCCACAATACCTGCCGAAGTAAGAAGGGGAGTAATATCAAAACCTAGCTCTTTTAGGATCATAAACAAGCCAACCACCACAATTGAGACAGAGAAAAAAGTATTGAAAATATTCGTCAGGGTTCGAAGTCTTTTACCCCGAGGCGCCTGGTCAGACACCACCTTGACTAGCTTAGTACTAGATTTATCCAAAATTACCCGCAAGATAATCATCCCAATTACAATGACCGTTATTCGGCTGCCTTTATCACTAAAGATCATTCCTAACAAATATTCCATGTTCACATTGTATCACTTCTAACCCCTTGCTTGACACAAACGAGTCGGTTGTCTATATTTGTACCAATGCTTGTTTGGTTAAAATTATCCTTCTTTTCACTTTTCCTTCTTTCCGCCAACTACTACTTCTACCAAAATGTCGTCACAATTCTAAAGAACCCTAATTTTGTCTACTCAGTTGACTTAGAAACCCTTTACCCGATCATATACCTGGCTTTTAGCCTTTACATACTCAGCATTGCTTTTTCTTTTGTGGCGACACTTTTTCCCAAAAACTATTTGAAAATCGGGCTAATTTTACTAACCTCACTGACACCTTTCCTGTTTTTCCCGCGCATAGAATTTGCTCTAGGCATAGCTTTCACCCAAAGTGTGGTACTTCTCTTATCAATGTGGGACGTCCAGAACCACCTAAAAAACTACTTTAACTTCAACCCAAGATTAGTTTTTTCCGGCTCGCTGCACTCTCTGACTAACTTACTAGCCATACTCGTGGCAGGAATATTTTTCTTTTCCTATTCTCAATACATCGATAACCACGGATTTGAGATTCCCGAAGAAGTGACTAGAGAGATAAGCAGCTACACTGTAAACAACGTCATGAGTCAGCTAACTCAAACACCAGGTTCAGAAGATTTATCAAAACTAAAACAATTTGGTCTGAACGAAGCTGCGATTAAAAAAGTTCAAAAAGACTTTAGCGGGGAAGATGTAAAAACTCAGCTAACAACTATTTTATCCAAACAACTTCAATCAACTATAAAAGACCTGATCAAGCCTTACCTAGGGTATGTGCCAATCGTCACCACAGTGCTTGTCTATGTCACCCTTGCGTCTGTGGTTGGCCTGGGTTTCTTCCTGGTTCCCTTACTCCTAAGCCTTATTTATATGCTGTTGGAAAAAGCAAATATAGTTAAGTTTGAAAGTCGTACCCAAATTGTAAAGAGGTTAGTCATTGAAGATAGTAATAAAAAGGTTAGCGGTCAGTAAAATACTAACCGCTAATGAAAGTACAGCCAAATCCCCGCCAACATCGCGAACAGCAAAGTAAGGTAAAAACCTGAGATTCCCAAACACCCTCTCCAGCCCCACCTGTTAATAGCCCAAAAAAAACTAAACACAGCTATAAGAAAGCAGATCACGATCATTACAAGTGCAAAGATGGTGAAAACCATTAAGAACTGTACCACGACTCCGGTAAATAAAACGAGAATTGCTGCGATTAGTTCCAATTCTTTCTCCCACCGCATGATACCATATTAACCCATAACATAACAACCTCCGAGGTTCTAGCTTCTCAACCTCGGAGGTTTATCAGGAAAAACCTTGAAAAGCCAGCTATTTATGTTACACTAAGACGCGACAGGAGGCGGGGAGGAAGATTTGTGATAGACCGAGTAGTGCCCGTCCTACTAGCCTTCATGCTAGTAATGGCGGGTAGCATCGCTCCGGATACCCAAACCGGGGGGATGTCAGCTCCGGCTGAGACAGTGTTAGCCCAAGACCTTAGTCAGGCAACTGACCTGGGCGAGGGTGAGCAAATGCTCTCTGTGGAAGAAAGTGACCTCAATGGCGAGGAAGTCTATTCCATAGAGCTAGTCTCGGCTGACCTAGAACTCGATCTCGATGAAGAGATCTCCGCCGACCAACTAAGGGCCCTGGGATTTCGCTTCGGGCAAGATTATTGGAATGCCTCACTGAGGTATTCCGGGGTGCCCTGGCAAATTCTGGCAGCCCTACACCTCAAAGAGTCCAATTGGTCAGGCTACACCTGCATCCGCAGCGGGGACGGCTCAACTGGACCCATGCAGTTCATGGAAGGAACATTTTTTACCTACAAGGTGGATGGGGACGGGGATGGCAAAGCAGACATCTGCAACCCTGTGGATGCGATCTTCGCTACTGCAAACCTGCTCTGGCAAAACGGGTTAAACGCCGCTAAACCAGATCAGGCCATTTTCGCCTTCAACCACTCCTGGACGTTTGTCAGTGACGTTCTAGGAATCGCTCGAAGTTACGGTTGCCTCTGCTGAACCATCAACCGGACCGAGTATAAATCAGATGTCTCCTGTCAACTAGGGTCGGAAGTGCAAACTTTCGACCCTAAATCATTTCTGTACCAGGTCTTTGAGAAATTGAAGCGTTTTGGATTGCTTTAGGACATGACGATAGTATGCTTCTTCTTGCAGTTTTTCTTCTTTGGTGTGGTCTTTATGATCGTGACCTTTTAGTTGCTTCTCGACTTCTTCAGAGCTTACTTCAATTTGCTCTTCACGCGCAATCTTAGCCAAAGCGAGTTCTAAAGTGACGTTTTTAACAGCTGTCAGTTCCCATGATTCTCGAAGCTGTTGGCTGGTTTTGTTTTGAGTTTTCAAATAGTCTTCAAGAGTTCCTCCCATACTGGATATTTGGGAATTCAGCCTGGCCATCATTCTGTTTAGCTCTTCGTCTCTAAGAGCGTCAGGGATTTCAGCCGTAGTTCTTTTCACGAGATCGTCAAGGACCTTGTCTTCAAATTCTTTCTCCAGACGGTATTGGTCTTGTAATTCTAACTCGTGACGCATTTTATCTCTCAACTCAGCCATATCTTTGACGCCTATTTTTTGGGCAAATTCATCATTGGGCTCACTCGGGTCAGAAGGATCTTTTTTCAGGGCTACTTCACCATTAGCCTGGTAAATTACACTCTGGTCGGGATTATTCTGGGAGCTTTGCTTAGTCCAATTGGCAAAAAGCTCGTCGATGGCCTCTTTTACTTGTTTGTCGGTAACTTTAGTGAGGGGCTGTTTACTAACTTTTATCTTTCGATAATCTTTGATTACTACCTCGGGCATGGTGGGAACAGTGATGGTAATTTCCAAATCTTTTTCGGGATCAATTTCCGCTACTTTTACCGCCGGGTTAGAAACAGGTGAAAGTCCTGCTTCCATCATAATTTGCGCGAAATTTTTCTCAAGCAGGCTTTGAAGTGCCTCGCGCTTTATTTTTTCAAGGCCGACCTTTTCTACAACAATACCTTTCGGAACCTTACCTTTACGAAATCCAGGCACTTCTAGATTTTGGCCAAAAAGGAAAGTAATTCGTTCAATTTCTTTTTTAACCTCAAAGGAAGGAATAACAACATCCACTTGATAGCTGGACTTGGGTAAGCGGGTAACTTTCACATTCATAGGTCAAGAGTATAACCTAGAGATAACTTAAATTCAAGGCTAGATTAGGCCTAAAGTACACTTTCTTGACTTTTTCTTGCACGCATAATCAGCTAACTGGTATACTTTAGTAAATGGACAAATATTTGTCCCTGCGACACCAATCAGTTTTTACCGCCCTTTTAATCCTCTCTGGATTTATCTTACTGGTGCTATTCCTAAATTCACTCTTAGGCCTAATACTCCTTATGTATCTGGCAATCATCCTAGCAGAGGGTATCAGACCAGTCGTAAGTGGTATCGCCAACCTCGGTTTGCCTTACAGTTTAGCGGTACTTGTCGTTTTTGTTTCTCTTGCAGCGTTCTTATTCGGTTTTGGATGGTTACTTCTAATCCCATTGACTGAACAGCTCCAGAGTTTCGTCAACCACCTGCCAGAATATACCCGCCAGGCCCAGGGAGTTATTAGTCGAGAAGCCTTATTCCAGGACTCTCAAGTACTAGACACTGCCAAAGAACAACTCGGGGAGATAAGTAAAACCCTCGCTAGCAACGCCATTATTATTCCTCGCTATATCATCAGTTTCTTTTTTAACAGCATTGTTGTTTTCTTCCTGGCTTATTTCTGGCTCACAGGAAGCAAACGTTTTGAAGCTTTTTTCTTAAGCTTCATTTCTCCTAAACATCACGACAAAATTCAAGAGGTTGCCAAAGAAATTAGTCTGAACATAGGTTCATTCGTAAGGGGTGTTTTGGTTATGATGCTTCTAATTGGCGTCATTAGTGGTCTGGGAGTGTGGTCACTAGGAGTGCCTTACGCGTTTTTACTAGGGATCATCGCTGGTCTCACTGAGGCAATACCGATCATCGGACCGTTTATTGGAGCAGTCCCTGCTATTATTTTGGCTTTGTTTGTTTCACCCACAACGGCACTGATGGTCGCGTTGTTTTATCTGGTAGTCCAGCAGGTAGAAGGTAACATTCTAGTTCCGACCGTTATGAATCGAATACTCAAAATCGAGCCCATGGTGATACTTATTTCCGTACTCATAGGTACAACTCTTCTGGGTGTTGCCGGGGCCTTTATCGCCGTTCCCAGCGCTTCAATAGTCCAAACAATTCTAAACAAACTCGTGTTTCCAAAACTGCAAAAAAGCCACTAAACATGGACATATTTATAATAAAAAGAGGTAATTTAAAACTCGCGACGCTAATCCTATTTGGTTTACTAAGTCTCTTTCTGACAGGTGTCATCACGGCTGACCTGAGAAGTCATCAGAGCCAAACTTTTCTGAAAAAAGATTCTTCCTACGTTGACTTTTTCCAGGAATATTTCAAAGGCGCTTCCATTATAAACGCCTGGGAAAAGGATATAACCGAGGATAAAAAACCTGAGTTTGTTTTTTTGACAAAGAAAGATTGCGCTGAGTGTCAAAAACTTTTTAGCATTTTCCAAGGAGAACGTAAAGTGTTTGAGGCACCGGTGGACAAAGAAAAAATTCTCCTTCAAGATAACGGATTCCTAATTAAAAACGGCCAAGACAAATTCTACCAGTGGCTTAACTCGCGCTTCCAAATAGTCAAAGACACAATTTAAAATGTCCAAGTTGTCTTTTGTCCTAGCAATAGCAGCTCTCGCCATTTACATGTTTGTGTGGCAACCCAAATTAGATACACCATCTGACATCACACCCGTACCACAACCCACACAGAACCTACTTCCTCAAAGCAGTGACGTTTTAGATAACCCCCAGGAAACCCAAGTCAAGGATATTACTCCTACTGTCTTGGTTAAACGGGTTATCGATGGAGATACGATTGAGATCGAGGGTGGGCAGAAAGTCCGCTACATCGGTATTGATACACCAGAATCAACTACTAAGACAGAGTGCTTTGGGAAAGAAGCAACCAACAAAAACAAACTTCTTGTAGAAGGTAGGGAAGTGACTTTAGAAAAGGATGTTTCCGAAACTGATAAATTCGGTCGTCTGCTCCGATACGTCTATGTCGGAAATCTTATGGTCAACCAAGAGTTAGTTTTATCTGGGTATGCTAATGCCTCCAGCTATCCGCCAGATATCAAGTACCAAGAGTTATTCCGAACTAGCGAAAAGGAAGCCAGGGAGCAGGGGAGAGGGCTTTGGGGCAATTGCGCCGCAGCATCACAAACTCCGAGCTCTTCAAACACAACTAGTGACGAATGTAGCATAAAAGGAAACATCAGTAAGTCAACCTCTGAGAAAATTTATCATTTGCCTGGAGGCAAGTTTTATAACCAAACCGTAATAGGGGACACAGCGGGAGAAAGGTTTTTCTGCTCGGAAAAAGAAGCTCAAAGCTATGGTTGGCGTAAGTCCAAGCTTTAGCTTTACACCCTTGGGGTGTGAGGCTATTATACTGTAAACCTATAACCCAACTCCTTGCTTAACCAATCAGCATTTAGCTAGAATAGTCTCACCATGAGTGAAACTTATATTTCTTACTCCGCTATCAGTGATTTCTTGCGCTGTCCGGGACTTTACCGTTGGAAATACCAATACCGCAACCCAAAAACTAATTGTAAGGTTGAAATCTCCAACCCAGGTTTAATACTCGGGATTATCTTCGAAGTAGTTAGGAAGCGACTTTCTTCAGTTACAGCAGAGCAGAGAACCCTAGACTTTGCTCTTAGAGAACTAGATAGGTTTTTTGAGCTATGGCTAGCTGCTTTTGGGTTCAACAACCAAGAGGAAGAAGAGATGATTAGAAGTCGCGGTAGAGCACTACTAACACGATTTTTCTCTAAACCCAAATACATACTCGGTGAAAATCTGGGTGGTTTTATAAAAATTCCGTACAAAAAGTCACCTAGCATTTTTCTGTGCGGAGCTACCGATTGGGTAGAGGACAACGGGGATGGAACTTTGGCAATTATTGATTTTAAAACGGGGATTCATGAAGAAAAGGCTAACTCCCTACAACTGCCGATATACAAATATTTAGTCGAGCAAAAATTTGGCAAACCAGTCTCAAAAACCTTTTATTGGTATTTGGATAAAGACCCTGATCCTAGAGAGGTGTACTGCAACTCTTACGAGTCTGATCTTGAACTAGTTTTTTCCCATGGAGACTCGCTAATTAAATCCGTTGAAAATAACAATTTTATCTGTAGGGAATCGCCTGATTGGTGTAATGACTGCCAAAAGTTCGTTCAAATATCAACAGGCAGGGCAAAGCTTCTTTATACCGAGATGTCAAACTCGCTCTATCCGCAACCCAAAAAAGAGTACTACAAAATCGAATCTATTTCTTCTTAAGCCAGCTTCCTTCGGCTATATAACCAGTCAGGCCGCCAAACTGCTCCATCCGAGATTCAGAAGTGCTAACCACCTTAGCCTTCCACCACCAAGAGTCATCCTTAACTACAGGTCCTTCCGTTAGTTCCAAGACCTCACTCAATCCTAATGTCTGGATGAGTTCGCCTCCAGGTTTGTCACGTAGCTTAGTATTAATGAGCAAAGTCACCTGGTCGCCTATGACAAACTTAGCAGCTTCCTTAGGCACCATCTTAGCTGAGGGAGAAGATTCTGTCTCTGATACGGCCTGAGTTACTGGTTCAGGATAAGTCTCATTAACCTTGGGGATAATACTGGAAACTAGATAAATAATTACCAGCATTTCGACAAAGGCAATTAGCCAAGGTAAGAAAAGCTTCATACGATTTATTCTAAAACTAGTAAAAGGGCATTGCAAATACATATAATCTAGTTATGAAAAGTTATTTTCTTTTCCTAGTAGATGTTTTTAGTTTTAAAAGGGTAGGGAAGTGGTGGATAACTTTTTTGCTTTTTGCTTTTTTAAATCTAGGAATGGAGCTTGTCTGGGGAATGAGAATAGAACTTTTTTCCCTCTACGCTATCGGTAGTTATCTGATTGCTTGGTTAGTCATGCACCATCTGGTTTACTTTATTCCTAAGCTAAAACAACACTAAATTTTGGCTACAAAAAAACCCGCTTTCGCGAGTTGAATGTATATATTTTACCACACTTTTTGATTTTTTGTCAAATATTTTCCAAAACCTCAATTTTTGGGCATATTATTTCCTTTTTTAACCCCTTGACACCCAAAAAACTGGCAGTGTATTTAATTTCTTCCCGCTTTAATATAAACTAACCTTGCAAGGCCCGGCCTTGCGAGGCTATGCCATCAAAAAACAGGTTAAAAACAAATTCAGAAAATTCCTACTACCACGTTTATAATCGAGGTGTTGAAAAAAGAGCTATATTTCAAGATAGACAAGATTACAACGTGTTCCTAAAATACTTAGGGGAATATTTATTACCCAAAAATGAGATAAAACTTATGGATTTACTATCAGATCCAAACACACATTATAGCGATAAAGATAGGCTTTTAAAGCTTATTAGATTGAATAACTTCTCGGAAAAAATTGATATGTTGTCATATTGCCTAATGCCCAATCATTTCCATTTTTTTATAAAGCAGATATCTCTAGGGTCCATGCATAAGTTTATGCAGTCTATAGGAACAAGATACACAATGTATTTCAATAGGAAGTATAAAAGAGTAGGGTTTTTATATCAGGACATTTATAAAGCCGCTGAAGTAAAAACAGATGAGCAGTTCGTATACCTTTCAAAGTATATACATAAGCAGGCAATACCTTTCCAACCATCTTCTTATAAGGAGTACATAGGAGAGTTACATTCTGAATGGGTTAAACCAGGTGAGGTTCTGAGTTATTTCCCCAAAACTAATTCTTTCTTAGCGTACCAATCTTTTGTTGAGAAGGAAGACGTAGGACCTATTGAACAGGTACTTATTGAATAACTTTAGCCTTGCAAGGCCCGGCCTTGCAAGGCTAAATCGGTAGTTTGTAATACTTAGTTTTGTCTAATAAACTAGTTTAATGAGATTTAAAATTTGTGTGTCTGGTTCTGCAGCAGGGGAATGTGTCGAGAATGAAGAAACCATGGGGCTTGCCAAAGAGGTGGGTAGAGAAATAGCAAGACAAAAATGCATTCTGATGACTGGTGCTACCACAGGTATCCCTTACGCAGCTGCCTTGGGCGCAACCGAGCAAAAAGGGCTAAGTATTGGATTCTCGCCAGCCGCGACTCCCGCTGACCACATCAACCGTTACCGACTTCCGACGAAAGGCATGGAATTAGTTATATATACTGGATTTGGGTACTCTGGACGAGACCTTCTGCTGACCCGAGCGGCTGACGCGGTAATCATTATCTGTGGTCGGATAGGAACACTTCATGAATTCAGTGTCGCTTTCGAAGATAAAAAGCCTATAGGAGTACTGGAGGGTAGCGGAGGTATCACTGCTGATTTACGCGGTATTGTGGAACGCTCACACAAAGACCACGAAGTAATAATCTACGAATCAGACCCCAAAAAACTAGTCGCTGGGCTGGTAGGGGAGCTTGAAAGAAAATACCAACCCTTGAAAGACCTGCTATAGTTGCCGGACAACTCCATAAAGAAAGGGTCTTCCTGTTACAGAAAACCCCTAATCCATTAGATTAACAATTTTCGAAGATTCAGCCTTATTTCTAAACTTATGCCTACTTGCACCCAACTTTTTCACAATCACCCATAGGTAATACCCAATTGTGGGTGATATCAAAGCAACAAGCAACGGTAATGTGTATGAGGTAATATCCATCCACAAACCAACGATCAGTAAGCCAAGTATAAGCCATAGACCAAGATGGGAAGATTTTTTCTCAATATTCTCCCAATTGTCATTTCTTTTAAACCGGTGGCCAAGGATAGCAAGCCAGATATACCCACCATCCAATCCAGGAATGGGCATGCTATTTATAAAGCCCATGAAAAAAGTGTAAAGAGCTATAATGATAAGAACCTTGTGAAACTCTAGGTTGTCACTCAAGGTTTTTGAGACGAGTTGGACACTGCCAAGCGGTCCCACAACACTAATCGCACTTGCACCAATAGGGCTCTTCACTAGCAAAAACCCGCCCAAGCATAGAACCAACAAAAAGGTTGGTGGAAACCAGATAATTAGCATCCCAATAAACCCCGCTACAAAAAAACCTACTGGGATAATGACAAAGAACAAGCAGGTTCTCCAAACTAATTCCACAAATGTCCCAGTGATTACAGCATGTGTTAAGACATAGCTGTAAACCACAACAGTAACCAGGGCCGTACTGGTGATCAGGTTGCCAAGAGGACCTCCAACCAACCCCAATATTTTCGCTCTCAATGGTGCACTCTCAAAACTCTTTCTATCTATGTCTACATAACCACCAATAAAGTAAGGACTGAAACCAAGCGAAAAATTCTGTACTTCATGCCGCCACATCCACCAGTAGATACCCAAAGGACACCATTTATATTTGGCCCTCGAGGCTACAGGACGATATACGAGTACCGGCATCGGAGCTCCAAGATTGAAACTCTTTACCTTGATCCCATTTCTTAAGGATAAGACCATGTGTCCGTATTCGTGGGGCACCAAGAAAATAGGAAAGACTACAAAGAAAACTAACAGAATCGCTGTGGTCGAGTCCAATGAACTCCTCCTGATCTGTCTCCGTGATAACACGAAGTATACCAGATTAGGAGAGCGAAATCAAACCTATAGCAACAAAAATACTCAACCTTACTTTTTAAACAAGAAAAGACAGCCTATGATGCTGTCTTTTTGGGTATCAGGAAAAGTGGCCTGGTGTCAACTCTCCAATATAGAAACCCAGCGATTACAAGAGCTACAATCAAAATCCTAGCTAATGACCATAAGTCAGGTGTAAGAACATAGAGAAGGACAGAACCAGCTAGTCCATATCCTAATACTTGACTAAAAAGACCATTACCGCCAGCTATTAACGTAACGGAATAGAGATGCTTGCGCATCCTAAGACCCACCAAAACTGGCACTAAGCAAACCAAAGGATAAACAAGCACAGGCAGATTCAATATCCCTCCAACCAAAGGTATATCTTTCAGAGCCTTAGTCGTTTGCCGAGCAGACTCTAACTCCACCGGGTTAGTAAGCATCGCATGAGCCTGAACAAACCCAAGCACAAAGAACAGAACGATAATGATTGCTCTACCAAAACGACCAAGGAAGAATTTCTCCATCAAACCCTCTTGGTAATAGTAGTATTCGTCCAATCTCTTACTCCTGAGTAAATTGTACCACTACCACGCAAAAAGAAAGGGGCTCTGGTTAGTGAGACCCGACTTACATCTCTGGGAACAAAGTAAGAACATTTAACGGCCAATAGAGGAAAGCTCCAAGCACCAATCCAGATACAAGCGTATCAATATAATCACCACTAGGACCTAACATGTTAGCTCCGGCAAGGTTGGACCCAAACCAAAAAGATAGTATCACCTCAAGAAAAACTATACCCAATAGTACTAAAGATAGGGAGTAAAACTTTTTCTTGACCATAAAAGCATACCCAATCAAGGCAATCCCTAGAACAACCATCCCAAACAAACCTATAATCAACACTGTGGGAAAAGTCTCAACCCTTAGTATCCTATCCCTAAATAAATGGTAGGACAGGTATGATAGCAACACGCACGAGACAAATCTAGCTTTCACAGAAACGATGAGTTCTACCATGAGTTCTACCAAGGGTGTCAGAGCAAGCAGCACTCTCCATATATGCATGCGTAGGGTGTTCATGACCCACCTTATCTCCCTTCTAAACCAGTGGGATTATAACACAAAGACCCAAATCTTACGGGATTCCTGAAAAACTATTTTTCTTCTGGGCTTTTGTTTCGGGAATGGAAGGCTTGGTGAACTTCACGAAGACCCTTATTGGTCACGTGGGTATAGATTTGCGTCGTCCCAATATTGGCATGCCCCAAGAGCTCTTGGACACTCCTGAGGTCAGCGCCATTGGTGAGCAAGTCTGTCGCAAAACTATGCCGCAAGGTGTGTGGAGTAACTTTGAAAGGAATGCCAGAAAGCTTTACATATTTATCCACAAGACGCTCAATCGAACGAGGAGTCAGACGCATATGCTCGCCATCTTCAGTAACGTCCGCTTCACCACTTGTCCGGGTAAAAAGGGGTTTAAAAGTATCTTTACGTATAGCAATGTATCGCTCCAACCAGTCAGCAGCGCCATCAGTCAGAAACACAACCCGGGCTTTGCCACCTTTGCCAATCACGCTAAATTCTTTGGTCTTAAGGTTTATCTGATCTTTGTTCAAACCCGCCAGTTCAGAAACACGCAGGCCAGTTGAAAATAACGTTTCCAGAATAGCTCGATCCCGAAGTCCCAATGGTTCTGAAGTATCAATCATAGACATAAGTTTTTCTAGCTGCTCGACGTTAAGAAAGGTAAGGCTGCGATCGCGCTCCTTACCAAGCTCGACTTGAGCACTACTCAACGCTGAAACATTTTCCGAGGCTAAATAGTTTAAAAAGGCACGTATAGCAACCAAAAAGTAGTTCTGGGTGCTTCGCTTGAGCGGACCTTTAGTAGGATGGACCTTACCACTCAGAAACAAACGAAACTCGCGTACCATTTCTTTGGTAATTTGCCCGGGATCGGTAACTGGATGATTTTGGACAAGCCAGGCTGAGAAAGAGGAGAGGTAGTACTGATAAAGGCGAACCGTGCCTTTAGCCAGATTTTTGTCCAAGATACAATAATCGAGAAAGCGGCCAATATATTTTTCAAAGTTTGTGGAAATTTTTTTACTTGGGTCCGTTGAGTTCGTCATAGCAGAATAGAGCAGAGAATTGGTTTTCCTTAACGCGTCGTTAATTGATACTTTAGCGACGTCACAATAAGACTAGTCCATCTTCTTTAGACTGTCAATATAGATCTTCCTACGAAAGACTTAAATGCTATATCTAAGCACACACCGAGTAACTCTTATACTAAAGCAAGAAAAACTCAAGATAGGCGGTTATCTATTCTCCACTTTGACTGGTCTACCAGCTGAAGCTAAACTTAAAGGCTCTGTAATGCCCTACAAGGCGCGATAAGCGGGAGGGACTACTTTGGATACCTTCAAAGAGGAATGGAAATAATCTATTAGGCCCGCTAAGGGGGATAAAGGAAGTTTAAAATTTTAATGGGTGACCTAAATTGGGAATTTTGTATACGAAATTATAGAAAATTTTTGCACAAATTAATTAGTTACCAGCTGTCATAAAAGGGCCTGCGAGAAATTGTAGGTCTAATGCCTATAAGGCTGTTTAGTAATATTGTACGACATACTATATTTCCTACTCAGTTTCGCAAAAAGAGAGTGGTGGTTTTCACGGTATGAGTAACTGCAAGTAACAATTAAGTTGAGATAAGTAACATTATCGGAAGTAGAGCCGTCTTCTTCCCTATAGGACGTTGTCATCTAACATTCGGGTTTTGTTGGCTAGCACTCAAATACTACGCCTGCCAGTTATCCACAATGATATTGTCAATATTTCCACGCGTGGAAAGTTCTCTCATCGCATTCCCGAATAAATAAACGTATCAAACCAGATCACTCTCCTCTCCCCTTTTTCTTAGTAGCAAACTTTTTCATCAGCATTGTTTTAGGTAAAACATAAGGCTATAATACATGGAGCCGTATGGAAAAAATTGTTAAATTGTTCTCAGCTATCCTAGTTTCAGCTCTTTTGTTCTTATCCTTAGCCAATCCTAGCCTGGCTCAAGACACAATAGAAGCGCCCCAGGAAGAATTCATTAAGGCTAAGGTCTTGAGCATAATAGACCAAGGAGAAAGAGGTGTGGCGGGTATCAGTCGACCTTTCCAGATAGTCCAGGTTGAACTCCTTGAAGGTCCTGAAAAGAACTCAGAAATCCAGATCGAACACGGCGTCAAACTCACCATAACATCAAACCAAATCGTTAACCCTAATGATTATGTCTTGGTACTAAAATCAACAGACAGCGAGTCTGGCTCCTCATACCAAATAGTCGATAAATACCGACTGGATACTGTTCTCGGTCTATTCGTTTTCTTCTTTATCCTCGTTTCCCTTTTTGGCCGCTGGCGCGGTGTTGGCTCTTTTCTCGGTCTAATCATAAGCCTTGTAATAATACTCAAGTTCATTGTTCCTCAAATTCTGGCTGGTCATGATCCTATAGTAATAAGTCTCATCGGTGCCATGTTTATCGTGGTTTGTAACTTGTATCTTGCGCACGGGTTTAATAGACGCACCACATTGGCACTTATGGCTACCTTCCTCTCGCTAGGCCTAACCATGCTAGTCTCCTACCTATTCGCTGACTTAGCATATCTTAGTGGTTTGGGTAGCGACGAGGCTTACTCTTTGCGTTTTGGTCAAAGTGGGGGTATTAATTTCAAGGGTTTGCTGCTGGGTGGAATGATAATAGGCACCCTGGGAATACTTGATGACGTCACCACAACCCAAACAGCCGCTGTTTTGGAAATCCATCAGGCCAATTCTGCTCTGCATCTTAAAGATCTCATAAGGCGCGGTATGAATATAGGCCGTGAACATATATACTCCCTAGTCAACACTTTAGTATTAGCTTATGCAGGGGCGTCACTCCCTATTTTTCTTATCATAATTCTAAATCCCACGAGCCAACCTATGTGGGTCATGCTTAACAGTGAGTACATTACTGAAGAGATTGTAAGGTCTCTAGCAGGAAGCATCGGTTTGCTTATGGCTGTACCAATTTCAACTATTCTCACTGCATATATGATTAAAAGGAGGAAGTTTTTGTGAACAAAACTATTGTCGGTATCGGGGTATTTAGCGTGATTATTCTGATTGGTGGGGTAAGTTTGATGTCCCGCAATTCAACCACACCGCTGCCTCCACACCAGCAGTGTATCTCTCATGGAGGTATCTCCATGCACATCCATCCCAAACTCAGAATCGAGATCGCCGGAACTACCTTCCCCATCCCAACCAACATTGGAATAAATCCCAGCTGTATGATGTCCCTCCACACACATGATGACTCAGGGGTAATTCATGCGGAATACCCTACTAAGCGGGATTTCACTTTGGGTAACTTTTTTAGCAATTGGGGTAAAGATTTTTCCCAAAATCAAATCTTTGATAACTTTGTTGATGATACGCGTAGCTTAAGCATAACCGTCGATGGTCAGCCAAATTATGATTTTGAGAATCTAGTTCTCAAAGATGACCAGGACATACTCATTAAATACGGTGAAAAGGTCATACCTTACTAACCACTTAGAACCACGATCAACAAAGCAAAGACGCTTAGACCAAGGAAAACATACTCCATAACTGTTCGTCTAGTCACGCTATCTTTTATTTTGTGCTGAACTAGACCTAAGCAGGTGTAAACAACTGTGGTGAGTGCCAACCCCGCGCCGACCGGCGTTAAGGGCCAAAAACCAATGATGAAGCCGATTTGGGAGGTGAGGAGACTTGAAACTAAACTCCCTTGTAGTACCTCAGGACTCAAGTTCTCTTTCAGCTCAATCTGCCACAAAGCCTGTAAATAGATAAAAAATGAGATGACAAGAACCAAAAAACTCGACATAAAGACGCTCATGTGTGAATTGTATATTAGGAAAAATCCTAGAAACGACACCCCTAAAGTCGAGAGATAACCGACTGTCTGAGCAGCTCTTAAAAGCGGTATATTTCTGACCTCTGATACGTTAAAAATATTCTGGGATAACTCAATAACATAATTAACCACGGCAAAGGCTAGCACAACTAGTAATTGCAACCAAAAACTAATATCTGACTGAACGAGAAAGATCGCGACACTTGCTACCAGAAACACTGGTAGGACAAATAAGTTCACCAACTTAATTCCGTACAGATACTGCTTGAAACTCCAGGAGGTTAAGAAGTAGGACGTAATCGAGAGTAACAGGATGTAGAAATATACCCACCTATCCCCTATTAAAGGTGTCACAAGCAACAGCAAAGATAGCACTAGGTTAGAGAAAATAATCCTAACTCTTTTGTTTTGAAACAATATCTGCGGAAACATTATTTGTTCCCTTCAGCTTCGAGTGAAACGTAACCATTTTGTTTGTAGATATGGCAAATTATCACTCCGAGAGCATCTGCAGCATCGTCTGGCTTAGGTATCTCTGATAATTTCAATGTGTTCTTAACTGCTTCCTGAACTTCCTTTTTCTTAGCTCTTCCGTAGCCTGTCATAAGACGTTTCACGGCTAGGCCTTGATACTCCTTAATCTGAATACCCGCCCTCGCTGCAGTTAGCAAAACCACCCCCCTAGCCTGTCCAACCGACATAGCTGTTGTTGAATTGACGCCAAAAAAGAGCTGCTCAATGACTAGAAGGTCCGGTTTACGTTCAGTAATAAAGCACGAGACTTTATCGTAGAGCATCAGTAACCTTGCGGGCATTTCCATCTCCTTAGGTGTCTCAAAACAGCCGTAATCGAGAAGCTCTAGTTCTATTCCCTTTTCGTTATTTATCAAACCCCAACCTGTAGCAGCGGTTCCTGGGTCTATACCTAAAATAAGCACTCTAGACTATTGCCCTCTGCATTACATTTTCAGAAATATCAAAATTGGCGTAAACTTTTTGAACATCTTCAAGGTCCTCAATCTTATCAACTAGATCCAAAACCTGCTTTGCCTTTCCCAAGTCTTCTAGTCGTACAATATTAGTTTGTCTCTGGGTCAACTCAGATCTAGAAACCTGAAATCCGGAATTGAGCAGTTTCTGCTTTAGATTTTCTAACTCATTGGGTGAAGTATAGATCAATACGCGATCCCCAGCCTCCTCGGCATCGTGAGCTCCCAAATCAGCAGACACGAGCATAATATCATCGAAACTTCTATCTTCCTTTAACACTTCTATTTCCCCCATTGGTTTAAACATCCAAGCAACAGAACCTACTCCTCCCAAAGACCCTCCTGCACGCTCTATCAAGCTTCTAAGGCTAGCTCCTGTCCTTTGTCGACTATCAGTTACTGTATCTACCATTAAAGCCACACCACAAGGGCCGTAAGCCTCGTAGGTAAGCTCCTCCAAGGGTTTGTCGTTTCCTTTACCGCTACCTCGGTCTATGGCTCTATTAATATTGTCCTTGGGCATATTAGCCGCTCTTGCAGCTTCTATAGCTAGCCTAAGTTTGAAGTTAGAATCAGGGCTCTCGCCACCCTCTCGGACAACGACTGTAATTGCGTTACCCAGTTTGGTAAAAAGGTTACCTCTCTTGGCATCATTAGCTCCTTTTTGCCGTTTAATTGTACTCCACTTACTATGCCCCGACATACCTCATAATTCTACCAATTTAAGGCTCAAAGATCAAAAGGCCAAACTTCACTCCATAAAGGTCTGCCCCACTAATGTCAAGTATTGACAACCTACTCACAGCCCCTATACTAAAAATCATGGGTTCAGCAGAATTAGATCCCCTATCTAATAAAGCGGTTGAAGCTGCCTTAAACAATCACTGGCCAGAGGCTATTGATTTTAACATGCTTCTCCTAAAGAAATACCCTAAAGATGTCGAGTCCTTGAATAGGCTGGCAAGAGCTTATCTTGAGTCTGGTAGGACCAGCAAGGCTAAATCAACCTACAAAGCAGTTCTAGGTATTGACCCGTACAACCCAATAGCCACCAAGAATGTCAAAAGAATCTCAGAGCTAAAGAGTAAAGGCATCACCCTCAATCCTACTGAAACCAGCAATACCACCACCTCTGTTTCCGACCTTTTTCTAGAAGAGCCCGGAACAACTAAAATCATTCAAGTCACTCAACTAAAATCGCCTAAAGCAAGCGCTAGTCTCCGAACAGCTGACCCGGTAGACCTCAAAAATAAATACAGCGCTACTTATGTTTATAACAGTAAAGGTAAAGAGGTCGGTGTGCTCGATTCGTTCTGGGGCAAAAAGGTTGCTTCAGCAATAAGGGAAGGTGCTAAATTTGAAGCTTATATCGTTTCTGCTGATCATACCTCAGAGAATAAGATCAGTGTTTTTGTTAGAGAAACCTACCATCCGCCTAAACTAGAAAATGCTCCCACTTTTCCTATCGAAAAAACCGACGACTTCCATCCTTCAGTATCAGAGGAAGCTGTTAGTCTGATCACCTCGGAAAACGAGTTACCAGGATCCGATGAGGAAGAGTCTAACGAACATTCTACAGAAGGCGGTAAACACACTTCGCTTGAAAGCCTGGCTCAAAAAGAGCAAGACGCGCTCGACCATCTCGACGAAGAAAACTAAATCAAAAATTTTACTAGCGAAGCTCGTCTTCGCCCACAAGATCCGGCATTTTTACTTCCACTGGTTTTTCAACTTCTATCTTAAGTGGTTCAGGTTTCTTTGGTGAAGGCTCTGGTGAAATCTTAGGTTCTACTTTAACAGCCTTTACAACCGGTTGAGCTGGTTGTGTTTCTTTGGGCGCTGGTTTTGGAGCTTCCACTATTTTTTCCTTAGTCTTATCCTCATGAAGCTCTTTCTTTTTATCATCTTCACTATTAGACTTGGTTGGCACGACCTCCTCGGCTTTACTTTTCCCAGCAACACTCTCTAGAGCTATGTAGCTAGCGATGAGATTTCCCGCCGGTAAGAAGGCTACCACCTCATCACCTACCTCAGCCTTAAAGTGCTCAATAGAAGCGCCTAGAACTTTGTAGCTCCCTTCGGGAGTAACCACCCGGAATTTACCCTCTTTTTTAGTAACCATGCCCGTGGTTCGGTATCTTTTGACATGCTCTATCTGTTTAAACCGCTTTTCGCCATTATCCTCAACCATTTTTAAGGTATCTCCTACGACCAGCATACATTTAGAAGCATAGTTTTGGGGAATGGGGTGCTTATCACCAGCTTCGGTCACCATACTCTCGCCGTCGAAGATTCCTACTATCCCCGGTTTTTCCTTTTCTACCTGTGGGCTTTCTATTTTCCTAATTGGCTGAGGCGAGTTTTTCGGTAATTCCCGAGAAGCGCTCCCTTGGTCAATCTCGGCCAAAAGCTGCTTTGCTTGTCTTATGCTCGATTCAGCCGCACTCAGAGCCTGATTTATAAGTTGGGTCTTGTTACTCATTCTTCCTCCTTACGGTTTGGTGGGGAAAACTACTTCTCCCTCAATCTTCTGAGTTTCATTACTATTTGGTGGTTCTGCCCCAATGGTGCTAATTGTACTCTCAATTTGTCTATCCGTAGGCAACGTCGACGTCACTTCGTTTTCCCCCTCAACTGGGGCTTCAGCAACTACTGTAGGTGCCTCAGGTAAAACAGCCCAGGCAGGTGGAACAGGCGGCTGACCTGGTCGGAATTTGGTCTCAACCCACCGTTTGATAGTAAAATCAACCTTCTCCAGATCCCGACTGTACTTAGCTCTTGAAGCGCTTATAGCTTTTTCTTTTTGACCAGTGGTATCAGTATAGGGTGCCAAAGAACGGGCGCTGAAAGGCTGGGAGCTGGAATCGTTTATTTGCAGCTTAAGGTACATCTCAAACCTCCCCAGGTTAATAAGATCCATCGCCAGGAAAGTAGGCGCAAACTCCTTTTCCAAGAAGTAGGCATCTGTCGGACCAACCCCAAAACAGACCAAGGTTCCGATGTTACCAAAAACCGCTTCCTTGACCTTTTCAGGCATCTGTTCGATATATTGGTGAGTAAGCGTCAAATTAAGCCTATACTTTCGCGCTTCGGACAAGATATTGGCAAAAGAGTCCGTGGCAAACTTCTGAAACTCGTCGGCATAGACATAGAAATCTTTTCTCTCCGCCTCAGGGATATCTACTCTTCTCATAGCCGCAAATTGCAGTTGGGATATTACCATGGCTCCAAGCAATGAAGCATTGTTTTCACCAATACGACCTGTCGCTAGGTTTACGAAGAAGATTTTCTTGTTATTAATTATCTCGTCTATCCTAATAGTACTCTTAGGCTGACCGACGATGTTACGAATCGTGGAAGCATTTAGGAATTGACCTACTTTATTCTGAATTGGGGATATAGCTTCAGTTAAAAGCTTTTGGTTTCCCTTCATAGTCTTGAACTCTTTGTTCCAAAAATCCTTCATTACAGGATCGGAAATCATGCTCACGATATAGTTTTGGTAATCTTGGTCTGTCAATAAACGGACAATCGACAAAAGTGAGGTGTGAGGGACTTCCAGCAAAGTCAAAATCGAATTCATTAATAGGTACTCAAGTCGGGGTCCCCAGCTCTCAGCGAAATACTTCTTAAAAACGTCTAGTAGTCCTGAAGCGATAAGGTTGCGCTGCCGAGGATCAACAACCTCCAGCATATTCAAGGCCACTGGGTGATCAGCGTCTGCTGGATTAAAAATAACTACGTCATCTAACCGATTCTCGGGTACAAACTCCAGCAAGGCATCTATTAGGTCGCCATGAGGATCAAGTATGGCTACTCCCTCACCATTTTTCATATCTGAAATAATCATGTTTTTGATCAGGGTCGACTTACCACTTCCTGTCTTACCTATCAAGTACATGTGCTTACGCCGATCGGGCCTCTGAATACCAAACTTCACTCTGGCCTCTCGAAAGATAGTTTCGGCGAAATAAGTACAATCAGTTGTGGGAAGACTGAGTGGGGGCTCACCTTTTTTGGCCCGAGTCCAGGCGATCGCGGGTGTCTCTACCGAGATATTAGGTAAGTGCCAGATAGATGCGAGCTCCTCTATATTCAAGATGAAATTCCCCGTCTCCCCCATACCAAAGGTACGACTTCGGAATTTGCTAAGTAGTGATTCATCGTCGCTAGAATTAGTATAATCAGCCACAAAATTATTTAAGCTTGCGGTGGAAAACTGTTTAAACGATCCTACGGCTGACTTGAGACGGTTTTCAGAGGTCGCTTTGCTATCAGAAAACGCAACACAACGAACTTTTACTTCGAACCCCATTTTACTAAGTTTGTTCTCGATCAGTTTGAGATCCAACTCTTGACCAGCAGATAGTTGGACACGCAGGGCAGGACCTGGTTTTGCAGGTAGCTGGGGGCCTCTAGCGATTTGCCCAGGTATCTCTATGATGTGGGAAAAAATGTTTCGGCTGATTTCTTTAGCTATCTCCTTAGGCGCAAAGCTAACAGGGTGTTCCCCAGCCCGGACCACTTCGACATACTTATGTCCCCTCTCTTGCCATATATCCTCTAACGGGCGGACCAACACCTGCAGCCATACTTGTTCGTTATTGCTGATATTTCCGAGAGCACCGGTCACCCCGGCAAGCGGATCTACTTCAAAATCCCGAAAGGTTTTAATCGGAAAAATAGAGTCTTTTCCCAACGTAATTTCGCACGCGGCGTACTTCATACCGCTTACTTTGTGAGTGTAATCTTCTACTTCGCGAATTTCCGCAGCAGGATATTGAGCATAAATCTGCCCTTCAACGAAGTTCTTAAACTGTTTTGGGATAAAGGCATAAAAACGGATTCCGTCTGGGGTAGAGGCTATCTCCAAACTTAAGTGTTCTTGGATTCCGGGGGTAAAACGCAGAAGACCGTGCAATGAGGCAAACATCTGCTCAGCAGAAATGGGAGTCTTCTCGTTCTCCTTTGGCAATTCGATGGCGAGTAACACCCCTTCTGTTGGTTGCTCAACAGCCTTGGTAGTTTCTAATTTTTTTGCGGCTCTGTAGGCAAAAAAGAATGATAAAGCCAGCATTACCACAATTCCTAAGATTAAATACATTTTCTCTCTGTGGAGTGGTAGGATCTATCCCCTCACGCTCCGCGAGGAGCCTACTTATTGACCTAATGATACTCCCATACAATATTAGTGTCAACAAACCTGACAAGTAGTCGAAACCACACTTCGCCCCGTACCATACGGTACAGGGCTTCGCGGAGAGCCCTGACTGCCGGCAGGCAGGTTCGCATGGTTGGCCTAATGCACATCCCCCTTCGCAGGTAGCTTCGGAGGGATTGCGCTGAAGCGCAAAAAGAAACCCCTGGTGTAATCCACCAAGGGTCAAACAAGTACTAGTTCTATATCGGTAAGTCTGCTTAAAGCCTCTATGTACTTAGAGATGGTCTGAACGACTACCTCATCAGGTAACGTAGGCATGGGCGGAGTTCTGTCCCAACCAAGCCGACTCAAAAAATCTCTCACGAATTGCTTATCATAGCTTGGAGGAGAGGTCCCTGGCTGGTAATCCACCGGCCAAAAACGGCTGCTGTCAGGGGTAAAAAACTCATCTACCAAAATCAAATGTCTATGGACCCCAAAAACCGGAGTTGACTCCCACCCAGGGGTTAACCCAAACTCCATTTTAGTATCGGCAATGTTAATGCCTCTTTGCGACGCGTACCTAGTACATCCTTCTACCAACTCAAGGCCAATCCTTCTAATGGCTGCACTTAACCTAACACCTTTATAAGTGGGGATGCTGTGCATTTCTTTTAGAATTCCAGGCACACGACTTGGATGAACATTCTGATCGTGACCACTATCAGCTTTAGTCGAAGGGGTGTAAATAGGGTTGGTAAACTGATCGCCTTCCACCATCCCCTTTCTCACTCTCATGCCACAAACAGTACCTTTCTTTCTATACTCAATTAAAGCCGAACCAGTAAGAAGGTTACGGAAAATGGCTTCTATTTTCAGAACCGGGGCTACTCTCCTCACTATCGAGGTTCGCCAGGCCAAATCCGGATGGTAATCTCCATCCCCTTTCAGGACTCTGACAAAGTGGGTCGCGACATCGTTCCTTGCCTTACCAAACCAAAATGCTGACATTAGATTCAGGACCACTCCCTTACCTGGAATTGGTTGACTCGATACCACATCAAAGGCGCTTAGCCGATCGGTACACACCATATGGTAGTAATCGGGGTCGCCATCAACCTCATAAGTCTCTCTTACCTTACCTATGTGTACCAAGCGCCAGGTGGAAGGGACAATATCTCGAACAGTGTATCGAGGCGTCGCTGGAATCCTCGCAATAGTCAAGTTACTCACCTACCGCTGCAAAGGCGTGGCCAATGACTTTTGCCTTCCTAGTTGGTTCTGGTAAGTGTCCAAGAACCCACGCATGAATCTCATCCTGGTCACTCAAAGCAGCCCTCACACGCTCCGCGAAATTTGACCAAGACTCATCCTCCGCTTTGACTGAAATAGTTCCCGCCAAATCACTCGGCAAGACAGTCATCGCCTCAACCGCGATCCTCCGCAGCTCTGGTGTATCCCCAAGACCAACCCCAAAGATCGGGATCGTTTTACCTAAAGAGTTTAGCCATGCCCGCAGCATCGCCGGTAGTTGGAGGGACAAACCCCCGGCTGCAACTACACAGGTGTTTACTGGTAGCGCACAGGCAAGGGCAAAAAGCAGAGCGGGATGACGATGGGCGCTCATAATCACAGTCACTTTTATCTCTTGCAACAACAAGCGACTCAGCTCTTCCACTCTAGGTAGATCACTCTCACTACCTAAAAGTAGTATCAACCGTGAGTCAGGTAAAACGCTCCGCAAATGCTCTAAGAATCTACCGTCCGACTCTGCACACAGAACAAGCTCATAAACTTGGGCGACATACGGAGGTTGATACATTACCCCGCTAAATTGACCACTCATAGCTCTTCCCTTCCCAGTTATTTCTGTCCAAAACAAACCCAGTTGTCCCGACAGTTGTAAACAATACTATCAGCATTATTGGTTTAGTGCAAACCTTAAATTTGACATTTGGCTCTATTGATGCTATACTAATAAGCGATCTCTCTCCTTTCTTCCGGAATGGGGCCAAAATTAGTCCCATTCCAAGGTAAAAGGCCCCGCAAGGGGCCTTTTACTGTTGTATGCCAAAATATTTAAATCTTGACTAAATCATTTATCCTTTCCACTGAGCTTTTGATAGTAATCCAATCCGACTACGACTACTATATCGCCTCTTTTGCCTTCTTCCGGAGTTCGCGTAACCACTTCTCCGTCAAAAAGGTAAGCAAGTCGAGCAGAAGTCTTAGGCTTAGAATTGTAATCGATGATCAAGGTTTTCCCAACATTATCTAATTCCGCGTTATCGACAGCGACCACCTCTACACCTAAATTGGAAACAAGCCGGCTAGCCCGAGTAGCTAAACCTGGCTTACCTGTACCATTTCTTATCTCCACCCTACTCGCTTCTTTTTCTATCTCCGGATCGTTAAACACAGATGATACAAAGTTGTCAAATTGGTCCCTTTGCAAAACCATATGGTCTAAACCCTGATCCTTAGTTTGTTGATAATAATCTGGTCCCAGCTCAACGTAGTTATATTTATCACTTCGGACTTGCCACAACTTCTGATAGACCTTGAACAGCTTGGACAAAGGGGTATTTGTTCGACTATCCTCACTCAGAAAGTTCCCCAGTCTGAATATTTTCCAAAGATTACCTAACCCAGTAAGCTCCTTCTTAAGCCCTAAGAGTCTGTCTTTTTCCAGCCTCTCTTCATCTAAATAGAAATATCCGTCTAGGGGCAACCCTAATGTATCCGCGACGGACTCATAGAAAATATCAATCCCTTTTGGATCCACCTGAAAATCACCCTTGCTAAAGGCAGAGCAAAGGCAGTCAGAACCAAAGCCGTAGGCCAGATTGGTATAAATATTGGGATTAACTGAAACAAAATCCACTTCTTGCTCTTCGGGGTCGAAGGTGGCAATGACCAACTTATTGACTTGTCTAGCCTCACTCAAACTAAAAAGTAGATAGTTAGCCCGCCTAGAGGGGTTAAAAGACCCTTCTCTTACTTCTGTACTGTCGTAACCAAAAATTGCCTGGGTAAAGAACTTATTTATATTAGAAATGTTTAGAACTAAATTAAAAATGGCAAAAGCACACGCTACTACCAGGAAATAAAAAAGTTTGGTTTTATTCCCTGTTCTGGATAGGCCAAACATAGGTGGAAAACTTAGCTAGGAGTTTTGCCAGTTAGTTTTAGGGCCAAATAAACTATGGCAAAAACGCCAAAAACAAAAGCGAATATATCTTGATCTATCGGAACAATAATCAGCTTAAGGGTGGAAACAATTAGCCCAAGCAACATGACTACGAAAACAACATCTAAAAACTTACTATACGATGGGGACATTGGAAAAGGGGTGCTCGATCGGGATTTGGCAGATTTCATTTATAAGTATCCTCCTATTGTTACAACATAACACAGCTATTATTAAGTATCAAGTACCGCAATATTTCTCAAGTAAACAGCTCTCAGGATAACCATTTTTGCTTGAGAAGCGGAAAATCACCGTTCAAAATGCTTTGCCTTATTTTCTTAACCAAATTTACAATAAAGTGTACGTTGTGAAGACTCCCTAACCGATAAGCCAAGAGCTCATCAGCTCTATACAAATGACTTAGATAAGCGGCCGAATAATTGGCGCAAGTGTAGCAGCTGCATTCCGGATCGAGCGGATCGGTCTGGGTCTTATAACCCTCGCCCAAAATATTTACTCGAAATTTAGACGCTCTGGACGCCTGAGAGTGATACAAAGAACCATTTCTTCCCAACCTAGTGGGAGAAACACAATCAAACATATCAACCCCTCGCTCAATTGCTTCAAAAATATCATCTATGTCTCCCACTCCAAGAAGATGACGCGGCTTGCACGCATCTAGAAAAGGCACGCTACTCTCAATAGCCTTATACATTTCGGACTTCGGCTCACCGACACTTACACCACCAATGCAAAAACCATCAAATCCTAGACCTCCGATAAATCTTGCCGATTTTGCCCGAAGATCAGGGTAAACTGATCCTTGAACAATACCAAAAACAAACTGTTTGTATGGCTGGTTTTTGTTAAGTTTGTGAGTCTCTAAAGAACGTTTGGCCCAATTATGAGTCCTTTCAAGTGACTCTAGTGCATACTTTCGATTTGAAGGGTACGGTACGCATTCATCAAAAGCGAGTATTATATCCGCTCCGAGCTTGTGCTGAATTTCTAGAGAAATCTCGGGAGTAAATCGATGTGTAGAGCCATCAAGATGGGATCGAAACGTAACTCCATCCTCGTCCACTTTAGCCAGTATCTTCGGATTCTTCAGAGCAACCTCTTCCACGGTAAATTCCGCAAGACTCTCGGCTAACAAATCATGTTTGACTTTTCGTTGCTTGGTTAATTTTCCTAATCCCAAACTAAAAACTTGAAACCCACCGGAATCAGTGAGAATTGGCCTACTCCAATGTTGAAATCCATGTACTCCACCAAACGATTCAATAACCCCAGTCCCAGGACGAAGATACAAATGGTAGGTATTGTTGAGAATTATTTCCGCTCCAAGATCTAGAAGATCCTCGGGCGTTAAGGCTTTTACCGTTGCCTGAGTGCCCACTGGCATAAACACTGGCGTTTCTATATCACCATGGTCAGTCCGTATTACTCCTACTCGAGCAGAGCTACGATTGTCTTTATGCGTTATGTCGAAGAAACTCATCGCTACATTCTAACAGTTTGGGTGATAAAGACCAAAATGGTTATTACTTTTGTCGAACTTTGGAAAAAATAGGCGTCGTGGAAATTCTAGTCAATAGCTCAAAGTCATCGTCCCCTGCAATACGATTGTACCGCTCAAATCCGCACTGCTCACACTTATGTACAACCACATACTCCCCACTCCGTCTAGTAAAAACGCCAATTGGTTTCATTAAGCCGCCGCAATCGCTTAATCTATCCCCAGGAACGTCGCCATCAACATGTTTGGAATATAAACAATGGGGGCAATGGTTTCGATAACTCCCTCCATATTTGATTTGCTCAACACTCTTAGTACAGTTTCCACAAACAAAAGTTTCATTTCTGGCAATAAAGTTTTTTTTGATATTCATGTCTTTATTTTAGAGGTAGTGGTCAAGCACTCTTTCTTGGAGATGCTCTATTTCTCGCTGTCTTACTTTACGCAAATCTTTTTTGTCTTCCACCTTACCTAGAATAATGTTAGCTAAGTGCTCGCCACCCGAGATATGCGGTATCACCACATAATCAGCTCCCTGAGCATATAGGGCTAGAGCGTCCTTTTCCTCCTGCGCAGTCAATATCACCATTATCTTAGGGTTCAGTATTTTGGAATCTTTAAGGAGGGCAAGATTTTCTTCCAACTTTTCAATGGTTGAAACCACCATCTTGGCGTGCTCAAGACTTAAGTGTTCTAACACTTCCGGGTCAGAGGCATCACCGAAAAAAGCTTTTAAACCACGCTCCTCCAATCTCTTCACAATCTCGGGATCAAAATCTAGCACTACGAAATTAAGTTCCGCCGTACTAAAAGCCTTAAGTAAGCTGTTGCCCATCCGTCTGCACCCCACCAAAACAATATGGTCCTTTAACACCTCATTACCTATTGGGGTTAACCCATGGGCCCCTACTTTCTCAAAGTTCTTGAGTAGCGGAGAAAGTCTATAATAAAGCCTCCGGGCGTTAGATATTGCGTATGAAGAAACAGAAATAGTAATCAAGCCAACCAAGGTAACAAGTGCAACGATGTCTGTTCCTAAGTGCCCAAGTTTAACCCCAAGGGCCACGATAATTAAAGAGAATTCAGACACCTGTCCCACAGTGATACTGGTCAAAAAAGACGTCCGATTCCGAAAGTCCATATTCCGCATGATAAACATCACGATCAGTGACTTGCCCACCAAAACAAGCACTGAGAATAAAATTACCGGCACCACGTAATTAGCGATCTCGCCTAAATTAATACTCAAACCCAAAACAACAAAAAATATCACAATAAAAAGGTCTCGAAGAGGTCTAATTTTGGCACTAATTTGCCAATTATGAGCCGAAGTTGCGAGTGCCAACCCAGCCAAGAAAGAACCTATCTCAACTGAAAAACCCAGATACCTAGCCAAAGAAGCCCACATAAAACACCAGGTCAAGGCACCTAAGAAAAGTAGCTCGTTATTATGGGCAAATCTGGTAAATATAGGTGGGATAAGCCGCTTTGAAAAAAGAAGGGTTAAGTACAAAAGGAAAACACCCTTCACTAAAATCCAAGGGAAGGTAAAGATATTTACTGATTGACCACTTTCGAACCCAGACAAGAATATGAGTATTAAAAGGGCGACGAAGTCTTGGACAAGTAGAAACCCAATGGCCACTCGACCGTGCAAAGAATTAGTCTCGTTCTTTTCTGATAAAAGTTTGACCACGATTATGGTACTACTGAAAGCCAGGGCAAGCGCCAAATAAATCGAAACTACCAGGTTAAACCCCAAAACTAAGGCAATCAGTAGTCCAGTTAAGGTACTAAAAGCCATCTGACCTAGGCCCGTGTACAAGGATACTTTACCAACGCTTTTTAGTTGCCTAACTGAGAGCTCAATCCCAACCAGAAACAACAAAAATGTAACACCAATCTCCCCAAGCAAGGCAAAAAAGTCTTTGTGCTCAGGACGGATCACCCCTATCAATGCAAGAAGCAAACCAGCGAAAATGTAGGCGATAACTAAGGGTTGCTTGAGAATCCTAGCGAGAACTCCTAAAGCAGTAGCGGATAGTAAGACTAGTCCAATTTCTAAAAATAGTGTATCCATCTGGCAGTTCTAAATTATCTTAGGCAAAGAAATTCTAATTTACTCTAATTTATCCAAAATGGTTCTTAGCTCACGCGGTAAGGGGGCCTGGAATATCAATTTTTCCCCACTACTTGGCTGCTTGAAACTTAGCTCTTGAGAGTGCAAAAACTGTCTTTCTAACCCAAAAATGTTACTGCTATGACCATAAGTCTTATCCCCTACCAATGGGTGGCCAATGGAGGCTAGATGAACTCGAATTTGATGAGTTCTTCCGGTCAAAGGTTGCACTTCTACTAAACTAAACTGACCATAACTTTTTACTTTTTTATAGTCTGTCTGTGCCTCTTTGCCGCCCTGGGTAGTAGCAAACTTCTGTCTGTTTTTCGGATGACGACCGATTGGTTTATTGACACTCCCAGAATCTTTATCCAGCTTACCTTCAACTAAACAAAGATAAACTTTCTTAACTACCCTTTCCTGAAACTGTTTTTTAAGGGCAGTCTCCGAGAGCTGATTCTTGGCTACGACCATGACACCTGATGTATCTTTGTCCAACCGATGGACAATCCCGATCCTTAAGTCTGAAGACGGAAGAGCTTTTAAATGATAAAGAATCGCGTTAACCAAAGTTCCTCCCGGGTGCCCAGCTGCCGGGTGGACCACCAAACCCGCAGGCTTGTTTATGACCAAACAATCTTGATCTTCGTAAATAATATCTAGAGGGATATTTTCTCCCACTACTCGGGTAGGTAGGTCACTAGGGATAATTCCTTTAATAACATCGTTTTTTGCTAGCCGATAGCTTGGCGTGACTTTTTTACTACTGACTGTAATCAGCCCTAAGTTTATTAACTTTTTTATCCTGGACCGAGAGACCCCAACATCAGATTGGCTAAGATACTTATCTAGTCTATCTTCACCATGAGCCTTTATTTCGAAACTACTGCTTTCCATCCTTGGATCTCGTTAGAAAGACCTTCACCTCATGTAAAACTTGATCCGGTGTCATTGCTGATTTAATTAGGTAACCACTCGCTCCTAAGCTAAAACCCTGTTTAATAATCGCGTCCTGCCCTAAGTTGGTCAGCAAAACTACAGGCCCATTGGGCACCTTAGGAGAGGTAGTTTTTAGCTCTGTCAGGATTTCGAGACCATCCTTTTTTGGAAGCATAATATCAAGAAGCACCAAGTCATAACCGCCATTTAACATTTTCGCCAAACCATCCTCGCCATCAGCACTAGTTTCTACTTCATAACCCTCATCGTTTAAGAGTTCCTGATAGAGCTCGCGCAGGAACTGGTCATCCTCAACTACTAATATTTTTCCTGAACTAGCCATAAATAAACCACCTCCGTCCCCCGATTTACGGGATAAAATCTAAAACTCACTAACAGATTTCAGATTTCGGATATTAATATTATGGTAGCTTAAAAGAAATAAAGAAGCAATGATACCTAGATCAGAGGCATTTACTTTTGAGAAAAAAAGCGGGATATAATCAATTACTCCCCCATAAACCAAACGATCCAGGGTATTTGAGAGCCCACCGCCAATAAACAATGAGGTGATTAGTAAACTCAAGGGGGTGATTTTCGATAAACACCACCTTAGGAGGATAACCGAACTCAGTAAATAAACAAAAATTGATAAATACCAAACTTCAGGCAAAATACCAAACATTAGCCCACTATTCAGCGTGTAACTAAAGAGGCCTTTTACAGCCAGATGTTTTAAAAAGTGGTCTGTGAAACCAAGGCAAACAGGGATAAGTACTGCCGCTAGTTGCTTTTTTCGCAATCCATACATAATTGGGCTGTAGGCATGACGCTCAATCTTTCCTCTGATATTTGGGTACCGCATTTAGTGCAAATACCGTAAGTCCCCTGATACACTCTTTCCAAAGCGTTATTTAGCTTACCCAATTGAGCAACTAACTCATTCTTGGCTGCCGTAATACGATCATGTCCTTCGTTTTCAGTAATATCATCATCTAAAGTTGAGGTCATATCCCTATCTTCAGTCAAGAAAGGGTCCTCAGATTGATAGTACTTTATCTGCTTTTCCAGATTTTCTTTTTCTCTGATTAGATTTTCCTTAATCTTTTCGATTTCCATATTTTCTCCTTAAGTTTGATAGTGTTTTTCCAAACCGGCTCAGCCAACGCTTAGATTTTTTACCCACATCGCTTTTTCTAGTATCCAGTAAGTTGCCAAAATCCCGTGCAATATCTCTGATAACTTCGCTTTTTCCAAGTACGCTCTTAAGCTCCTGAGCTCCCAAAACCGTCGATTTGTAGAACCAGTATAATCCAAGGAGGCCAATTATGGCAAGTACAGCCCCTCCCCAAAACCCTTCCTTCATGTTTAAAATCAGAGTCCGGTTATCCCTAAAAAGCTCAGTAAAAATCCTCGCCAAACCGCTCAAAAGCAGGAAAATATAAAACACACCACCGCTCTTACTTTTGGCGCGATAGTAACGCAGTAAATAGAGATATATAAAGAACATTAAAATCAATTCATATATGGGAGAGGGATGACGCCGCCCGATAATACCTGGGATATGGACAGCGAATGGTAAATTAGAAACAACGCCGTAGTCATCCCCATTTAAGAAACTTCCGATTTTCCCGATTATTATTCCCAAACTCAAAGCCAAAACGCCAAAATCGGCCACTTGAAGGAGGGGCCACTTGTTCTTTTTAGTAAACCACCAAAGTCCGACAAAGCCACCTATCAGCGCGCCATGTAATGACAGCCCACCCTCCCAAACCTTGAAGACGGACGAAAATCGGTCAGCGTAGTCCGACCAATTAGTAATAACCTGGTAAACTCTAGCCCCTAAAAACCCAAAAATAATAGTCGTCACTGACAAATCCAGAAGCTTTTCTTCGTTGTAACCTTGCTTTTGCCCTTCTCTCCAGAGAATAAAAGTGCCTGCCAAAAAGGCTAGCACCAAAAAAACTCCATAAGAACGGATTTGAATTGGACCTAAGTTAATTAAAATTGGCATCATATCTGTATTTAGGTTATGGGTTATAGTTTATAGGTAATAGGAAAAAGTCACTAAAACCTACAACCTACAACCTGTAACCTCTACCACCTACAACCTTTCCCCACCTCTCCAGATAGTGTCGGGCGCGGAGAAATCCCAAAAATAAGAGTACCACACCAAAACCTGCAATAACATTCCCTACCCCAGCCAGATCCGCCAGTCCCCCAGCAATTAAAATCGGAGTGAAGGAAACGCCATTTACCATAGTATTAACTACTCCATATATTCTTCCTCTCAAATCCTCCGGCGTCATCTTATGCAAAATTGTGGTCGCCGGCGCACTTACAAAACTCCCAAAGACGCCTAGAGTAAACATAGAAAGGATAGCCAGGACGGGAGCCATGAAGCCTAATCTGTGAGGAGCGAACGATGAAAAAAGCACCAGGATAATCCCAGAAACAATGAAACCTAAGTCAACCAAAAAATCCTCGCTCCAATCTCTCCCGAAAGTTGAAAGAATCACCCCGCCAATAATTATCCCTAACACCCCAGGTGCTACTAAGATAAGTCCAGCGTCTAGCACATCCATTTTTAGAACCTGACTAACGTACCCTGGCCCTAAAGCACTAAGAGTCATGATAAAAGCGTTTACTGAGGTAATCGCAAGCGCAGCTTTGCGGAGATTTTTGTTTTGCCAGATAAACTTAAGCGCCGTATACAACTCATGGAAAATAGTAACTACCCCTTTACCACCACTTTTACCCATGATATGGGGTATCTGAGTTGACAAAAATGTAGCTAATAAGAAGCAAATAAAGACTACTATCACCGCTCCGCTCGATCCCACCAACCTAACAACTGGACCGCTCAAAATAAAGCCCACAACCATCGAAACATTTATCGTCATTGTAAAGAGAGAGTTCGCGGATAAAAGATGGTTTTTAGGCACCACGCCTGGGATGGCACTCCCTTCAGCAGGCACAAAAAACTGTGTGACCAGACTAATAACGAAAATCAAAGGGAGTAGCGAAAAAGGACTTTTAAGAATAAAAATAAACAAGAGAATCAGCAAACTACGAATAAGATTGGTCGCAATCAGCGCTTTTTTGGTATCCCATCTATCAATGAGAACTCCAGCTATCGGTCCAAAAAAGATCGCAGGAAGTGTAAAACTTAAGACCAAGAGACTAACGGCACTGTTTGACTGGGTGCTCTCCCATACCTTTATTGTTAAAAGGTAATAGAGCATGTTTAAGGAGGTTTGGGTAAGGATCTGGGCAGACCACAAATAAAGGAAATTTCGATTCTGTAAGATGTTTAGAAGCATATCCTTAGATCAAATATGTATTTCAATCTAAATAGTTCAGTTTGTAGCGACTTCATTTATGAGACTCGAAATCGTTTTTAGACCCACACCTGTCGGGCCTTTTGCCATGTACGGCTTTTCGCTATTCAACCAAGCCGTGCCCCCAATATCAATATGAACCCAAGGAATCCCTGGCGCAACAAACTCCGAAAGAAACATCGCGCCAGCAATACTACCCGCCTGACGAGACGAGGGAACGTTGGCATAATCAGCTATGGAGCTCTTGAGAAGCTCTTTGTAAAGATCAAAACTAGGCAATTGCCACATTTTTTCACCCGCCTTATTGGCATGTTCAATTATTTTATTAAGCCACTCTTGGTTATTTCCCATCACCCCACTCACCTCATATCCTAGCGCCGAAATTACCGCTCCTGTTAGAGTGGCCAGATCGATCAGATGGGTTATTCCCATTTCTTGAGACCAAAGCAGAGCATCCGCTAGAACAACCCTACCCTCAGCATCGGTGTTAATAACTTCTATAGTCTTGCCGTTCATGGCTTTGACGACATCCCCAGGTCGGACTGATTTGCCCGAAGGTAAATTCTCGGTTATGGGCATAACACCAACAACGTCTATATTTGGCTTAGTCATCGCCACAAGACGCATCGCCGACAGCACTGTGGCTGCTCCAGCCATATCCATTTTCATTTCTTCCATCTTATCGGAAGGCTTGATACTTATCCCCCCAGAATCGAAAGTCACACCTTTACCAACCAAACCTAAAACGCTTTTTTTGGGAGATTTTGCTCCGTGATAGGCAAGTTTTACCATAAATGAAGGTTCATCGCTCCCGGAGGCGATTGCGCAAAAAGCGCCCATCCCTTTTTCTCTAGCCTGTTTTTCATCAAGAACTTCAATCTCCAAATCAAATTCAGTAGCTAAACTCTTAGCCTCTTCAACAACCCTCTGTGGGGTGAGAATGTTAGCCGGTTCGGCAACCAACCTCCTAGCCCAGTTTATGCACTCGCCCACTTGAACTCCGTTAGTAATTTCCGCTTCTACTTTTTCGCTAGTTGGTACATCCAAATTAAAAACTACATCACTTAAGTCTTTGACGTCCTCTTTTTTCGAAACATAAATCGCGGGGTCAAAAACTCCAGTCAAAAGACCTTCAACCATCAGAGACATTTCCCTTAGATCCGGTTTGGGAGTTGAAATACATAATCCCGCTTGAGTGATACCTTTTTTGGCAAGCGTTCGTCCTGCAAAAGCCGCTAATTTGGTTAACTTAGCGCTATCAAATTCACTACTTTTACCAGAGCCTAGCACCAAAACTTTTTTTGGAGTTATCTTGCCAAAGGTATAAATAAGGGTGCTTTCGAATAATTTAGCTTTTATTTCCCCATTTTTAAGGCCTTGAGAAATCACACTATCTAAAGCCTGGTCGATCTGAGCGACACGTGGAGATAGATTTTGGTCGCCTTCAAAAATGTTCAAGACCAAGGTATCTAGCTTTAATTGTTCGGGAGACAGAGTTGAAATAGAAAATTTCATGGGGTAAGTATAACAGCTTGGCCTTAAAACACGCAAACAAGAAAAGGGCAGTTAAAAACTACCCTTTAAGTACCCAATCTAGGAGCGAATTAAGCTTGTAGGCTAAAGGTAACGCGCTAAGTAGCAAGACAACCCAAGCAACGTATACTTCGTCTGGAATGTTACTAAGTTCTTCGCCCATCTCAGACTCAGATTTCATACTTACCACCTATTTACCGAGTCGTCGGTTGTCGACCAACTTAGAAACCCTTCACTGTCTGTAGATAAAAGTTTGACCTTTTGTAGAAAATTTATCATCCCTATCACTCCCCAAAGAATGAACCCAGCCATAGCCATCGCCCCGCTGATAAAAAGTAAAGCGGCGGCTACCCACCTATCGTTTCTGTCACTCACTTCTCTAACCCCTTTTCGAGGAGATTGTACTACTAGCTAGCTTTAAATTCAACACGAATCTATACAACCTAGGAGGTTAAACAGGTAGGTAACCTAGGAAATAGTCTATCTAACTACAAGAAGACCAAAAAGAAAAGGCTAGCGAAACTACAAGAGTCTCAACTAGCCTACTGATTTCCAAAGCCGACGGAGGCTAAGGAAGACAATGGAAGGGAGAGGAAACCTCCGTCGACCAAGTTGGGTTAGAATTTGCTCATAGTGGTATGGGCCACTCGGAGCAGCTGGCCGGCAAAACCAGCTTACTAGGTGAAACCCATTCACCCAGTCCAAATATCGTGGGAGTGACTAATTTTGGCCACTCAACCACAGTTAATCTCATACCGTTCTCTCCTACCCCATGGGGCAAGTGACTAACGAGAACGGCTCAACGCGAGTCAGGACTTCCGAACGAACCTTCGGAAACCTTTCTCGCTACAGCGCCCCCAGTACGTCCCATGGAACGTTGGGGGTAGCGAGGTCACACTTGGGCAACACCATAGCGCGACCAAATCAACCATACCACCGCAGTTTAACTTTTGTCAACTAACCCTCACACCTGGTGTGAGGTAGGTTCGCACATCTGGACAATAATAATGGGAAGTCGTAACTAAATTGTTACTTTAGAGATATCCTTTGGGGATTTAGTCAGAGTTTCGCAGCCTGATTTTGTCACAAGGACTAGGTCTTCAATTCGTATCCCACCCCAACCAGGAATATAGATCCCAGGCTCGACTGAGATAACATTTCCTTCCTGCAAGACGTCTGTGGATCGAAGTGAAACTGACGGAAGCTCGTGAACTTCAAGTCCAATCCCATGACTTAACCCATGACCGTAAGGCTTATACCCAGCCTTTTCAACTACCTCACGGGCAGCAGCGTCTACTTCTTTACTCTTTGCGCCAGGGTGAATACGCCTCATCGCAGACTCTTGGGCATCCCAAACTACTTGATAGACTTTTCGCTGATCAGCAGTCGGTTTACCCATAAAAACTACGCGTGAAATATCAGAACAATACCCATTCACGACTGCGCCAAAGTCAAGCTGAAGCATATCTTGTTTTTGCAGTTGTGCTTTTCCTGGGTGGTAATGAGGCATTGAAGAGTTTGCTCCAACGGCGACTATGAACGGATGCCAAGCAACACGCTCCGCGCCCTCTTCACGGATTAGTTTTTCGAGCAGCCAAGCTATTTCTATTTCAGTTTGTCCCGGTTTTATAGCAACCAAAAGTTTGGCAAACGCTCGGTCAGCGATATCAACACTTTTTTGAATTTGCGCTATCTCGTAAGGATCTTTGACGGATCGTACCTTCTCAATTACTCCCTGAGTACTCACCAAGTTAAGTTTGGCGGCTCGACTCCTGTCTCTGAGTTCTAACACCTGGCGATGAGTAATCTTGTGAGACTCGTAACCAACTCTTTCACCTTCGAACGACCGAGAATATGATTCCCAAAAACTATCAAATGGCGTGTCAATTTGGTTAACTTTTACAGGAGGAGATTGGTTCTGTGCAAGCTCTGTATACCGAGAGTCAACAAAAAGGGTAACGCCATCCTCACTCACCAGGACCCACCCAGTACTGCCAGTAAATCCAGTAAGATAGAGTCTATTGGCGGGGTCTTCAGTTAAGAAAAACTTCAGATTCTTCTTTTTCAGAGACTCTTTCAGTTTCCTGAGCCTCCCGGGATAATCCGGGAGCATATCTTGGTGATCGTTTAAGTTTTGTTTCATCTTCATCGTTTATAATAAGCGGATACTTTCTGGGTCTTCCTCGTGGTCGCTTTGGTTTGAGTTCGGCTGACGTGGCAGCCAGTAACTTACGGGGTCTCCCTCGCTCTCGTTTGATTATACCCAATACACGTAGTTCTTCCATCCCGACCATACGGCTTTCGCGACCTGAGCAATATGGACAGTACGGCCAATTGATTTGGCTCACTCGATTACAGGCAAGACAAACTTTCTTTAGGCTTTGGCTACAACTTGGACAAAAAATGTAATCCTTCTCCAGCACAAACCCACAGGTGGGACAAATCCCCTCGAGTGACTCCTTGATCAAAAGTTTTTCTTCAAGTCTTTTCTGTGCGGATTCGGCCAGAGTTAGGCGTGGTCTTAAGAACATGTAAAGAAACAAGCCAAAAATCCCACCGACCAAGACCAAAAAGGCAGCTGAGATATGAACAGCTCTGCTCCTTGATCTATCTTTGATGTCCACCCAAGTATAAAGAATCAAACCAAACCAAATAAGACCAAGGTAAGTCGAGACGATCATCCAAATATATGGGGCTTTAAATGCATTAACCACAAATTCCAAGCTCATAAATAACATTAATAACAGGTTGACTTTTACTTAACAAAAACATACAATCGCAACTATATGCTTTCGACCCCTCATCTGCTCGTTGGTGCCACTGTTGGTTCCCTAAGCGCAAATCCTTTATTAGCTTTTTTGGCAGGAATAGCTTCTCATTTTATCATGGACCTGATCCCTCATTGGGAATGGAAACCGTCAAATCCAATGTATGTCTTTCTTGCTTTCTTTGACTTTTTCTTTGGGGCAGCTCTTCTTTTCGTGCTTACAATTAACTCCTCAGATCCTTTTTTGGTCTGGGCAGGGGCGATGGGGGGAGTTTTTCCAGATATCCTTCAAGCTCCTTACTACCTACTACACCGTAAGGTAAAGGTCTTGGAACCATTAAGATCTTTTCACGGGAGTATTCAGCGCTACAAGGTTCCGATATATGCTGGAGTGCTTACGCAAATTGTGACTCTGATCATCACTTCTTGGTTCCTCACTCGTTAGGTGGTAGATTGTAGGTTTTAGGTTGTAGGAGAAAGTTGCTACAACCTACAAACTATAACCTACAACCTCTCATCTAGCCACACGCTCGATATAACTACCCTGACGAGTATCAACTTTGATAACGTCACCCTCGTGAATAAATAATGGTACACTTATTACCAGCCCATTTTCAAGTGTTGCGGGTTTAAGAACATTGGAAACGGAATTTCCCCTCTCTCCTGGACCAGTCTCAGTAACCTTAAACTCGATACTATTAGGAAGGTCAACACTTAAAGGCTGCTCATCCCAAGTGATCAAGCTTACTACCATGCCTTCTTTAAGGAATTTATCTACCCCGCCTAGCTGGTTTTTTGGGAGAGAAAATTGTTCATAAGTGCCCACATCCATAAAAGTAAAGTTTTCACCGTCAGCGTAAAGGTAGGAAACTTTTTTCTTTTCCACGTTAGCTTCCTCTACACGAGCGTTTGAAATGTAGGATTTTTCGATAATCGCGCCTGTTTTAAGGTTACGCGCTTTTAACTTCACGTTGGCACTTCCCCGACCCACTTTCACAAACTCATAATTCAAAACAATCCAAGGACTCTCATCTTCCTGGAACATCGTCCCGTTTCGTAAATCAGTAACTGAAATCATAAGTGCGAAAATTCTAACACCTCGAGAAATTTTTTGCAAAAACTCAGCCTATCCGCTAGTTATGGGGCTTTTGTCATGGTATAATTACTTTCTAAAACTGCGCCGCTGTGGTGGAACTGGCAGACACGCACGACTCAAAATCGTGTGCCTCACGGCATGTCGGTTCGACTCCGACCAGCGGCACCACCCCCTTATCGATTACACCCGCAACAAAATCTTTAGTTGACAGACGAAGCAAAAATCGCTAGACTAATAATCTGTGCTCAAATTTCTCAATCACTCGGAGCACCTAAGGGAGAGCTATGTACCAAGTGCATGCGCAGCCAGTCGCGTCCGTGACACCCCCAAAGACAGGTCATGGAAAGACTGATCAGACGTGCCCACTAGCATTTCAAACCCTCGAGATATATTCAGCACTTATGGAATTCGCGAAGGTTGGGGATCAGCGAACATTACGCGCGCTTTATCAGGCATGTCAAACACCAAGTCACAAAATAGAAGACACCTGCGCGGCCATTGCGGTAATGATGTCAGCCATTCCTTTTGATTATGTAGATCGTCGAGTTAAGGCAGACGCAGTTGAAGTAACTGGAAAGCTTTTGGAAGAAAGAGATCGGACCATTGTAGTAAGACCTTTAGAGACTCTCCAAGTCTAATCTAACCCTCGTTTGATACTTTCAACCGGGGGTTTCTTTTTGGCCTTCAGGCCAACCACGCGAAGCTCTCCGCGAAGTGTGGTAACCTTCAGGCCAACCACGCGAAGTCCAGCGCGGGCGAAGTGGGGTTTTTAACTAGTAGCTACTTTGACCGGAGCTGCGTGTTGACGATCGAGAGGGTAAAAGCGGCGGCGCTCCCCCTTGAATTTGAGATCAACTTCCCCAAGTGGTCCTGAGCGGTGTTTGGCAATGGTTAGCTTTATATCTTCACGCATCTCGGGATCTTCCCGGTGCAAGAACATAACTACATCAGCGTCTTGCTCAATCGCCCCTGACTCACGCAAATCTGAAAGCTGAGGAGCTTTATTACCTCCCCGGATTTCAATCGCACGTGATAGCTGAGATAAGGAAAGCACGGGAATCTTCAGTTCTCGAGCCAGGTTTTTCAAAGATTGAGAAATTTCACTGACTTCCTGTACCCTATTCTCGAGATTGCGAGGGCCTTTTACTAACTGTAAGTAATCAACAATCAACAAGTCCAATCCGTGTTCCATCTGCAATCGTCTGGCTTTGGTCCTCATTTCCATTATGGATATCCCTGGGGTGTCATCGATAAAAAGCGGTGCCTCCGCCAGCTCACCCATGGCATCAGACAAACGACTAAAATCATCTTCGGTAAGGTTCCCGGTTGTCAATTTCCAGGCATCAACATTGGCTTCACTGGCCAACATAAGGTCCACCAATTGTTCTTTAGACATTTCCAAGGAAAATATCCCCACCTTAACTCTTTCTTTGGTAGCAGCTTGTTGGGCTATGTTCATGGCTAAAGTCGTCTTACCCATCGACGGACGGGCGGCCAGAATAATCAAGGTTGAGTCCTGTAAACCAGAAAGAACTTTATCCAAATCCTTAAATCCGGTGGCAACCCCTCGCAAACCGCCTTTTTTCTGGTGCATTTCTTCGAGTCTGTCAAAGCTTTCCGCCAAGGCATCTTTGATAGGAATAAAATTACGCGTCACATGCTCTTGAGAAATCGCGAATAGTTCCCTTTCGGATTCATCCAGAAGATCCCGAACTTCTTTCCCCTCTTCAAAAGCCCATTCAGTAATCCGGGCAGCAGAGCTAATCAATCTTCTTTTGGTTGCTCTGTCTTTGACGATGTAAGCGTAATTTTCAACATGGGCGGACGTGGGAACGATATTGACCAAGGTTGTCAGGTATCCTGCCCCACCCACAAAATCATACTTATCTCGAATTTTTAGTTCGTCAGTCAGGGTAACCAGATCAATTGGTTGCCGCTTTTCATAAAGAGCGCTAATAGCACTATAAACTTCTGAGTGAATTGGTTTGTAAAAATGGTCGGGGTGTATAATGGGGGCAACCTTAACAACAGCGTCCTTGTCAATCAGGAGTGCTCCAAGAACGGCCTGCTCAGCCTCAACATTTTGAGGAGGTACTTTAGCTTCCATATAAACAAACCTCTTGTGGTGGAATCAGAACGTTAGCCATAAATCTAGTGTATCATGTTTAAAACGGCGCTCAAAGCACTTGGCAATTCAGTGATGTTGTCACTGCCACTAAAGTGACCCTTGTCATGTTCGATCAGAGGAGTTGTTTCGAGACGGGTTTGAAAAATGTCTGCATCAGTAAGCGGGACACATCCATCGTTATCAGAAAAAATAGTAGTAATTTGATTTGTATGTGTTTTTATTTTCTCCCAATTGATAGGGGTTGTAAGCCATGGGTGAGCGATCTTTTTGTCCTCTGGGGTTGGAACACACTCTGGAAGCAAATGTACCCACGGAGCAACAAGAACAACACCACCTACTTTTTTACCAGAGGGCAAACTTTCCAGGTACCGCAAAATCGTTTGGCAACCAATTGAGTGTCCAACGAAGTATGTTGTTTCGTTTATTTCTCCTACAAGTTTAGTAAGGAGCTGTACCCACGTCTCAATTTTGGGATGTTCGGTATCGGGCATGGAAGGATTATAAACTTCGCATCCTTTATCTTCGAGTTGACTTTTTAACCACGGAATCCAATCATCCTGAGGATACGCTCCCCAACCATGGACGATAAAAACTCTAGGATTCATACTATGATCGTTCAAGTACTACAACTTGGGATTCTTCGGGGAGTTTGTCTTTGGTAATAACAAGTTTGGAAACTGGGGTAACGGATTCTTTGGCCATTTCTTTGAGGAATTTATCAACCCCTTCTAGTTGGTATTTCAACCCTTCTACCTGGTAATGCATTGGAATCACTACCTTAGCCTCTAATTCAGCAGCTATTTTGGCCGCGGTGTGAGCTTCGATGGTATAAACCCCACCCACAGGTATGAGTAGGACATCCACGTTCCCAAACTCTTCCAGCTGCTCGGAGGAAAGATCATGGCCAATATCCCCGAGATGGGCAATATTTACATCATCTACTGTAATATTGTATATGGTATTTTTTCCCCGCTCCGCGCCACCTTTGTCGTCGTGAAATGTAGCCATGCCAACCACATTTACTCCCTTAACTTCATATTCACCCGGGCCTTGAATAAGGTAAGGTGAGCCTTCTATAGAAGAGGGATTATTGTGGTCAGAGTGACTATGACTAACTGTAATTAAATCTGCACTCAGTTTGGGGAGTTTTAAACCAGTTGAATTTGAATCAAACGGGTCTGTAATGACCGTAGCAAACTTTCCTTTTAACCGAAAACACGAGTGTCCAATCCAACTTATTTCCATACAGTTTATTGTATTGGAAAATGTATCCAGATTCAACCCACCAACTCGTAAGAAGCCGCACAACCCTCCATACACCTCGGGAGTTGTATATTTGGCATATATAAGGTGACACCCTCGCGAGGGTGTCACCTTTGGAAATTTGTAAACATTTGCTGCCTGGTATGCTACAATGTTTGCATGATTATCCCTCAAACACCCAAAGGATTTCGCGATTTCTTGCCCTCTACTTCCCTCAAACGAAAATTGGTCTTAGCAAAAATTGTTTCTGTATTTGAGCGATTTGGATTTGACCCTCTCGAAACTCCAGCGATTGAATTTGCTGAGACCCTTAAAGGTAAATATGGCGAAGACGAAAAACTTATTTTTGAATTCACCGACCGAGGAGACCGCCAAGTGGCTCTTCGATACGATCAGACCGTCCCGTTATCTCGAGTGGTTGCCCAATATCCTGAGTTACCCAAGCCATTTAAACGCTATCAAACGCAAAACGTCTGGCGGGCCGAAAATCCTCAAAAAGGCAGGTTTCGTGAATTCCTGCAAGTCGACTTTGATGTAGTGGGCTCAAGTTCAACACTTGTGGACAGCGAAATAGCCCAAATCATCTCTGCAGTTTTGAAAGAGCTCGGGTTTAAAAAATTCCGAATTTTACTAAATAGCCGTCCGCTTCTTAATGATCTCATGAAAAGTTCAGGTGTTGATGAAAACTTAGTCACAGGAGCAATCACTAGCATCGACAAACTGAAAAAAATCGGGATCGATGGGGTTATACAAGAAATGGTCGGCCGCGGAATACCAAATGAGGTGGCCAAAAAAGTTATCGAGTCATTTCAAAATGCCAAGCCCAATCAAGAAGTTCAGAGTGTTTTAGACACCCTAAAGGACTCGGGTGAAGATATGAGTTCGTTTGTGTTTGAGCCAACCCTTGCTCGTGGTCTCGCCTACTATACCGGCATTATTTACGAAGCCGAAGTTGAAGGATTTAGCGCGGGATCTGTCTGCGGTGGCGGGCGATATGATAAATTGATCGGACAATTCAGTGGCACAGACTACCCTGCCAACGGGGCTTCGTTTGGATTCGACCGAGTACTCGAAGCCATGGAAGAGCAAGGTTTGCTTCCCGAAGTAAAAACTACCACCAAAGTTCTGGTAACTATTTTTAGTAAAGACTTAGTCCAGAATTCGTTAAAAGTCGCTCAAGAATTAAAGGCCCAAGGCATCAACACCGAAGTATATCTTGATACTGACGCCAAACTAGAGAAACAACTTAAATACGCCGACGCAAAAGGTATTCCTTTTGCCATTATCCTTGGTCCTGAAGAAGCAGAAAAAGCTGTAGTAAACCTCAAAAACCTCTCCACTAAAGAGCAAACTCAAGTTCCCATTTCTGAAGTAATTACGAAACTTACCTAGAGTAGTTACTTACTTCTTTTTTCTGAGTTCAGAAGCAACTGTGGGGGTTGATTCAATCTTTTCTACTCTGTGATTTAAGAAAGTCATTTCCTGTCTGAATGCTCTTACTTCTCCCACAAGATTATCAATAATAGTCATTACCTGTCGAAACTGATCTTTGGTTGCCATTTTTTCTTCCAGAGTTCGCAAGTCTTCTTTTGTAGCGAACACCTTAGTAAGTTTTTTGATATCTTCTACTGATAACATGGTTTTAATTTAACAGAAAATCCCTTATGCAACAATACGATTTTCTAGTACAATAACTACATGCCTGTCTACCTAACACCAGAGCGACTTGGTATCATTGCCATCACCATTGCCTGGATTATTTGGGGAGCACATCCTATCGCCGCCAAATTTGGAATTGAAACAATTCCAATTTATAGTTTGATTTTCTATCGATTATTTTTCGCTACGCTAATCATCCTTCCACTAACCATTAATCAGCTCCGTACGATCAGATTTACACCTTCTCTACTCAAGCAACTTCTTATCGCTAGTCTGCTGGGAATAGTACTCAACATTATATTTTTCTTCATCGGGCTTGAGCACACTCAAGCAATTGACGCAGCACTCATTATGGCCACCATACCTCTTATTACTCTTCTTAGCGCAAGAGTTTTTCTGAAGGAAAAAATAACTCCACCAGAAGTAATAGGCGCACTTGTGGGTCTCATGGGCACCGGCCTTATTTTTTTCAAGCCATTCCTCGAGGAAGACCAACACACAGCTGAGCGCTTCCTAGGTAACATATTTATTGCGCTAGCGGTGGTTACCTGGGTAGCCTTCACAATATATACGAAACGAATCGAAAAGGAAATCAACCCGAGCGTTATTACCACTTCGGTCATTTGGATAGGGATGGTCATGCTCTTCCCACTAATGATTTGGGACATGTATCGCTATCCCAACTGGATTCACGACATCAAACCAATTTCTCTTTACAGCATGATCTATATGACTCTCGGATCAACTATCGGCGCTTATTTCTTGTATGAATGGGGTTTGAAATACGTCAAAGCAGGTCTGGCAGGGATTTTGAGCAATATTTCAGTAGTTATTACTTTATTTCTAGGAAGCCTTGTTTTAGGAGAAAAAATCACCACCCTTACCCTTGCAGGAGCTGTTTTACTCGTAGCAGGAGTTATCGCTGCTGGTCTTAAAGGCTCTAGACACATTACCCACCAACATCACCATAGACACAAAGTTTAGAAATTAGAAAAAAGAAAGACTCCGTTAAAAAAACGAAGCCTCTATAAAGTCCGATGGTTCTGGATACCTACAACCATTCCCATATCCACCGAGAAAGCACTGTGCTCAAAAATGTTGACGGGTAGTCCAAAGTCTTCCCACTCCATCGGAAGGTTCGGATCTACCTCGACCTCCAAAGTTACTACTAATACCGATCCGACAGAACCTCTTGAAGTGGTAAATAGCTCATCAGAAAACCGAATAGTAAAGTATGTGCAACCCCCCACACCAAAATCTTTGATGGATGCAAACAAGGAGTTAAAGTACATTTTTAGATCTTCTATTTTCGATTTAGGATCGACCGCACGTAAGCCAACTCTGACACTCAGTGTAAGAGTCGACAAATCCCTGCTTCCTTCAGTAGTTCCTGTTAGCGTAAAGGCAGTGTGCCCACTCGCAGCTTCAGGGGATAGTACTCTCCTTGAACCGTAAAACAGCCGAAGTACCTCTGAAAAGGTAAGCGGTTCTTTAGGCGGGACTAGTAGCCTCACTGGATACCCCTTTCTCGATGGCTATTATACACTATGGGATCATAAAAGTCAGCATATCCTCGTATATTGTGCAAATCAAAGCTGTATGGTACAATCACATGCGTGAAAACAGACATTCACCCAACTTATTTTGAAGAGGCGAAAGTCACCTGCGCATGCGGGAACGTATTTACCGTAGGCGCCACTCTGGCATCTTTTCATGTCGACCTATGTAACAAGTGTCATCCCTTCTATACAGGTGAGCAACGGTTTGTGGATACTGAAGGCCGCGTTGAGAAATTCCGCCGACTTCAAGCCCAAAAAGTAACACCCAAGAAGAAAAAAGACGAAATTAAAGCTCCAGAACAGCCAAGAACTCTGAAGGAAATGCTAGAAAGCTTAGGCTAAGCTCTATGGTCGAAAAACTCGACTCCCTACTTTCCCGGTACGAGGAAATTAATAACATTCTCGCCAGCCAAGAGGTTACGAGTGATACTCAGAAACTCGCGGCTCTTTCCAAAGAACTTTCCGAAATTACTCCCACTGTGACAAAGTATAAAGAGTATCTAGAGTTAAATTCGCAACTCTCCGAACTTCAGCAACTAGTTACCGCCCCTGAAGTAGACTCTGAATTTAGGTCCCTTGCTGAAACCGAAATTGAAGACCTGACGAGTAAAAAATCACTGGTTGAAAAAGAACTTATATCTTCCCTCTCTCCAACTAACAAATTTGCCAATAAAAACGTGATCATGGAAATAAGGGCAGCTGCGGGTGGGGATGAATCTGGTCTCTTCGCTTCTGAGCTGTATCGAATGTATCTTCGTTTTGCTCAAAACAAGGGTTGGTCTACCCAACAACTTTCTCTTAACGAAGGCGGGATCGGAAATATTAAGGAAGTGGTCTTCAGTATCAAAGGTCCTGGCGCTTATGGCTTTTTCAAGTACGAGTCAGGAGTACACAGAGTCCAACGTGTTCCATTGACCGAAAGTTCAGGCCGAATCCACACCTCTACGGCAACAGTCGCTGTCCTACCAGAACTAGAAGAACTCGATTTTAAGATCGACCCTAAGGATGTTAAAATGGACACTTACCGATCCGGCGGAGCCGGTGGCCAGAACGTTAACAAGGTGGAAACAGCGGTGCGGCTTACCCATGTCCCCTCTGGAACCGTTGTAGCTTGCCAATCCGAGCGATCTCAACTTCAAAACAGAGAAAGGGCTTTTGATATTTTAAGAGCCAAACTTTTTGAAGCCGAGCAGGAAAAACGAGCTCAAGAAGTAGGAGCAAATCGTAAAGAACAAGTCGGTTTGGGCGATCGAAGTGAAAAAATCAGAACTTACAATTTCCCCCAGGACCGAGTAACTGATCATCGAATAAACAAGTCTTTTTACAACCTTTCCTCCATTATGGAAGGCAATATTGACGGAATTCTTAGCTCTTTATCTGAAACTGATCTTGCCCGGAA
>Ga0209542_10001700_pt1 | contig 51187 bp, 68 predicted proteins | sample RifCSPhighO2_01_FD_184028 | JGI IMG/M metagenome (GOLD analysis project Ga0209542, IMG submission 184028) | Soil microbial communities from Rifle, Colorado - Rifle CSP2_plank highO2_0.1 (SPAdes) (version 2) | ecosystem: Environmental > Terrestrial > Deep subsurface > Rock core/Sediment ...
CTATTGATGAATAGTTGAAAAGTGGATTTTTGCTTTCTAAACCAACCCATTATGGTCTAGAGGTTTCACTCAATATTAAGATGAAAAAGGAAATTGAGTTTTTTATTTTTATATAGTATTTGGCTTAGATAGATTCCAAAAAATATCAAAGAATCTTGTGTAGCTTTCTACGACATCTTTATCTTTAATTAATACACAAATTGGATTTTTAGTTGCGTGGATTGTTGCGACTCCATTTTCATAAATTAGGATCCATGCAGGAGTTGTTATGTCTTTTGGAAGATATTTTATTTCTGTAAGTTTTATTTTTTCTCTTTTTTTTGCAAATTCTTTTGCTTCATTGTCAAATATAATTTTTATCTTTACTTTTTTTTCTGCTCTTCTTTTATTCCAGTCTAGGAAATAGCCCTCATATCTTTCAGCAGAGTATTTTGGTATTCCTAAAACTAGTATTTCACTTTTTTCTTTAGATTCTTTTAAAACTAATTCATAGAAAGTCTTTATTCCGTTTAATCCTTCGTAAAGAGTGGCTATATTTCTATCATCTGATTTTTCTTTCTGATTTTTCAGATTTGGAATTATTTCTTTAATTTTAGATTCATAATCAATTATCTCATTTTTCTTGCTTTCTAAAAAATCTAGGATTCTTTCAGGAGGAGTTGCTAAAAAGTATTTAGTATTGTTCTTAATTATGTAGCTTACTAGCCCTTTTTTTATTAGACCTTCTAAAATTTCATAAATCTTTGATAGAGAGACATCTGCTTTCTTTGCTATTGGGCTAACCGTGTTTTCTCCTATGTTTAAGAGAGATAAGTAAGTTCTTGATTCTCCCTTCGTCAGACCGACTTTTTCTAAGATGTCTTCATACATACTTTTGATAGAATTTTTGTTTATTTAAATGTTATTATATCAACCCCTGAAGGGGGAGATGTTGTTTTTATAGGTAATTTTTTGAGTATTTCTATGAAAACAGAACCTAGAAATATAAGAGTTGCTGAATGGCAACCTGAAAGAGCGGGAGAATATCTCAAAGAAAGAAAGTTAGATGTAGTTTACGGACCAATAACTTCCAGAAGGTTGGGATTATCTTTAGGGGTTAATCCAATACAGCCAGTAGGAGATGGGACAAAACCTTTCGCTTGTAATTGGAATTGTGTATATTGCGAGTATGGAGCGGAAAGCTTAGATGATGCTAAGGTGGGCGGTAGAATTAGATTCACTACGCCTGCAGAGGTTAAAATGGCTTTAGAAATGAGATTAAAATCGGCAGAACATTTTGATTCTATTACTATTTGTGGTCCTACAGAACCGACTTTAAGTCCTCACTTTGACGATTTGGCAGACTTAGTTGCGGAAGTTAGGGATATGTATAGACCAGGAATTAAAACTTCATTATTTACAAATGCAACAAAATTAAGCCAAAGAAATCTCAGACCTATTGATTATGTTTTTATGAAATTAGATGCAGGAAATGAAAAGACTTTTTTAAAATTTAATAGACCTCGGGGAGTAAGATTTTCAGATTTAGTGGATGAATTAAAAGGTGTTTCAGTAAAGAGAAGAATAATTCAAACAGCAGTGGTTGGAGGAAATGATGGTAACTTAACTGGGCAAAATCTTGGAGATTATATGGAAAGAATAAGGGAAATTAGGCCTGATGAAGTTCATCTCTATCCTCTTTTGTATAAGCCTCATCCTGGATTTGATCTTAGAGCTATTGAAAGAGATGAATTGGGGAGCTTGTCTAAAGAAATTGCAAGTTCTACAGAAGCAGAAGTTAAAACATTCTTTGACCCAGTTCGTATGGGTGAAGAATTTAGATTTTAGGAGTAAAAAAAATATGGAATTAAGCAAAAAAATTACTGAAGAGAAAGGAACTGAACGACTTAAAAGAGGATTTGCAAGAATGTGCAAGGGCGGAGTTATAATGGATGTTGTAAATGCAGAACAAGCTATAATTGCTGAGAGGGCCGGTGCTGTTGCAGTTATGGCTTTACATAAAGTTCCTTCTGACATTAGAAAGGCTGGGGGAATTGCAAGAATGGCCGATACTCAAAAAATAAAAGAAATTATGGATGCTGTAACGATTCCAGTTATGGCTAAGTCGAGAATAGGACATATTTCAGAAGCAAAAGTTTTGGAGGCGTTGAGTGTGGATATGATAGATGAAAGTGAAGTTTTGACTCCAGTTGATACAGAGCATATTGATAAGAAAAATTTTATTATTCCTTTTGTTTGTGGTGCTAGAAACTTGGGCGAAGCATTAAGAAGAATAAATGAAGGCGCGGCTATGATAAGAACTAAGGGAGAGCCCGGAACAGGAGATGTTGCTGAGGCAGTAAGACATACTAAAATGATAGATAGAGAAATAAAAGAATTGCAAAAGATGGAACAAAATCAACTTGAAGAAAAGTCTAAGGAATATAGAGTTCCACTAAGTCTTGTTCTTGAGACTAAAAATTTAGGAAGATTGCCTGTCGTAAATTTTGCTGCTGGAGGAATTGCTACTCCTGCTGATGCAGCATTGATGATGGAATTAGGAAGCGATGGAATTTTTGTAGGTTCTGGAATTTTTAAATCAGATAATCCAGAAGCTTTTGCCAAAGCAATAGTTGAAGCAACTCTTAATTTTAAAGATGCAAAAAAAGTTCTTGCAGTTTCTGGAAATCTTGGAGAGCCAATGAAAGGAATAAATAATCTTGAAGAAAGAGAAAAAATGCAGATTAGGAGTGAATAATGAAAATAGCTGTTATTGGTATTCAAGGAGATGTTATGGAGCATATAGAAGTTTTGAGAAAGACTTTTAAAAAATGCAATATAGAGGTAGAAGTTGTTTGGGCAAGAAATAAAGAAGATTTGGAAAAAGCGGATGGAATTATTATTCCTGGAGGAGAATCAACCACGATAGGTAAATTAATGTCTATTTCTGGGATGGATAAAGTCTTAATAAATTTAGCAAAAAAGGGAATATATATTCTTGGAACTTGTGCTGGTGCTATTTTGCTTGAAAAATTTGGTTTAATTAATATAAGAGTTGATAGAAATGCTTATGGGAGACAAAAAGATTCTTTTGAATGTGAAATATCAACTCAGTTAGGAGAAACAAGAGGAATATTTATTCGTGCTCCATTAATAAAAGAAGTTCTTGAAGGTGCGGAGATTTTTGCTACATATAATAAAGAAATAGTTGGGGCGAAACAAAATAATATCTTAGCTTTAACATATCATCCTGAACTTTCAGAAGATACTAAAATATTTGAGTATTTTATAAAAAATATTGCTGAAAATAAGTGAAATGGAGAACTAACCTAATCTCGCCAGCTTCAGCCTTATCTTTTCTATTTCTTGTTCTATTGAAGGCTTTTCTTCCTTTACATTGGTCGGGTCTATAATTAAATCGTCTTTGTTTTGATGTGATTTCATTTCTACTTCGGGCATTAATTTATTTAATTCATTTACAGAACTTTTAAGGCTTGAAAGAATTGTTTTTAATTTTATCTTCATGGAAAATTCTTCTTCTCTTAATTTTTTATATTGATGTAATCTTTTTACAGAGTTTAATGCTTCGAGCTGTGAACTTAAAAGATTCTTTTGCATATAAGTGGATTCTTCATTAGAGAAATGAATGTATTCTTCTACCATATTAAGATTTATCTAAAAGATTTTCAGATATAGTTTCTATTCTTGCTTTTATAGTTGATATTTCTCTTTCCCAAGCAGATAATTCTTGTTCTTCTCTCATTTTCACTTCTCTTATTTTTTTTAACATCTTTTCAAGTTCATCAATTTTTGACTCAACATCAATTAGGGCTTTTTTCGCTGTTGTGAATTTCTGTAATTTAATGAACACTTCAGAACCTTTTTGTTTTTGTGAGAAGCTTCTCATTTTTTCTATTAAAGGGTCTTTTGATGGGTCTTGTAATTTGTAGTCTGGTTCCCATTCTTTCATTTCAATTGTCCTTATATTTGTTGGTGGCCCCGTATTTATGTTTTCATATTCTGAATTAGATTCGTCCATATCATTATTATTAATAGCTTCTTTTATTGCTGCTTGAGAGAATCCTCTTTCTTGTGGAGAGTCAGGAAATGATGGTAGTCCGTGTTTTTCTGAATATTCTTCGTTTTCTTCATCCTCTTCATAATTGGAATTTTGCATTTGTCTTTCAGGCAACTTTAAAGGCGGAAGATCGGTAATCATCTTTTTTTCATCTTTTTTATCCCAGAACATTTTAATATATTTTTAATTTTCTTTATAATCATTTATTTTAATTGTATAATAGTAACAAAATCTAAGAAAGGTTTTTATTTGGTCAATAACAGAACTATTTATGCAAAAAGATCTTCTACAGGATATTATTTCAATGCTGGCGGGAAAGAATGCCGTTCCTATAGTTGAGATATTATATTCCAAAGGACATGTTAATGAATTTGTAATAGCAAAGAAACTTAATATGACTATCAATCAAACTAGAAATATTTTATATAAACTTTCCGACGAGGGACTTGTAAGTTTCATAAGAAAAAAAGATTTGAAGAAAGGTGGATGGTATACTTATTCATGGACTCTTAATACAGGGAAGGGTCTTGCTAAAATGAAGAATTATCTTGTTCTTGAGATTGATAAGAAGAAATCTCATTTTGCAGATAGGTCAAATAAAAGATATTATTACTCAAAGGGTGCCGATTTAGAATATAGTGAGGAAGAAGCTCTTGAAAATTCTTTTATTTGTCCTGAAACTGGAGAAGTTCTAGAATTGAGAAACAATGAAGAAATTATTACTCATATTAAATTGGAAATATCTAAACTTGAGAAGGCAATTGCAGAAGTTAATTTGGAAATAACAGATGTTCAAGGCAAGGAAAATAAAGTTAAAGAAAAGAGAATTAAGGCTGAAGAGCTGAAGAAGAAAAAGGAAAGAGAGAAGAGAAAGAAAGAGTTAAAGAGACTAAGAGTCAAGAATAAAGCAGGTAAGTCTGTAAAAGAAAAAGTTAGGAGTGAATCTAAGAAAAAGAAATCTGCAAAAATCATTAGGGCCTTAAAGAAAATGGTAAAGATAAATAGAAGAAGATGAGTAATTTTATTTCAAGATGAATAGTCATACAAGAAAAGAGAAGAGGGGATTTTTTGATTTGTTTTCCGGAAGAAGCATGGTTCTTTTGATTATAATTGTAAGTACTATCTTTTCTATATTGGGATTCTTTTCATTTAGATTTGATAAATGGGTGGAATATTTGGCCCTTAAGCCTTCTAATTTCCTTGAGGGAAAATATCTTTGGACTCTTTTGACTCATATGTTTGTGCATGGAGGTATTTTCCATCTTTTTGTTAATATGTTTGTTCTATTTTCAATTGGAGGATTATGTGAAAAGATAATTGGAAGAAAAAGATTTTTGTGGTTTTATATATTGTCTGGGCTTTTTGCAGGACTTTTATCTGTTCTAGCTGCTGGCTTTTTGGGAGAGGGGTTTTTACAGAAGATAGTTGGTACGTCTGATGTTTATATGGTTGGAGCTTCTGGAGCTATATTTGCACTTGCTGGACTTTTTGTAGTTATACTTCCAAATATAAGATTTTCAATTATATTTCTTCCATTTTTTTCACTCCCAGGATATTTGATGGTGCCCTTAGTTCTTTTACTTACTTGGGTTGTTAGTTTTTTTGCTGGATTGAATATAGGAAATGTCGCTCATTTTGGCGGGTTTTTAGCAGGTATAACTTATGGATTTTATCTCAGAATTAAATATAAAAGAAAGATTCAAATTTTACAGAGGTATTTTAGATGAAGAAAAGAGTGGTATTGAGGAAGCAATTTAGGGAAGCCTGGAATTATCTTAGAGAGTGTAAGAGGCATATCTTTTTTATTTTATTTTTATTTATTTTTTCTGCTTTTTTTGGTTTTATTTATATGGATAAATTGACTTTTCTTGATGAATTGCTTAAAGATATTATTTATCAAACTAGCGACTTGAATATGTTGGAGATGATTTTTTTCATTCTTCAAAATAATGTTCAAAGCGCTTTTTTTGGAATGATTTTTGGAGTTTTCTTTGGAATCTTTTCTTTGATAAATTCTCTTCTTAATGGAGTTGTAATTGGTTATGTTTTGGCGAAAATTTATCCTTTGACGGGCTTTAGTGAATTTTGGAGATTATTGCCTCATGGAATTTTTGAGTTACCGGCTATATTTATTTCTCTTGGAGCGGGATTGAGGTTAGGAGGAATTCTTTTTTCTGGAGATGTTAAGAAGCAGTTTAAGATAAGGATTTATAATTCTTTGAATTTGTTTTTGATGATAATTCTTCCTTTGCTTATTGTAGCGGCGATTATTGAGGGGATTTTGGTGTTTTTGATTTAGAGAGGAGATTTATTTTTAGGGTTATTTGTATTAACTTTTACTTCTTTTCTTCCTTCTTTATCAGTAGTTTCTTGTAAAAGGCTTAGGGGGTTTGGTCTATCTGGTGTAATGAGTCTATTTCTTAGTCCAGATATTAGTCCTCTTAAATTTAGATTAGCTTCTAGTTTTCCTGCTTGATAACCTAATGCAAATGCACTGATGTATGCTCTTTCTTGGTCAGCAGTTAATCCCTTAGGCATTATTTCATATGCTGTTTTAAGATGCGTGTGTATTTCTCTGTTAGTTGGGTCTATTTGAGGATTTCTAGTCTTGACAGCTAAGCAAAATTCTTCATATTCCATTCTAAAAGCCGGAAATTTGGGTTTTTATAGTTTTCGGGGTAAATGACTTTAAATTTTCTCTGCAAATTTTTGTAACTTAAAAATTTGGACTTAAATTTATATATTATAATATTTTTTATTTTTTATGAGTGAAAGTCAATCAAGATATAGTATTGTAGAAAAACTTACTATGAGGAAGTTAGAATTTATGAGCAGTAAATCTAAGCTTAAAGAGGAAGTTAAGGAAACAGAACAACATACAGAAAAGTTGAGGAAAGAATTGGATAATTGGAAAAGAGATATACAAGAAGATATAAAGAGGGAGCAGAGGAAAAAGGAATTAGAAGTAGAGAGAGTAATTCAGGAATATGATAATTTAAAAGAGCAGATGAAAGATAAAGAAAAGGTTTACGATGAACAGATAAAAGCAATTGAAGATGCATTAAAGTCAATTGAAGAGATTAGTAGAACCTCTCCAACTATTCAGTCATAGTCTGCAATAATTAAAGGATGTCATGTACGCCAGCAGACTACAATGGTGAAAATAAACCAAAGCCATGTGCTGGTTCCCTAACAGGTTCAATTCCTGTGTCCAGCAAGATTTACTTGCTGGAGGGGTATCTTCATTTTAAATTTTATAGAAGTGTGCTTAAAAATATTTATTTTATGAATTTAAAAGTTATTAAAAAAAGAGATTATGAAAGCCCCAGGAGGGATTTGAACCCTCGACCTCGACATTACCAATGTCGCGCTCTTACCGACTGAGCTACTAGGGCAACTTTGTTTAAGTGCCTTTTATTTGAGAAGCCTATAAGGGACATCCACTTATGCAATTGATTATTACCATAAATTTCTATTATATAAATTTGTCTCTTTTCATCAAATCTTTTGTAAAGATTAAATTCCTTAGATAAATATAAATAAATCTGATTAAAAAGAATACTACTTACAGTGTAAAAGGATATTCTAGGATATATCTTTCTATAGGATTTTCTTTTATCTAAGAATACACCTCCGTCTGTATCAAATATTCCTCTAATTGTTGAATTTAATAACTCTCTCGAATTTAAAATATTATTAGGAATATAAATTGAATGAGCCTTTTTCCCTGGAGTGAAACCTATAAAATCTTTTAAAAAATAAAATAGATCTTTTGAATAAAAGATAATTCTCATGGCATTTTCTCTAGAATGGGCTCTTTTTATATGCGGATTAATTTTAGGAAAGATAGATTGAATTGTAGGTATTATATGTTCTTTATAGTAGGGAAGGTCGTACCTTATGTCTCCAGAGAATTCAATATGATAAACTTTATTCTTATAAATATTAAAACAGCCATCTCCAATAAAGGCTCCAATAAATTCACATATTTTAGGGGTTAATTTCATATTGTCAAAATTTATTCTCTTCTTTTCTCTATTCTTAGTAATTGAAATAATCCCTTTATTTCTACCATCTTTAAATTTCTCGGAGTTGAGAGAATAAGAGATTTTACCTCCTTTAATTTGACCAAAATTATTAGATAACATTTCTATATCTTCCAATATTTTATTTTTTATATCATCATCTAAATTTTTTGTTAAATTAAAAAATAAATCCTCTGGTAAGGACAATTTACCAGATTTATACTTTTCAAAAGTGGATTTTGGTATACTTAATTCTTTTCTAATGTCTTTCCAAGATTTGTTAAAAGTTGCTTTTATAGAATTAAAAAAAGCATTTCTAATATAATCTTCCTTTATTTTTATCCTCATATAATTATTTAGTATAAATAATATATAAATTTTTGTGTTATCTGAGCTATAGAGGCATTATTGATTAAAAAACTAGGGATATAAAAAACCTTTTATGTCTTATCTTTTAGATATGATGTTTTTTTCAGAATTGTAGAAGTCATTTTCTTTTGTTGGTAGCCATTCGAATTTTACTATGTATCCAGTTACTTCTCCACCTTGTACGACTAGACTTGAAATCCATTTAGAATACATATCGGTAAATGTTGTTCTTTCGTCTGTATCTATTAAATGTAAATTTTGATTACTAACTATAAATAGTGCTCCGAGAAATAGCAGTTTGATTATAATTATAGTGATTTTCATTTTATTTGGGATTGGTCATATTTTTTAAGGTCCAATCTTGATTAACTACAAAGCCGGAAACTTTGCCTATATTTGCAATCGCGCTTTTAAGCCATACGAAATATATCTTGAATGCTTGAGTTATTCCTTTTCCACTTGTAAAATCTAAGTTGTATTTATTATGAACTTGATTAACTGATATAATGAACATAATAATGAGAACTATGAAAATTATGGAAAAGGCGTATTTTTTTACTATATTGAATAGGTAGACTAGGTCTTGTGACTTGAATACCATTAGTACGGCTATTACAACTACTGCTATTATTATAATGCTGCTTAACATCTTTTTTACCCATAAAAGTAAGAGAGTATTTCTATAAAAACCTTTTGTGAAAGAAGTATGATAATTGTCTAGTGGTCAAAAAGTAATTTAAAGTAATGTATCTGTTCCTAATAATGAGAATACGTTTATTAAATAAAAAACAAAGAGAATTGATTTTATTAGCAAAGAGGAATAAGTCTTGGAAAGAATTAAGTCAGATTATAAAAATTCCTGTAAATTACTTATCTAATGATTTAAAAATTGAAAAAACGCTTTTATCAGATCAAACTTACAATAAACTTTGTAATATCGCAAATATCAATTTTGATGGATATATCCTTGAAAAATTAAGTGATAATTGGGGTAGGTCTAAGGGAGGTATGAGCTCAAGTGGGTCACTTAAAAAAATAAATGTTCCAGAAAAAAATGAAAAACTTGCTGAATTTATTGGAGCGGTATTAGGTGATGGAAATATAAATTATTATAAAAAAGGTAGTAAAATAGGAGTTTATCAGGTTAAAATTGCTGGACATTATAATCTAGATAAAGATTACCATATGAATTATCTAAAGAGATTAGGTCTAGATTTATTCAATCTAGAGGGTAAAGAAATAATAATGACTAAACAGCATGGTAGATTTATTGTTTTTACAAGTAAAAAATTAGTGGAATTTTTTATCAGACAAGGTTTAAAGCCAGGGAATAAAATAAAAAATCAAACAACTATTCCAAAATGGATCTTTAGTGAAGATAAATATATAGTATGTTGTTTAAGGGGTTTAATAGATACAGATGGTTCTATATTTAAAATGTCTAATCAAGATCCAAACTTATTAAGAATAAGCTTTACAAATTATTGTAACGCCTTACTTAAAGACACCAGAAAAGCCTTTTTAAAATTAGGGTTTTTCCCTTCTAAAATAATAAATGAAAAGAGATTTTTTTTATCAAGAAAAGAAGATATAAGCAAATATTTAAAAGAGGTTGGTTTTTCGAATAATAAGCACATAAACAGATTTAATAAACTAAAAAGCCCCGTGGTGTAGTGGTCAAGCATTACAGGTTCTGGTCCTGTAGACCCAGGTTCGAATCCTGGCGGGGCTATTTTGAATAAAACAGGATTCGAAGTGCACACAGCATTGATATGCCGTGGCAACCCTCGTGAGGTATTCACTCGGGTAATCCTGGCGGGGCTATTCAGACCTACGAGTGGCGAAATATTTGATATCCACTCTATCAAATCTACTTCTGCTTCCAAAATATCCTCCATCAACAATAGGATGTCCCGTAGGATTTGTTAATTCATCAAATCTTTCTTTACTTAAATATATAGAATAGGTTCTTTCATCTTTTGGACTAGTAACTTTCCTAGGTCTAGTACTAATATGAAATCCAGGTTCTTCTGGACATCTAGTCGAAAGCACTCTCTTTGTAACATGAAGAACAAGCTTTAGATTTTTTTGTCGAACAAAAAGACATTCTAATGACTCGCCCCTATTAGCTTTTTCTTTATCTTCTAAATCTAGAGTTATATCGAGTCCGCAATTAACTTTGAGAGCAATCATTGAAATCGGTTGTTAAAATTATATTTAAATATTAATGTACAAAAAGAGGACCTATAAAAAAAATGATTAGGGAAGGAGCTATTAGAGGTTCTGATAAAAATGAGATTAGGTAATTTAACTAAATATACCTAGCGTTATTGATATGAGGACTGCGTTGATTATTAGGAATGTGTAAAATAATGCGTTGTCTATTTTTCCTCCTGTGTTGACTACACCTGTAGAGACGTACTTTAATGGCCAGAAGGGTCTTATTCCATTTGTTGTAAAGCTGTCTGCTAAAAGATGGAAGCTATATCCTAGGAAGAAAGGTAGAGCATATATTGGATAATACATTGCTAGAATAATGGAGATTAAAATGCAGAAGGTGTAAGTGTGAAGTATTCCGCGACTTTTGAAAATCATGCCTAAGGGTCTTAAAAATCTTTTTCTTCCTAAATAAGTGTTTGCTGAATCTAAATCAGGTAGTAGACTTGAGATTATTATAATAGGTATGAATAGTAATTGATTGTTTACATAGGGGAGGAAATATAGTCCTATCGCTAAACCTATGGCTAGATGGGTTCTTTTTAACATATTTATTAATTATTTTTTTAACATATAAATTTATTGGTTTGAAACATACCCTTTGTGTTTTCGATTTTAAATAAAGTTTAAAAACAAACCATTGTTAGATTTTTTAGCCCTTGTAGTCTAGAGGCCAAGGACGACGCCCTCTCGAACTGCCGAGATTTGTATCGTTGAGATTATAATCTCAGTCCATCTTTGGACAGGCACTTTTATTTGTGCTATTGCCTAATTTTCTTAGGCAGTAGAGAACGGCGTAAACCCGGGTTCGAATCCCGGCAGGGGCATTCATTGAATTGTGCTATGCCCCATTGGAGCATAAACAAAAAACAATTCCAGTCCCGTGAGGAGCAGCGAGTTACGGGATGTGAAAATCCCCAACGGAGAAGAGAAATTAAAGTTAATTCAGGTCTTTGTTAATTGGTTTAAAATCCCTAGTATCTATTAAAATCTTTTTACCTGTTAAAATAAACCAGTTTTCAATTTCTCTTAGTAAACTAAAGATAGAATCTGAATACTTAGCTAAGTGGTTTTCGTTAACTCTAAAAATATTCAAAAGTTCCATTTCATTAGAAAAATCAAAATATCCAAAATCAAATGTTGAAGATTTGTCTGCTTTCCTAAATATCAAATAAAAGCTTAGAGATGACGGTTGATCGGCTGTATTCACCATCTTAGAAATTGAATATGAATTACTGACTTCATTTGTTTTCAAGAAAAGTTTTTCTGTCTGAAGAACTCCCTCAAAAATTTCTAATCTTCTTATTATCTCTAAAATAGAAATTATTTCTCGGTTTGTCATCTTACTTAGAATAAAAGGATTCTCTAATAAATTCTTTAAATCACTATAATCTATATCGAATTTTTTGAGAACTTGAAATCCCACATATTTACTTTCTCTTATTTTATTAGAAAGTTCATTCCTATTAAGATAAAAACCCAATTCTCTCATATTTGTCTTGTCATCAATTTGGCTTACTCTTTTTGTTAATTGCCCCATTATTGATAAAAGTGTGCTATCTATTTTCCATTTAGCATAATTATAAACCCTCTTATTTAGTTTTCTTTCTACCAATTCTTTTATTATCTCATAGGAGAGAAAAACTATAGATATTGATATCAAGACAGAAGACAGATTTACTAAAAGATTCTGAAATCTTAAGGTAAAAATTCCACTAAGAAAATAAAATATAATTCCAATTAGAAAGGAAACCAAGTAAGGCAAGCTCTTAAAAATAAATCTGCTAAATCTTCTCATTTAGATTTATATCAAAAAACCTATTTAGAATTAACCTTTTTGATTCGCTACCTCGTTATCACAAAAATCGTTTAGATAACTTTAAAAATTAGGGAATCTTAGTTTTTTCATAATGAATCAAAAAGGAATTAGCAATACTGCATGGATTGCGATAGGAATTATTGCACTTATAGTTATTGGGGGTGGTTATTACCTCTATAATGAAGAACAAAAATCTATTACTGGTCAAGCAATAGCCGATTTGGAGAGACAGCTTGAGGAGCAAGGGAAACTTACTAATGAACAGGAAAGACAATTAGAAAAATTAGCACAAGTAAAATGCAGAGACGTTCAAGTTCCTTATGAGGATCAAGAGGCATACACCGAACAAGAACCTTACAGTGATGAGGTTTGTAATAATATTGATTTAGTATACAAAAGAGAAACTGGCTCTTGTAGACAATATGTTGATAATTTCTTTGCTAGTGATGAACCGGCTAAATACGATTGTACAATTAGCAATTTAGATGATACGGCTGGAACTTTCTCTATGGAAATTGGATTTAATATTGATGGACAAAGAATAGTAGAAACACAAAGCAAGTATATTTATCCACAATCTTCTGAAACATTTTATGCTCAGAAAATGGCTGAAATTGAAAGTTGTACATGTTCAGTGACAAATGTTCCTCAGAAGCAAGAATGTGAAATAGTTACTAAATACAATATTGTGACAAAATATAGAACGATTACAAAATATAAAACAGAGACTGTTTGTGAATAAGCCTAAGTTCTTCAGTATTTCTATTAACCTTTAATTCTAAAATTATTTAACCAATAAGCAGAAAATTAATTAAACTCCAATAACTTATATTCATTAACAAATATAAAAAGAGGAAAGAACAAGAATTTCCTTGAAGAAAAGCCAAGAGGGAAAGTCCCGCTCGGGGCATAGCACGCAAGTCCATACCCAAAACATGGGCGCTTCCCAAAAAATGGCAAAAGGCCACCCCCGGCAGGGGCATCTTTGTTTTCCGCAGTGAGAAAGCCCACAGCGTAAGCGAGGAGCTTCGCAACAAGAGAAAATCAAAGAGAGATTAGTTGTAATATAATACAATCACCATAATCTTTAAAACAAAAGTATTTTTTATTTTTGAATGAGTTGGATGTTGCGTTCTGTTCAGAGGGAAACTAATGATAGGGATAGAGGTTATTTAAGACATTATATTGATGGGGATTCTCTTCCTTGTTTAAATCCAGGTAATTCTGTAAAAGGAGAGATACCTGAAATTAAAGCTCTCTTAAAGAGATTTTGTGATATGCATAGAAGAGCTTTACCTTATTTTACCGATAGAGTTGCTTGGAGATTGGAAGGAGAAGTTTACCATATGATGGAGCAGAATACAGAGGGAGAGATTATAGGAATGTCTCACAAAATAGTTGTTTCACCTAATACTCCAGAACATAGTAGTTCTTTAACTAGGCATAGACCAAAAGATTGGGGGATTGAGCAATCTGCTAGTTCTAAAGTATTAGTTAGTGTGAATGGAGGACATATTTATACTCCTTTTTTGCTAGAAGGTCAAATTGTAGGGATTCATGTTCATGATCCTTGTGTTTATTCATCTGAAGATTATGGAAGGTTAATTATGGGTTCAATTTTTTTTAAAAACAGGCTTCGTATGCCTTTTGATTAAAAAAAGGTTTACTTTTTATCAAAAGTGCCTAAAAGCTTAAATAATAAAAGCTCTTTTTCTAAAAATGGAAATAAAAAATGAGGTGCAAGAGAAAATAATTTCTGAGAGAGAAGAGAAAGTTGGAGAAGATGAATTTCTTTCTATATTGAGATCTGTTGCTCCAGGTACTAATTTCAGAACTGCTCTTGAGGGCTCTTTGAAAGCAGGTAAGGGTGCGCTTTTAGTTGTTACAAACGATATGATAAATTCTGTTATCGACGGCGGATTTAAAATAAATTGTAAATTTACTCCTCAAAAACTTATTGAACTGACGAAGATGGATGGAGCTATAATTTTATCTAAGGATTTGAAGAAGATAGTGCACGCGAATGTTTTATTGACGCCAGAAAGTAGGATAAGAAGTGAAGAAACTGGAACAAGACATAAGGCTGCTGAAAGAACTGCGAAACAAATCGGGACTTTAGTTGTGGCGATATCGGAGAGAAAACATGAAATAAATTTATTTTATAAAAATTTAAAGTATCCTCTTATAAGTACCGATGAATTGTTGAGAAAGGCGAATGAACATGTGCAAATACTTGAGAAGCAGAAAGAGATGTTTGAAAAAAATGTTGAGAAACTTAATAAGATGGAATTAAGAAATCAATTTAATTTGAAGCAGGCCTCTAGTGTAATTCAAAAAGGAAGATTAATTCAGAAAATAAGTTCTGATTTGAAAAGATATTTGGTGGAGCTTGGAAGAGAGAATACTTTGCTAAAAATAAGATTAAAAGAAATAACTTCTGGAGTTGAGAAGGAGACTGATTTAGTAATAAAAGATTATACTTCTTTAGATTTGAAGAAATCAAAAAATATTTTGGAGAGTTTATCTTATGAAGAAATACTCGATTCGGATAATGTAATAAAGGTTCTTGCAAGGGAGTCCTATAGTATGAATTCTCCGATAAAAGGATGGAGGGTTTTGTCAAGAACTTCTCTTTCAGATGCTGAAATAGCACAATTAGTTAAGGCTTCGGGAAATGTAGGAAAGGCAGTGCATTCTAATTTTTCTTTTTATAAAGAAATTTTCGGAGAGGATAAAGCGTCTATTCTCAAAGAGGATTTGGAGAGAATGAAGATTGATTCTTGATTAAACTCTGGTATCAAGTGTTTGTCCTGTGGGTTTATAGGGTTGTGGTTGACCATTGTGATCATATCTTCCTGTAAATATTGTTGGTTCTGGATTTATTCTTTCAGTTGGTTGTGCTGAATTATATCTAGGAGCTTGGACAGGTGGAGGATTATAGTGTCTTCTTTGAGTACTTTCATCTTTGTAACCTTGTCCTTGCGAGGTTTCTCGGGGAATGGCTTTCGGAGCAGGATATTGTCTAGGTGCTTCTTCGCTTCCGGCATATTTTCCCGGATTTATACCAAAAATGGGCTCTACTTTTGTTAATGATATTTTAATCATGATTTTTGTGATAAAATTAGCTATTTAAAGGTTTGTTAAAGGTTTGCGAGGGCTTTCCGGTTTGCCAGTCTCTTAAAACCTTTATGGCGGTTCTATAAGTGTCTACTATTCCCTTTTTCAAAAAATAGTATTTCGCTTTTCCTATTTTTTCAAGAATCATTTCTTCGTCGTCATCTTTTTCTATTTCAATTCCATAATTTTTTTCAAGGAAGGCTTTGTCTGTAAATAGTAATTCTCTTATTAACTGGAAAGCAACTCTCTCTGGTTCTTTCAATTTTTCAGGATTTTTTGCACCCATTATTCCTATTTTTGTTTCAGTGTCTTTGTGATAAACTACTCCTGGGGAATCTAATATTCTTAAACTGCCTGCGTTAATCCATTGTATGCCTCTTGTTGTTCCTGCAATTCTTGAAACCCTTGCTTTTGCTCTTTTTGCAAGCGCATTTATTATTGCTGACTTTCCTACATTTGGATAACCTACTACCCCTATAAGAGGATCGTTTATTTTCTCTCTTTTTGTATATATTAAAATGGATTCTTTTAGCTTTTTCATTCCCACATTATTTACTCCTGAAACAAAAGAATAATCTTTGTAGAATTTTCTTAAAGACGATAAATTTTCATTAGATACAAGGTCTATTTTGTTAAATACATAGAAATACTTTTTTTTAAAATATCTACATATTCTTTCTATTTCTTTATTTCTAAATAATTCAGGCATTCTTGCGTCTAGTATGACTAGGATAATATCCGATTCCTTTATTACTTTCTTCACAACAGGCCAAAATCCCATGGGATTAAAATGAAAGCAAGCTTTATAAACTATAATTTTCTAAAAATTATAGTCTAATTTTAAAATGAAAAGATCATCAAGGAGATGGAAGAAGAAGAACCAAATGCGGTGGAAGTGGCAGAGAAAGAAGCTTAAAAAGGAAAAGAGAAAGAGAAGGCTTCATAGACTTGGAAAGTAATTCTTTGTTCTGATAATAGTTATACTTTGAAGTCTTGTCTTAGGGTGAAAGCAAGACAAGATTATCATAGAAGATAAAAATCAGATAATTAGCTAATGTTCGAATGGTTTGTGTATTATAAGCTAATTAAGAGTTTATCGTTTGATGCTTGATAGATTGCTGTGGGAGTAGTATCTTGAACACAAGAGAATTACTTACAATTATAATTCTCTGTGCAGAGAAATCCATAAAAGATTTCTCATGCATCCAAAGCACGAGTGCTTGTTTCAAACAACCCCTTTTAAGGTGTGGTAGCACATCGTGCTTTTGATTTTAAAGTTTAATTGGGCTTTAAAGGCGAATTTTATCTGAATACTACAATAATCTTTATAAAAACAACTTTCTAAGCCCCTCTATGAATGAGGCTGATGTTTGGACTGAAAAGTACAGGCCAAGTAAATTTGAGGATGTTGTTGGACAGCAGGAGATTCTTAAGAGAGTGAAATCAATGGTGCTTTCTATGAATATTCCCCATTTTCTTTTTGCTGGACCTGCAGGGACGGGAAAATCGACACTTGCTTTGATAATAGTGAAAGAATTATTTGGAGATAAGTGGAAAGATAATTATCTTGAATTGAATGCTTCTGACGAGAGGGGAATTGATGTTGTCAGACAGAAAGTTAAAGATTTTGCTAGAACAAAGGCGATTGAAACAATACCTTTCAAAGTTATATTTTTAGATGAGGCAGATGCTTTGACAAGAGAAGCGCAACAGGCCTTGAGGAGGACGATGGAAAACTATACCTCTACATGTAGATTTATTATGTCTTGTAATTATTCTTCTCAAATAATCGATCCAATTCAATCAAGATGCGTTGTTTTTAGATTTAAATTGCTTGAGAAGAAAGATATAATTCAAGTTATAAAAAAAATTGCTGAAAGGGAAAAACTTAGTATGAAAGAAGATTCTTTTGAGGCACTTTATGAGGCTTCCGAAGGAGATTGTAGGAGAGCAATAAATCTTCTTCAAGCGACTGCTTCAATTTCTCCAGATATTAGTGCGGAGATGATAAATATGATTGTCTCTTATTCTAGGCCTAAGGACATAAAAGTTGTTTTGGATTATGCTTTAGCTGGAGATTTTATTAATGCGAGAGAGAAACTTTTAGATGTTATGCTTAAGGAAAGTATTTCTGGTGTTGATATTATAAAGGCAATTCAAAAAGAAATATGGAATCTTCAGATAGAGCCAGAGATTAAAGTTAGACTAACTGAAAAAACTGGAGAGACAGAGTTTAGAATGATTGAAGGTTCTGATGAATTTGTTCAGCTACAAGCTTTGTTGGCTTCCTTTGTTTTAGCTGGTCAGGGAAAATAAAATGAAAATTTTTGTTGCTTGTAGCAAATATTTTTATGATAAAATACCAAACATAAAAAAAGAAATGGAAAAAAATGGACATGAATTAAATTTGCCGAACTCTTTTGAAGAACCAATGGCTGAGGAGATTATAAAAAATATTGGAGGAGACGCTCATATAAAATGGAAATCAGAAATGATGAAAAAAGATGAAAATAATATTTCTCCAAATGATGCGATATTAGTTTTAAATTTTGAGAAAAATGGTATTATAAATTACATAGGTGGTGCGACATTTCTTGAGGTATATACTGCATGGAAATTAAATAAAAAAATATATTTTTATAATCCATTACCAGAGTGTATATTCAAAGATGAATTAATCGGAATAAATCCAATAATATTAAATGGGGACTTATCAAAGATAAAATGAAAGAAGAATCGTTAAATTTTGTAGAGAAGTATAGACCAGATAGTTTTTCAGGTATAATAGGTCAGGAAGAAGCTATTAAGTCTATAAGAGTTTTCTTAGATGAGTTTCCAAAGAAGAAGGCGATGCTATTGCATGGACCTGCAGGGACGGGAAAGACCTCTATGGTTTTAGCAGCTGCGAAAGAAAAAGATTGTGAGATATTGGAATTGAATTCTTCAGATTTTAGAAATAGGGCTAAATTAGAATCTATTTTGAAACCTGCTACTTTACAGCAATCTTTGTTTAAGAAAGGGAAAATTTTATTGATGGATGAAGTAGATGGAGTTACAGGGACGGATATAGGGGGAATTCCCGAATTGGTAAGAATTATTTCAGAAACAAAATATCCTATTATAATGACTTGTAATGATGCGTGGCAATCTAAGATGGCTCCAGTTAGAGCTAAATCAAAAGTAGTCGAGATAAAACAAATTTCAATAGGAGACATAGTTTCAATATTATCTAGAATATCTGAAGCAGAGTCTTTGGATAGGGCTCCTTTGTTTTTGAAACAAATAGCGATAAAATCTCAAGGTGATTTGAGGGCTGCGATAAATGACCTTCAGTCTTATGCTTCTGGAGAGGTAAGTGTTGTTGATTCTAGTGAGAAAAGAGATGTGGAACAAAATATATTTGTTATTTTGAGAAGATTGTTTAAAGAAAGAGCTCCGTTTTTGGATATATTAGATACAACTTCTATTTCTTTAGATGAGATACTTTTATGGCTTGAAGAAAATATTCCTAAAGAGTACAAAAATGAAGTTTTAGCTAAGGCATATTACGCTTTGGGTAATGCTGATGTTTTTAGAGGGAGAATTTATAGAAAACAATCTTGGAGATTTTTAGTTTATCAAAATATATTTCAGAGTGCAGGTATATCTCTTGCTAAAGATGAACCCTTGACTGGATTTACCAAATATGAAAGACCAAAGAGAATACTTAGAATTTGGATTAATAATCAGAAAATAGAGAAGAAAAAAACAATCTCTAAAAAATTTGCTTCTTATGTGCATTGTTCAACTAAAAGAGCTATGAGAGATTTTGAAATTTTAAAATATATTTTAAGGAGAGAGGAAGTGCAGAAGAAACTTAGAATGAGTGTGGAAGAAATTGAATATGTTCGAGAGAAGTGATTATTTTTAGTTATGAAAGTATAATGGTCCTAATGTACCTGAAGTGTTTTATGAGATAGTTCATTAACAAATCTCCAATTTATAACTTCAAATATTTTATTTAAATAGTCCTGTCTTTTATTTTGGTAATTTAAATAATATGCATGTTCCCATAAATCTATGCCTAAAAGAGGGATTTTTCCTTCGCTGATAGGATTATCTTGATTTGGAGTGCTTACAATATTTAATCTTTTATTGTCTGAAATGAGCCAAACCCATCCGCTTCCAAATCTAGCCATTCCTGCTTCAATGAATTTAATCTTGAAATTTTCAAAAGTGCCAAATTCTTTTTCTATCGCTTTGGCTATTTCTCCTGTGAATTTCTTATTTTCTTTATTTGGAGTAATCATTTGCCAGAAAAGAGAATGATTCAAGTGTCCTCCGCCGTGATTTCTTACAGCCATTCGAATATCTTCTGGGATTGAGTTAAGATTTTTTAATAGTTCTTTGACATCTTTGTCAATAAGTGTAGGATGTTTTTCTAGTGCAGTGTTTAGTTTGTCAATATAAGCTTGATGATGCTTTGTGTGATGGATTTCCATCGTCTTTGCATCAATTATTGGTTCTAAAGAATCGTAGGAATATTGCAGTTTTGGTAATTTGTGCATTTTTAGAATTCTACCTCGTCATCTTTTTTATGCTTCTTTGTTGCTTTATGAGGTTTTTCTGATGACTCTACAGGGGGTTTTTCTGATGAGCTTTCATTTGAAGATGTTTCTTTTAATATTTCAATATTGCCAAATTTGCCAGATGTAAGTTGATTTTTCCCATTAAATTGAGAAACATAACCATTGCTTATTTTTACTTTGTCTCCTTCCTTTACTTTGTCAATGTCATCATTCCAGAGACTCAAGGTTGTTTCTCCTGTTTCATCGGTAACTATTGCATTTGCTACTCTCAAGTCTTTTCCAAATTTGTTGAAAACTCTAGCTTCGCCTACATTCTTTATAGTGACTTCAATGTCTACTTTGCCTTGATTTGGTTTTAATTCTGAGATTTTCATCTTATTCAGTTAGCTCCTGTTCTATTATTTGTTCAAAAACACTGAATGGCTGTGCTCCTGATACTGAAATTCCGTTTATGAAGAATCCAGGGGTTCCTGTTATTCCTAAACTTTCTCCATAAGTCAAATCTCTTTTAACATCATCAGCGTATCTGTCGCTGTCAATACACGCGTCAAATACTCCTTGATTTAAGCCTATTTCCTTCGCCCATTTTTTATAATTTTCAATACTTAATGATGCTTGATTTTCAAATAATTTATCGTGCATTTTCCAATAGCCAGTATCTCCTCTTTGGGCTCTTGCGCATCTTGCGGCTTCTGCCGCTTTTTGTGCGCTAGGATGGAAACTCAATGGGAAGTCTTTGAATACTAACTTTACTTTCCCAGTTTTAATGTATTTTTCTTTTATTTGAGGAAGTGTTTCTGAATAAAATCTTCCGCAGAAGGGGCATTCGTAGTCGGAGAATTCAATAATTGTTACTTTTGCATTTTCAGAACCATCGGAAGGCGAGTCTCCAGCAGTTACTTCAACTTTTTCATTAGGTATTTCTTGCTGTGCTGTTTCGTCTGAAACTGATTCTCCATTTATTGGAACAACATCAGTAACTAAATAGTTTCCATCTAAAGTTGTTAATACTGGAATTTCTGTTCCTTGATATTCAACAGTTATTTCATAAAATCCTTTATCTTTCTTTGATGAAATGTATTTTGCATCCCCATTTCCTTGCGCGTTAATAAAATTGACTAGATTTTCTGCTGCTTTATCGCTATTTACACTTCCTGAACCTAGAGTGAATCCTGTGGCCATTACAAAGATTAGAACGATTGCTAATAGAATTGTTGAAAGTATCCAAGGGTTTTGTCTTAATTTTGATAGTCCAAATAATTTTCCTATCTTTATTTCAACTACATCATTATCTTTAACTTCTTTTTTATTATCTTCTTTCATGGTTTTTATACAATTGCAGTCTTTAAAAACTTTTTTATGTTTTTTAGTTTAGTTGAAAATGTTTATTAAACAAGAAAGGCTGTTTTTTTAATGGCTTTTGATGTTATTGTTGGGAGAGATGTCTCTGATAAGGAGAAATTCGGCGATAGAGGATTGATATTTATTGGGAAGGGGTATGTTAAAATGGGAAATTATACTTCTCTTTCAAATAGAATTTTATTAGATGTGGCGAGGAGTCATGCTATATTAATTGCGGGGAAAAGAGGTTCGGGAAAATCCTATACTTTAAGCGTTATTGCAGAGGGTCTTGCTAATCTTCCCCATGAAGAAGGAAAGAATATTGCTTCTTTGATTTTTGATACTATGGGTGTCTTTTGGACTATGAAATATGAAAATGAAAAAGATAAAGAACTTCTTTCAGAATGGGGTCTAAAGCCTAAGAAAATTCCTGCAAGAGTTTTTATTCCATTTGGAAGAGCGGAGCATTATGATTCAAAGGGACTTCCTTATGACGGCAAAATTGCAATTGATTGTTCTGAATTGGATTCTGAAGATTGGTTCTCTATATTTAATCTTAACATGCTTTCTTACGAAGGGGCGTTGATTCAGAAGAGTATAAGTCATTTAAGGAAAAAAGGGGGAAGGTATCAAGTTAAAGATATAATTGAGAGGATAAAAATGGATAATGAGTCTTCTGTTGAAATGAAGGCGATTGTTTCTAATCTTTTCAGTTCTGCGGAAAATTGGGGAATTTTTTCTTTAAATGATGAGGGTCTTGAAATTCAGAAAATTGTTTCTCCCGGTATCACTAGCGTTATTGATTTATCAAATTATAGTTCTACAAGTTCTTTCAATATAAGGGCATTAATTATTTCTATAATTTCAAGAAAGCTTTTTGATTTGAGAGTTAATGAGAGAAAAAATGAAGAGTTAGAGGCGATAAGAAGTGGGCAAGATTATCTTTTGTATAATTCTAATAAAGAATCTCCTTTGGTATGGATTTTTGTAGATGAGGCGCACGAATTTCTTCCACAAGATGGAAAGACTCCTGCTACTGATTCTTTGATTCAAATTCTTAGAGAGGGAAGACAGCCAGGGATATCTTTAGTATTGGCTACTCAACAACCAGGGAAAATTCATTCTGATGCTATGACTCAATCTGATATAGTAATAAGTCATAGACTTACTTCAAGTGGAGACTTGAAGGCATTGAATTCAATAATGCAGAATTATTTATTGGAAGATATTACTACTCAAATGGGCAATCTTCCTTCGCTGAAAGGTTCTGGATTAATATTGGATGATAATTCGGAAAGGATTTATCCAATGAGAGTTAGGCCTAAATTTACCTGGCATGGCGGGGAGTCGCCTTCTGCGGTGAAGGCGGAGATAAAGATTTAAATAGGGTTTTTATTTATTTTACATATGGACGAGGATATTGATTCTTCAGAAGGGAATTTAGATTCTAGTATTCAAGCAAGAAGTTTGGATTTTTTATTTGATGATGTGCTTAAAATACTTCGTGATAATAGAAAAAATCCTTTGAGAGATATTGTTGATTTTTATTGTGAAGTGAGGGATATTAATCCTTCTTTCAGGTCTGATGGTGATGAGAAAAGATTAAAAAATTTGAAAGATGTTGGAATTTATCTATCAAATTTAGCTAAAACTAATTATCTTTCTTCAATTGCCGAACCTTATTATTCAGGAAATCTTGAAGAAAGGGCTGCTTAATTCAACACATCAAAATCAACTCTATATCTATACTTATAGGGTGCTATGTCACCGGCCTTTTTTATTTTTGTGATTTTGACTTTCTTTTTTGCTTTTTTCGCTTCTTCTTTTATTAAATCTTTTAATTCTTCTAGATTGTCTTCATTGTAAAATCCGTGATAGTGGATTGTTCCATTTTTCTTTATAGACTTAAATGCGATGTTCAGAAAAGAGTCTTTGAGGTTTGGTCTGGCCATGACAATTCTGTCAAATTTTTGTTTTAGTTTAGGAAGCACTTTTTTTACATCTCCAGGTATAATTTTTACTTTATCTTCAAGTTTGTTTCTTTTTACATTTTCTTGCGCGTATTTATTACATTCTCTGCTTAGTTCAACACTTATCACATTATTTGCCTTTGAAATTTTTCCTATTACAATTGCATAGGGGGCTATTCCTCCAAACATAACTAAAACTTCCTCTCCTTTTTTTATCATGTCTGCAATTTCTTTTCTATCGTTTGAAAGTCTTGGAGAGAAATAACAAGTTTCCACATTTAGTCTGAAAGTGCAGTTATTTTCTTTATATAGAGATTCTTTTGTTTTTTCTCCTATTATGTAGCCAGTTTTTTGAGTTCTTAATCTTCCAGAGAATTTTCCTTTTTTTTCTAAAATTGTTTTTAGGCCTTTATTATTTTTTAATAGATTTTTAGAAAAGAGTAATTTTTCTTTTTTCTTAGTATTCTTTTGAAATTTTATTATTGCTATATTTCCTAGAATATCATAATTGGCCATATTTCTAAATGGATAAGATGCTTTAAAATTTTAACTGAAAATGAAAGTGAGCCCGACGCGCCGCTAGCGTCGAGCCCTTTCATCTCAGCCATGTGAGATGAATATGATTCTTGTGAATAAAAAAATGAGTTTATAAGGTTTTTGTTTGGGTTTATAGAGTAGTTTCCTTATTGCCTAATAGGGTCTGTCCTAAGTAGTTATTTAAAAGAGCTTCAGCAAGTCTAAAAGAGTCTGCCGATTTATTTTTAAGTAACTTTTTGATATATTTTAACATAATTTTCTTGCTATTTTCATGAGCTTCTTGACAACTACTTCCCTTCAATATTGAAATAGGAACTTGATTTGAAGAAGATAAAAAAATTTCTGCTACTTTGTCTTTTTTAGGACTGCTTGTCCAATTAGTATCAACATAGAACATGAAAGGCTTATTATACCCTATAAAACATCCTTTATTTGATTCCATAAAGGTCTTTCCTAAAGATTCTGCAGAATTGCATGATCTTGCATATACAATTCTTCCAATTAAGATATTATCATTATTTCCTTTTTCTATAATAACTTCATTATTGTGGCCGTAAATAGTATCTTCTGAACCATGTGCATTAAATAGTAACATTTTATAATCTAACTTTTTTATAGCTTTTTCAAGAAATTCCCTACTTACTTCTTCTCCTTCTATCTTTTTAATTTTAATAGATTTTTCATTTGCTTTTTCAATAATATCCAAGGACCATTGGGAAAGATATTCGGTGGTGTCATCATAATACGGAAGTGTTATAATTAGTCCTCTTTCCATCTTAGTTATACCGAACTCAATAGATTTGTTAAGTTTCCGCTTGCGGCTGCTCTCAGAAAGTTTAAGTGAGATTGTATTATTTGTTTTCCTATTTCATCCCCTTTTCTAACATGTTCAATCATCTCTTCTTTACTCATACTTTTTCCTCCGCCTATTGATAAGCGAAGGTTGGAAGAAGTTGTTTCTATTCTAAGTATAACTAGCTCTTTTTCATCTCTAGATAAGTCAGTTTCATTTGCGTTTTTGTAATTTTTATCTCTCATATTATTTTCATATTTTCCAAGGTTTTTAATATTTTCTTTCCTAGTTCAGTATTATCTTTAATTTCCAGATAAGAAGCTTTCCAAGTATATGGCTCCCCATCCACAACAGCGAGAATATCTTCTCTTAAATCATCGGGAATATTTGCATATGCTTTTAAGAACTTATCTCGCAAGGCAGTCATATTTATATCTAGGTTTAAGAGCTATTAAAGTTTATTGGTTTGTGGAGTTTTGGAGTTTAGAATTTTCACTCTTAATTGCTTTTATTAAATCTAGTATAAACAAGAATATCAAGCTTAAAATGAATAAATAGGGTAATAAAGAAAAGAAGTTATAAATGAAAACTCCTATAGTATAATTGAATTACATTTCGATAACCTTTTTATAATACTCTACTCTGATTCAAATATGGTTCATTTAGGAAATATTGTTAAGTCAATAAGAGATATTATGAGAAAAGATGCAGGAGTAGATGGAGACGCTCAAAGAATTTCTCAAATGGTTTGGATGATCTTTCTTAAGGTATTTGATTCAATGGAAGAAGAAAGAGAAGCAGAAGATGAAAACTATAATTCTCCCTTGCCTAAAAAAATAAGATGGCGAAATTGGGCTGTAAATCCTGAAGGAATGACTGGAGAAGAACTACTTGATTTTGTTAATAATGATTTATTCAAAACTTTAAAGAATTTAAAATTAGATGAAAAAAGTGATCCGAGAGGATACATCATAAAGCAAGTTTTTGAAGATGCATACAATTACATGAAAAATGGAATTTTAGTAAGACAAGTAGTTAATAAAATAAATGAACTTGATTTTACAACAGCGGAAGATAGACATCAATTTAATGACATCTATGAAACTATCTTAAAAGAATTACAAAATGCAGGTAGTGCTGGAGAATTTTATACACCAAGACCAGTTACTCAATTTATTGTTGATATGGTTAATCCAAAATTAGGAGATATTGTTTTAGATCCTGCTTGTGGAACTGGAGGTTTTTTAATTTCTACATTAAATCATTTAAAGAGAAGTGTTAAAACAACTGAAGATCAAAAAGTATTAGAAAAAACATTAAGAGGTATAGAGAAGAAACCTCTTCCACATCTTCTTTGTATGACTAATCTTATTTTACACGATATAGAAGTTCCAAGTGTAAAAAGAGATAATTCTCTTTCTCGTCCGTTAATAGATTATACTGATAAAGATAAGGTAAATGTAGTTGTAACAAATCCTCCATTTGGTGGAGCAGAAGAAGATGGTATAGAAAACAATTTTCCAGCAGAATTTAGAACGAGGGAAACAGCTGATCTTTTCTTAGTTTTAATTACAAAACTTTTGAGAGATGGAGGAAAGTGCGGTCTAGTTTTGCCTGATGGATTTTTATTTGGAGAAGGTATAAAGACTAGAATTAAAGAGAAGCTTCTAGCAGAGTTTAACTTACATACAATTGTAAGACTTCCAAACGGAGTATTTAGCCCATATACTGGGATAAGAACAAATCTTCTATTTTTTGAAAAAAACTCTAAAGGAACTAAGGAAGTTTGGTATTTTGAACATCCATTGCCAGAAGGTTATAAGATATATAATAAAACAAAGCCAGTTAGACATGAGGAGTTCCAATTAGAGAAAGAGTGGTGGAATAATAGGGAAGATGAAAAGTTTAAACAATATTGCTGGAAGGTTTCTTTAGCAGACATTCAAAAGAAAAATTATAATTTGGATATTAATAATCCCACTAAGCCAGAAGAAGAAAAAGAGCTTTCTAAAGAGGAGATAATAGCAAAGATTGAGAACAATATTAAAAGGACGAGCGAGATTTTGAAAGAGATTAAAGGGGAGTGGTGAAGATGAACGAGCAATTGGTCTTAACCTTACTAAGCGGTTTTATTGGTGCAATTGGAGGTTCAATTATAACAATAGGTTTTACTCTTTGGAAAGATAATAAACAAGAAAATAGAAGAACAGCAAAAGAAAAATTGGAAAAAGTTTATGGTCCGCTTGTAGCATTAAAAAAGAAAATAGACTTGCGAAATAGAAGCGATGGTGGATTTCTTTTACCATCTACTACTCAAGAAGTAGAAATGATAGAAAAGATAATCTTTCACTATTACTATCTTGTAGATGAAGATTTGAAAGAAGATATTGTGCTACTTCATTCTGATTTAAGAAATGACATAACAAATCAAATAAGATTCCCATCTTTAATGGATAAAATAAAAAAACACTATCAAGAAAACAAAGATATTTTGGGGTTGAAATGAAACTCCGTGAAGTGTTAAGCTTGGATAGGAAAGTCTTAATCGATATAAAAGACAATGAAGAATATTCAATAGCTGGAGTTCAAAGTTATGGAAAAGGGATTGTTATTCGTAGGAATGTTTTTGGAAATGAACTTAATATGAAAAAATATAAGCTCATAAAAGAAAATCAACTAATGTGGTGCAAAGTAGATACGAAAAATGGTGCTTTCGGGATAACTAAAAAAGAACATATTGGTTCTTTAGCATCTACAAATATGGCTTTAGCTGATATAGATTTAAAAAAAGCCAGTCCTGAATTTATTCAAATATTCTTTTCTATGAAACCATTTTATAAACATATTAATAGTTTATCAACAGGAACCACAAATAGAAAGTATCTAACTCCAGATCAAGTTTTAGATCTCATTGAGATTCCCTTAATGAGCCGATTGGATCAAGATATTTTTATGAAAAAACTAACTCTCTTTAAAAATAAAATTATTGAATTTGATATAATTCAAGATAAAAATGAGAATTATATCTCAAAACTTCGCCAACAAATCCTCCAAGAAGCTGTTCAAGGCAAACTTGTTCCCCAAAATTCAAAGGATGAGCCAGCATCCGAGTTATTGAAGAAAATCCAAAAGGAAAAAGAAAAGCTAATCAAAGAGGGTAAGATGAAGAAGCAAAAGCCTCTTCCTCCAATTTCAGATGATGAAATTCCTTATGAGTTGCCGAAAAGTTGGGAATGGGTTAGACTTGGAGATTTATCTGCTTCTGAAAATTATTCATTTGTTGATGGTCCATTTGGAAGTAATTTAAAAAGGGAACATTATGTTGAAAAAGGTATAAGAATAATACAATTACAAAATGTTGGCGAAGGATTCTGGAAAGAGGGTAAAAATGTTTATACTTCTGAAAATAAGGCAAATGAATTAATAAGATGTAATGCTTATCCAGGAGATTTAGTTATAGCTAAAATGGCTCCAGTTGCAAGAGCTACGATAATACCTGGCCTGCATAAAAAATATGTATTATGTTCAGATTGTGTTAAATTTAAACCACATAAATTAATAAATATTAACTATATTAGAGGGCTATTAAATTCTGAAATTATAAGAAAGAGAGTAATACTAGACTCTACTGGTATGACTAGACAAAGAACAAGTCTTGGTAAATTAAAATTATTAACTATTCCTCTCCCACCACTCTCTGAACAACTCCGCATCGTAGAAAAAATTGACAAATTAATGGTTTATTGTGATGAGCTTGAAAAACAGGTTAAAGAAAATCAAGGAAATAGCGAGAAACTAATGATCTCTGTGTTAAAGGAGAGCTTTTCTAATAAAGAATAACTTATATATTAGTATATGTAAATCTTTAAATAGTAAAAAGACTAAATATTAATATAATTTCCGAATAGAAAGATTTAAATATCAGTTAATGTTCATTTAATAACAAGAAAATGGTGAATCAAAATAAAGAGAATTACGAAGAGGCTGTAGTAAAGAGATTAAATTTAGTAATTACTTTATTAACTGAATTAGTTAAAGGCGAGCAATCAATTAGAGAAAAAATAAAAATGTTGAGCGACGCAGGACTAGATTACAAGGATATCGCATCTATTCTTAATAAAGATAAGAATCACATCGCAGTCGAATTGAACAACTTAAAAAAGAAAAAAATAAAGGAGGTTTTAATCTAATATGTCTAAAGAACTAGAAGAAATTTTTAGAGATATTAGTGCTAAATTAAGCGCTTTAATATTATTATCTATTATTAATTCGCCTCAAAACATGTCTTTAAAAGATAAAATTAAGATCCTTTCACAAAATGGAATAACCAATCAAGAAATATCAAAAATATTAGATATCACTCCCATTCATGTGGCAAAAGAGAAAAGTATATCTAAGAAAAAAATGGGGGAAAAAGATGGATGAAAAACAATTTAAAATAATCTGCGAGAAGATAGATAAATTATCCGGTATAGTTGCTATACAAAGCATTTCAGATAAAAATAATAAAATTATTACGTTAAAGAAGATGGGATTCAGCTCTGATGAAATAAGCCCAATTGTTGGAATTAAAAATGTAAGAGATACTGAAGGATGGAAGAGGAAATGACAGAAAAAACTGAAAAGCTTCTTGAGGATATAAATAACAAGTTAGACATACTTATATTAATATTCTCTTTAAATGGAAAGGATAAAAATTCTCAAATAAAAATTCTCAAAGGTTATAGAGGGCCATTAAGTAAGAGAGAATTAGAAAGAATAACTGGTATAGATAGGCACGATTTCTAGGAGAAAAAATGAAATTTAATAATGATGTTTTTAATCAACTTAAAGAAATTATTGGTTCTACCAGCGGAGTTTATTCTGCAGTTAGAAGATATGAGCAAAAATTTAAAGCATATTCTGCTGAAGCAATATTTTATTTTATAGCAGCTAAAAAGAATATAAAAATTTCAAAATATAATCTGGAAGAAAATCTTATGAGTAAAGTTAATGAGCTTCTAGAAAGAGATAAAAATCCAGAAAGGAATTCTGAAAAAAAAGTAAAAAACATTACAAAAAAATTTGGGAAAGAATGTCCTTATGATTTTCCATTATCCCAATTTAATATTGATGGAGAGCTAGTTAAAGATTGTAAATTGGTGAAGCCATATAGGGGCTGTATTAAGGAAGCTTTACTTACTTTAGAGACTAAAATAAAGAAAAAATTAAACACCGATAAAAATGGTCAAGATTTAATTAAAGAATGTTTATCTAGAGAAGTTTTTAATAAAAAAGAAAAGTCTGAAAAGGATGGTCTTTATTTTCTGTTTAGTGGAGCAATAGGTGTTTTTAGAAATCCTCCTAGCCATAATAAAATTTATTATAGTAAAGAAGACGCAATAAAAGTAATATTGTTTACAGATTATCTAATAAAATTATTCTTTGATTTATGCAATCAAAATAATATTAAATAACTACTTATACAATCTCCCCTCAATCTCCCTAATCATCTTCTTATAACCTGCAACTCCCCCGAAAAGTTTCATAATCTCCAAAGGTCTCCCTAATTTATTAATGGGTGAAACTTTTAAAATTTCAGAATTTTCCATTTCCTCTATGCCTTCATCTTCATATTTAGTTAGAAGAACTTCAATAACTTTTCTTGCTTTTTCACCATATTTATTAAAATAAGCATCTTTCTGAACTTTCATTGCTCTCTGACTTCTTGTTAAAGGTTTTTTTCCATAAGCAATATGAACAATTAAATCGAAAGGATCATATTCGCTTCCATTAGGGATTTCTTCTCTTAAAGCATCAAATAATAGCCCTTGATTTTCAAGTTCTTCAATAATGACTTTCTTTTGATCAACTATATTCCATTTTTGAATAAATTCATTTAAACTTCTAAATTCTTTATTTACATTCTTTTTAGTATAATCTGCTAAAGAATCAGTTATAAGTTTTCCTTGTGTGTCATGGTATTGAACTCTTTCATTTATAACCTTGACTTCCGCACCTCTAACATAAAACTTTCTTATTTTTTCTTCTTCCTCAGAATATGCAATACTTGGAGAAACAAGAATCCTTTCTCCATCTAATAATTTTTGATCTTTTGTTTCTTGTTCTTTGACTTCTTGATTCTCTTTTATAGTATAAATCTGAACAGGTTCTCCATCAAAATCTGGGTCTGCAAACTTATTTGTAACATTTCTAAAGTCCATAATAGTGAAATAATGCTTCCCATAATCTTCTTTTATTCTTGTTCCTCTTCCAATAATTTGTTTAAATTCAGTCATAGATTGTATAGGGGAGTCTAAAACTATTAATTTGCAAGTTTGTGCATCAACACCTGTATTCATTAGTTTAGAAGTGGTTACAATTACAGGATATTTTTCAGCAGGATCAATAAAGTTACCTATCTGTTTTTTACCAATATTATTATCTCCAGTAATTCTCATAATATATTTTGAATTTTCCTTGTATAAGTCTGAATTTTCATTTACTAAAGCTTGCCTCATTCTTTCAGCATGCTCAATATCTACACAAAAAACAATTGTTTTAGAGAATCTATCTGTATTCTTTAGAAACTCAGTTATTTTTTTGGCTACAACTTCTGTTCTTTCATCAATAACCAAAGTTCTATCAAATTCTCTGTTTGTATAAACAAAATCAGGTATCTCATGCCCAAATTTATCTATTTCTCCTTTTTTAGGTCTATACCCATGAACATCTTTATCAATTGCAACCTTAACTACCTTATATGGTGCAAGAAAACCATCTTCTATACCTTCTCTTAATGAATAAGTATAAAGAGGTTTTCCAAAGTAGTCCATATTTGATGTATCCTTAGTTTCTTTAGGAGTTGCAGTCATACCTAATTGAACTGCAGGTTTAAAATATTCTAAAATCTCTCTCCATTGAGAATCTGCTTTTGCACTCCCTCTATGACATTCATCAACAATTATTAAATCGAAGAACTCTGGAGAAAATTGTTTATAGATATTTTTAATATCTTCTTCTCCTGAAACTGCTTGATACAATGCAAGATAAACTTCATAAGAAGGATCCGCTTTTCTTTTTGAAATCTTTGTAATAATTTTAGATAAAGGTTTTAAATCGTTATTCTTAGGTTGATCAATAAGAATATTTCTATCAGCTAGATATAAAACTCTTTTAGCAAGTCCTGCTTGTTTTAATCTCCAAATAGTTTGAAAAGCAACATAAGTTTTTCCTGTTCCTGTTGCCATTACTAGAAGGGCTCTTTTATTACCTTTTGCAATAGACTCAATTGTTCTATTAATAGCAATTCTTTGATAATATCTTGGTTGTTTAAATCCTGGCTCGTAAAAGTAGTCAGATGTTACTATATCTTCAATCTTTTCTGTAATTCCCTTATATTTTTTATATTTTTCCCATAATTCTTTTGGAGTAGGAAAATTATCTAGAGATAAATTTATTTCTTTTCCTGTTTCTCTATCATGAAAAACAAATCCATCTCCATTCGAACTAAAAACGAAGGGGATATCTTTTAACTTCTCAGCATATTCTAAACCTTGTTGCATTCCACTCCCAATAGAATAGTTATTATCTTTTGCTTCTATTACCGCTAATGGAACATTTGGTTTATATTCTAGAATATAATCTGCAAAATTTCTTTTTCCTCTTTTTATAGTTTTTCCAGCAACTATTATCCTTCCATCAGTAAAATATACATTCATTCTTATTTGTTTTTTAGTCCAATTTGACTTTTCAAGTGCAGGAGTAATGAAATTAGTGCATATTTCAGTCTCAGACATTTGTTTTTTATTCATCATAATCTTAACAAATAGTATGTTAAAAAGTTATCTTTTGAAACCCTACTCACTACCCCCAATCCTACACCAAACACACTCTTCCTCTTTCTCACTATCTTTAGGACAAGCACCATTAAGCAACTTTAATGCCTTTTTCCATATCTTTTCAGCATTATTTACATCAATGTTCATCTTTTTTAAAGTGGTATCAAATATAACTTCTCCCGTTTCAGTTACTTCTTTAGGAACATAGAACAATAGGAAAGAATAATTTTCAGTTTCATAACCATTTTTTCTAAGAAGATAATTATAAATGTCTAATTGATTCTGGTAATGTTCATGTGTATCCTCTTTTAGAGCAAAACCTCTTGTTTTATAATCCAAAACAATAATTTTCTTTCCTTTAACCAATAAATTATCTATCGCACCATGCAAAATATTCTCTTCTTTATCCTTTAAAGAAATTCCCTTAAAATTATTTCTCCAAACGTCCAATAATTCTTTATCTTCAAACAATTTGCAACCCTTACACTCTTTATTTTCTTTTAATTCTGGAGGAAGTTTTTTCTTATCTCTAAACTTATCAAAATGAGTTTTTAATATTTTATCCATTCCAGAAGGCAAAGAAGGAAATATTCCTGAGGGTCTCCTCTTACTTTTATTATGATGTAACCAAAAACAACGCAGACATTCAGCCATAAGACTTAATGATGACGGAGATAATTTGTAAGGCATAATTGTTATAACTTAATGTATTATAAAAATGTAATCTTTTATGAAAGAAGAGATGTAATAAGATATACGCTTTGTATGTAAACAACCCATTAGTAAATTATATAAAGTATAAATAATGAATATAGTATCAAAGATAAGATAGAGAGATGGAATAAATAAAAATGGAAAGTTTACAAAGTTTAAGGGAAGAAAATGTAGAGTTGAGAAGGATGTTAGTAATTTTAATGAATAAGGCCTTAATTAAAAAGTTATCAGAGGCTCTCCAAAGAGTTAATAGTGGGGATTATGTTTCAGAAGAGGAATTTTTTAGCCATTCTCCTCAAGAAGATGCTTAATCTTCTCTAAAGTTAAACTTCTAAGATATTTATCTTGTCTATCTTTATGTTCAACAGACAGAACTAAAACTTTAACTTCTGATTCTTGAATAATATAATAAATTCGATACATTCTCAAATGCAATTCATAGAGATTAGGAAAGAACTTTAATGGTTTTCCCATTTCTTTAGGGTTTTCTTTTAATCTCTTAAGTTTCTTATCACCTTCTATTTGTAAGGAATTATCAAGCTTCCTATAATCTTTGGTAAATTGTTTGTCAAATAATAAAATGTAAGATTTTTCATTCATAAGATTTTTCCTCTTTTTTAAAATACTCTTCACCTTTAAAGATTATAAATTTACAGATTATAAAAATGTAATCTTTTGTGAACTAAATGTATAGCAATAAGCTTTTAAAAACAACTTTCTTAACTCAAATATGGTACAAGAGGTGTTGTTTTATTTTAGTTATATAATTGCAATTGCAGCAGTCCTTGCTGTGTTGTCTAGGATAATAAGACAGCCTCCAATTATTGCTTATTTAATAACTGGAGTCTTGGCGGGTCCTTTGTTTTTGAATTTAATAGGTCCTGCTTCTGAAACTGGAGAGACAATAAGTGTTTTTGCACATATAGGTGTTGCATTTTTATTATTTATTGTTGGCTTAAGTTTAGATTTTAGAGTCTTTAAAGAAGTGGGGGCAGTAGCTTCTCTTGCAGGTATATTTGAAATTTTAATAACGGGTTCTATAGGTATTTTGATAGCAATTGGACTTGGTTTTAATAATGTAACTGCTATTTATTTGGGAGTTGCTCTCGCTTTTTCTTCAACTGTTGTCGTTGTAAAGATACTTTCAGATAAAAAGGAGATAGAAACTTTACATGGAAAAATTGCCGTTGGTATTTTAATCATAGAAGATTTTGTGGCGGCTTTAGCTTTAATGCTTGTTCCTATTATAAAAGCTGGATGGGATTTTGAAGTTGTCTTTAGACAAATTTTAACAATCTTACTTTTGATTGCAGGAATAGTTTTGTTTTCAACATTGATACTTAATAAATTTATGAATTATCTTGCAAGAAATCAAGAGGCGATGTTTTTATTTGGAATTGCTTGGGCTTTGGTTTTGGCTACTTTATTCAGTAAGTTAGGTTTTTCATTAGAGATTGGGGCTTTGATTGCTGGAATATCTTTAGCTTCTGGTAAATATGCTCTTGAACTTGGAGGAAAGATGAAACCTTTGAGAGACTTTTTTGTTGTTTTGTTCTTTGTATTTTTCGGAAGTCAACTTATTGGGCCTATAGATTATTTTGTTGTAAAGACGGCAATTATATTTTCTGCTTTTATTATCTTAGGAAAACCAATTATTGTTATGACTGTCCTTAAGATTTTTGGATATAAGAAGAGAACGAATTTCCTTGCAGCTTCGAGTCTTGCTCAAATAAGCGAGTTTTCTTTGATATTAGTTCTTTTGGGATATTCTCTTGGATATCTTAATCAAAGTATAATGAGTATAGCTGTTTTGACTGCAATAATTACTATAGCAATAAGCAGTTATAGTATTTATTATTCTCATAAAATATTTGACAAGATTTCTAGGTTCCTTAATATTTTTGATGGGACGAAACTAGAAGTTAAAAATGTAAAAGATGAAAGCTATGATATAATTTTATTTGGGTATCATAGAATAGGTCATAAAATTGCCAATAAACTATTTAAGAGAAGTAAGAAGATATTGATTGTTGATTATAATCCTAGAGTAGTTCTTGCCCTTTTGAAACAAAAAGCTAATGCTCTTTACGGGGATGCCAGTGATAAATATTTCCTTAATGAATTGCCTTTAGGTAAAGCAAAATTGATTATTTCAACTATTCCTGAAGAGCAGGCCAATTTGTTCATAAGAGAGGCGTTGAAAGAATCTAAATCGGAGGCTATTTTTATTGCAACTGCAGAACAGCCGAGAATTGCACTCGATTTGTATCAAAAAGGAGTTGATTTTGTTTTGATACCTCATCATGTTGGAGGAGATTACGCCTCTGAGAAAATTGATAACTATTGGCTTGATAGGGCAAAGTATAGGAAAGATGGGGAAAATCACTATAAAGAGCTGAAAAAGTCAAAGGATAATTCAAAATTCATTTAGCTCTTTATTCTTCGTAATACTCTATAGCTTGCTTTAGGGATAAAGCTAGGTAGGATTACAATTTAAAAATGTAAATAATTATATCAAGTATCTAATGCTCGAAAGGTTTAGCGTATTAGAGATAATTACTGGTTTATCGTTTGATGCTCCATAGCTTGCTGTGGGGAGTTTCACAATGTCAAGATACTTGACAGAAAACTCCATACTTCAGTGTGGGAGTAGTATCTTGAGCATCCAAAGCATGAGTGCCTGTTTCAAAACACCGCTTTTAAGCTGTGGTGGCACATCATGCTTTTGATATAGTGAAAAACATATATATCTGAGCAAAATTGTATGTTTTTCCCTTGATAGTCAAGACCATTCTGCTCAATTTATTGGTCATTGACTAAATTTAAATAAACACTTTATCTCTGATTGTTATGATTGATATTAAATTAATAAGAGAAAATCCTGAAATTGTAAAAGAAAATATAAAGAAAAAATTTCAGAACGATAAAATTGTTTTGGTTGATAAAATTAGAAAGATGGATGAAAAATGGAGGTGTTTTAAGGGTGAAGCAGATAATTTAAGGCATAGAAGAAATAAAATTTCTAAAGATATTTCGGAAGCTAAGAAATCAGGAGATAAAAAGAAAGAAGTAAGTTTGCTTAAAGAAGCTAAGAGTATTCCTGAAGAAATAAATAAAGTGGAAATGGAATCTAATTCTATTGAAGACGAGATTGAAAAATTGTTGATGCAGATTCCAAATATTATTCATTCTTCTGTTCCTTTAGGTCATGATGCTTCTGAAAATGTAGAGTCTAAAAAAATTGGAAAGCCATCTAAAATGGATAATCCTATGACTCATATAGAAATAGGGGAGGGCTTAAAGATGATGGATTTTGATTCTTCTGCGAAGACTTCGGGAAAAGGATTTTATTATTTGAAGGGAGATATTGCTTTGCTCAATCAGGCGTTAATAAGATTTGCAATTGAGAAGATGGTCGGCAAAGGTTTTGTTTATATTGAAACTCCATTAATGCTTAGACATGAAGTCATGAGTAAGGTTAGCGATCTTAACGATATGAAAAATCAGATTTATAAGACTGAAAATGATGATTCTTATTTAATTGGAACAAGCGAGCATTCTTTAATAGGGAGATTTATTGATGTAATTTTAAATGAAAAAGAATTGCCTATAAAGAATACATCTTATTCTATGTGCTTTAGAAAGGAAATAGGCTCACATGGTATTGAGGAGAAGGGTTTGTATAGGACTCATCAGTTTAATAAAGTTGAAATGATAATTATTTGCAAGCCTTCTGATTCTATGAAATTTTTTGAAGAGATGAAAGATATAACTATAGATATCTTTAAGTCATTGGAAGTTCCGGTTAGAGTTCTGGAAATTTGTTCTGGTGATTTGGGAGATTTGAAACATAAGCAAGTTGATATTGAAGCGTGGTCGCCGGTTAAGAAAGAGTATTATGAAGTAGGTTCTTGTTCTAATCTTACAGAAGCTCAGGCGAGAAGATTGAAGATAAGAGTAGCTACGGGTGCGGGGGAGAAATATGTCCCTCATACACTAAATAATACTGCTCTTGCCACCTCTAGGGCAATTATAGCTATTCTTGAGAATCATCAGAATAAAGATGGAAGTGTTAATATTCCTGTTGCTTTGAGGCCTTATATGTTTGGAAAGAAGAAGATTGAATTAGATAAGAGTTAGAAAGAGTTTCTTTTAAACATTTCAATTTTTTCTATCATATATTTCATGATTGCAGGAATTAGTCCTTTCCAGACGAAATTTTGGTATTCATATATTCCTTGATATTTTCCCAGACTTATTACTAAAGAAGTTTTTTTTGGAATGTATTTCTTTAAATCATGATTTCTTTCAATTCTTTCAATGTTCTTAAGAGTTAATTCTGCCTGCTTTTCTGCGTTTTGTGCTGTTTTTTCTATATTTAAATTATTAACATCTCCTAGAGCGAAAATGTTTTTTGAACCTTCTAATCTTAAATATTCATCAACTTTTATGAATCCTTTTTTATCAATTAGATGAGGGAAATCTCTTTTTATAAAATGGGAATTAGGTTTTATTCCAGTACATAATATGGCCATGTCTGCTTTTAGTCTTGTTTTCTTATCTGTTATAAAATAGCCTTTCTCTGATTTAATTACTCTTTCTTTTAAAATAAGCTCTACATTATTCTTTGAAAAGAAGTGATGAACGTGGCTTATTGTTTTTTCATTATTCCTAGTCATTAATGTTTCTCCAGGGTGGATTAGGAAGATTTCTTTATCTTTATAATGAGTACATATTTCTGCAGCCATTTCAACTCCTGCAAGACCTCCTCCTATTACTAATACTTTCTTTGAGGAATTTAATTTATTATGGTATTTTCTTAAAATTTCTGCTCTAGAAGCCATTATTGCATTTTGGTCTTTTATTGGATTGTTATAACTTGAACCTGAACAGATAAGTAAATAATCAAAATTTATCTTTTTGTTGTTTATTGTCAAATGGTCTTTAGATATTGATGAAACTCTTTTTCTTAAGAGTTTTGTCTTTTTTAAATATTTTTTATGTTCTATTTGAACTTTTGAATAGTGTTCTGGTTCGATAATTGTCCTTAATATTCCTGGAGTGAACTCAAAATAATCTTTCGTGTCAATTAGGGTAACTTGAAACTTATTTTCAAGTTTTTTTGCTAGAAAAGAACCTGCGAACCCTCCTCCGATTATGATTATCTTTTTCATGTCAATTCAAAAAAACTATTTTTTATAATAAAAAATATATAAAAATTATAAAATAAAATTAAAAAATTCTTTTTATCTGCTTCTCATTCCTAAAAGCCAGTAGTTTGAAGCAAGACCTAAATGTACCAATATTGATGGCCAATTAGCTTGTCCGCCCGTTGAACCTGCTCCGTATAGGTAGAATGTAAATGCAGCTACTAAAAGTATTATTATTGGAGGTATTTTAGTGTACCTTATTTTCCAATTTGCAAGTATAGCTACTCCGAATACTATCTCTGAGAAAATTAGTATCCAAGCAAAAACTAATCCGCTAGAACCGAAACCTAAATCTGTAAGCATAGCTCCGATTGCATCGGGACCCATTACAAATAGTTTCAATAATCCAGGAATAAGCATTATTATACCAAGCAATACTCTGTTGACTAACAAACTAGTACCTTCTCTATGAGATGGTGCGCTTGAAATTTTTCTTTTAACTTTCGCCATTTTTTTACCCCCTTTCATCTTTTTATATATGGAATTTATGTATTTAAACTTTGTTTAATCTCTCTGTAGAATTATTGAATTATTTGAAGATGAAATTATAACTTTATTTTTTACATTTCTTTTTATTTCATTATCTAGAGTTGCAATATATAATCCAAGTTGGCCTTTTTTGATAAGACCCTCATCAACATTGCTTCCAAGACTAACTTTCTTTATTTTTTCTGAGTTTAAGAAGTCAAATCCTATTTTTGCTGACATTCTATCTTCGTGTGAGTTTTTCTTTGATTTTGAGAGGTCTTTTAGCTCTTCAAATACTTCATTTGGGACTATGGCTTCTAATCCGTTTAATTTAAGTTCTGATAGAAAATCTATTTTTCTTTTTATACATGAAACTATAAAACTAGTATCAAGGAATACTTTCATATAGAATAGAGTTTACACTCATATAAGTATTTATCTGAAAGAAGGTTTATATATTTTAAAAGACGCTTAATCTTATGTTTATTGAAAAAGATGAGGTTGAACATCAAATTAATGTTCTTAAAAGTGCTAAAGAGGCCTTATTGGAAAAGAATTCTTTAGTTTTGACTGAGCTTTCTGATCAAACTTTGCATTGCGCCCTTAAATATCAAAACTCCGGAAGCATGACTATGGCAGTGGTTTTATATTCCTTGAGCAAAATTATTGAGAGAAAAGGCTATCAAAAAATTAAGGGTTGGGATTCTTTAATTAAGAAAATAAATTCTTTGTTTGACTTGACTATAAAATCTCTTGAAGATGGAAATCAAGAGGCTTATGAAGATTATCTTATGAGAGTAAGAAAGACTCTTGAATCTAATGCTGGAAATCTTAAGCCTATTATTCACGATATATTGAGAAAGGCTTCTATAAATAAAGCTGCAAAAATTTATGAACATGGGATTTCTCTTGAGAGAACTGCTAAGATGCTTGGAATAACGCAATGGGAACTTACAGATTATACGGCGCAAAAGAATTATAATTATCCTGTTATTGATTCAAAATTAAAAACTAAAGAAAGAGCTTTTATGGCTCTTGAATTTTTCAGGAAAAAATGAAGGCAGTTATTTTTGATTCAGGTGTTTTGATAAATATGTCTTTAAATGGATTTTTCTATATTTTGGAACCTCTTAGAAAGATTTCTGAATGTAAATTCTTTATTACTAAGCAAGTAAAGTATGAGATAGTAGATAGACCTTCAAAAATACCAAGGTTTGAGTTGGGGGCATTAAGAATAAAAGATTTGATTGATAAGAAAATTATTGAAATGCCCGATATTCTTGGGATAACTGATAAAGAGATATCTGAAAAAACAAATTATTTTATGGATAAAGCAAATCGTTTAGTGCAGGTTAATGGAAGATGGATTGAGATAGTAAGTGAGGGTGAAATGTCTTGTCTAGCTTTAAGTTCTATACTTTCTGAAAGGTCTTTTGAAAATCTAATAGGAGTTGATGAGAGAACAACAAGAATACTTGCAGAAAACCCTCGAGAGATTGAAAAAGTTATATCAAATAAGATTCATCAGACTACTAAGATGGTTAAGAGTGATTTGAGTGAATTTTATAAATTTAAATTTATAAGAACTTCTGAAATTTTGTATTCGGCATTTAAATTGGGATTAATAGGTATCAAGGACTCAAGGGCTCTTGAGGCTTGTTTATATGCTTCAAAGTTTTCTGGTGCTTCAATATCTTTTGATGAAATTAATATTTTGAAGAGGCTTTGAGGTAAGATTAATAAATGTTTGAGATATCTCTTGTATATGGTTGGTAGTGGAGTTTGTTGTTTTTGTAATAAAGCTATTAAGAATAGAGTTTATTCTATTGGAATTAGAGAGTTTAAATTTGGTAAAGTTATAGTTGGTGGTGATCGTTCTTCTGGAATGTGGTTTTGTCATATTTCATGTTTTAGGAAAGCATTACATCCTGAGATGAAAAGGGTTCATAATTATGTGAGGAATCATAAAGATTGAATCGAACTTTTCGATTCCAATTCTAAAAATGGGCACGAAGGTACTCGCAGAACAAGTTCCGCGGTAACTCCAACTTTCACAAGTTGAAGTGAATCAAACTACAACTTCTTTAGAAAAGAAGTTCTAGGAGTCAAGAAACTAATATACAATTTATAAGGATATGTTCGATTCCAATTATAAAATGGGCACGAAGGGAATCGAACCCTTGTCTTCTGGGCTGGAGCCAGGTATCCTACCATTGAACGACGCACCCTGAAAAAAATAGCATTATAGCTGTTTTAAGCTTTTTCATTTTCCTAAATAACCCCTAGCTTGCTTTAGGGATAAATTGGTTGGAGTTACGATTCTAAAATGTAAATAACTATCTAGGTATCTAATGTTCTAGGGGTTTAGCGTATTAGATATAATTACAAGTTTATAGTTTGAGGCTCCATAGCTTAATGTGGGAGTTTCACTCTTTCCGAAAAGGTTTATATATTAAAAAAAACTATTTTTAGTATGCCAAAAAGGAAAGGTGGGGAGAGTGTTAAGTCTTCTGATTATAATATTGAGAAGGCTCTCATTGAGAATATAGTTGAGCTTCAAAAAGTTCATGCTAATCTTGCTGAGAAGTTTGATTCGCTCGCTAAGCAGATTTCAAGACTTTTGGAATTATTTGAGTCGACTGCTAAGAGCTATTCACAGAATTCTGTATCGGCGAATGGAGATAAAGATTTTATTGAAAAAATTGATAAACTTCTTGAGCAAAATAAGACACTTGCAAAAGGATTATCAATAGTTGAGGAGAGGACTCGCAATGAGGAGTCATCTGAAGATTTTGGAGAGCATCATGAAAATAATTTCAAACCTTCTTCTTCAGGTAGGCCATTACCGAGAGTTTAATATGGAAGAAATTGTTCTTGATAAAGATAAGGCTGGAATTTTTTTAACTGATTTTGTTAGGAGAATGTTAATATTTTCGAGAATAAAATATTTAGAGATTAATCTGAAAACTCAAGAAGAGAGAAAGCCGATAATAAGTGCTGTTAAATTAGTTCATCCTACAATAAATGTTAAGCCATTTAGTTTTGGAAGTTCGAGTGGTCTTGTAAATCTCCATAGAGAACCTCAAAGAGAAGTTCATGGTTTTAATCAACATAATTTGCATCTACCTGTGAGCTATGAAAATTATTCTCCATCTTTAAGCGAAGACCAAATTGCTGAGTTGGGTCTTAGTAAAATAAAGTTTTTTGCTTTTGATCCTTCAGTTATAAGTGTGGAGTGTCAAGGAGCTGGAAGAAATTTAATTATTAATAAATCTGGGAAGATTCAAAATTCTTCTTTTTCTCTAACTAAAGAGGAGATTGAAGAGATTGTTAGAAAAATATCTGAAAAGACTAGGATTCCTGTAATCTCTGGCGTTTTTAGAGCGGCGTTTAGTAATTTTGTTTTCATAGCGGTGATTTCGGAATTTGTAGGTACTCGTTTTGTGATAGAGAGAAAAACTCCTATTTTTATGTAAGTTGTTAATTATTTACTATATATTAATAAATAATAAGTTTTAAATTAAATTATGGAGGAACTGATTAAATTATATGGGATTAGAAAGGATTTTTTAAGAGAAAGGCTTGGTCGTTTTTCAGAGCTGGATGAGAGAGATTATTTTAAAGAGTTTATTTTTTGTTTATTGACTCCACAGAGTAATGCTAAAAAATGCTGGAGTGCTGTTGAACAGATTTTTAAGAGTAATTCTTTTGAAGAGGAAAAGATAAGAGAGATATTAAAGAAAAATACGAGATTTCATAATAATAAAACTAAATATTTGATGGATTCTAAGAGGGCGTGGTCCGTTATTAAAGAGAATCTTAGTAATGTAAATAGGAAAGAATTGAGAAATTTTATTTCTGAAAATGTAAAGGGATATGGTCTTAAAGAGGCAGGGCATTTTTTGAGGAATATAGGGAAATCTGATAATCAAATTGCTATACTTGATAGACATATATTAAGAAATCTCAAGAGTTTTGGAGTTATTGATAAGGATTTTATAAAGAATAAAGAGGAGTATTTAGTAATGGAAGGAAAATATTTGAAATTTGCAGATAAAATAAAGATACCTGCTGATGAATTGGACCTTTTATTTTGGAGTAAAGAAACTGGAGAAATTTTCAAGTGATATTTTCAATATGTTAATGTTAAAGGCGCTACTATTTATATACTAAATAATATACTTTAAAGTATTGGATGGAGATATATGGGGGGGTGTTTGTGATATGAAGATTGCGGTTTTAAGTCTTGGGGGCTCGGTAATATCAAGAGATAAACCTAATTATTCTTTGCTTAAAAAATTTAGGTCAATTTTAAGAAATAATTATGGAAAGTACAAATTTGTTGTTGTTTGTGGAGGGGGTTCTATTGCAAGGAGTTATATTTCTTCTTTAAGAAAAGATGGGAGGTCTATCAAGGAGCAGTCTTTAGCCGGAATAATGGCTACAAGAATGAATGCTAGATTTATGATGCAGTTTTTTGGGAAGGAAGCTAATGATTATCTTCCTCTTGATATGAATTCTGTTGGAGAGTGTTTGGAGAAGAATAAAGTGGTTTTTTGTGGAGCTTTAAGATATGCTTCTAAATCTACCTCTGATTATACTTCTGCTCGACTTGCTAAGCACTTTAGCACTTTCTTGATTAATGTAACAAATGTTGATGGATTGTATGACTCGGATCCTCGGAAAAATAAAAATGCAAAGTTGATAAAAAATATAGATGCTGATGATTTTAAGGAAATGGCTCTGAAAATAAAGTATAGGGCAGGTCAGCATTTTGTTCTTGATCAAAGGGCTTCTGTCTTGATAGCTAAATATAAAATAAAAACTTATATAATAGGTACAAAGATAATAAATTTAGATAAAATTTTTAAAAATAAAAGATTTTTAGGTAGTTCAATAGAATGAAGATATACGAGCCAAAAGATGTAAATGAAGCTAGAAGGATAATTTCTAAGGACGCTGGTGCGTTGATTAGATGCTTTGATGTTGAGTTATTGAGGAAGTTGCTTGAAATTAAGGGGAGTCATTCTTTGATTTTATCTTTAAAAAATGGAAAAAATTCTATCAGAGGAATCGATTCGGGATTTAATCATGTTCTTGCTAACTTGGCCAATAAAAATGGAGTGACTATTTGTTTTGATATGAATGAGCTGAAAGGTCTAGATAAAAAAAATAAGTCTATAATATTATCAAGACTAATGCAAAATATGAGAATTTGTCGTAAGAAAAAATGTAAGATTAAGGTTATCAATTATAGAAGTGTTTATGATGTTAGAAGTCTTTTTCTTTCTTTGGGATGTTCGAGTGAGCAGGCGAGGGATATTGTTTAGAATCGTTTGAATAGTTATATCTTTTATATCTCAACAATACTTAAAAGTAGATATAAACCTTTTATTTTATGGCTCTTGAATTTAAACTTGAAGGAATGGCTTCTTTAGTTCTTATTCAAACACCTCATGAAAGTATATACCGAGAAGAATATTTTCTTAGAATAAAAGTGGATAATGGTAGTCTTTATGGAAAAGAAAGACCTTTGGAATATGATGTTCCTTTAACTAAAAGGCAATATGAAGGTTTAAATGCTCAAATAAATTCTAGAGGATTTAAGGAAACTACCCGGGCAAAAACTAGAGAGGGTGTAAGACTTCAGCAGATAAATGTGAAATTAATAATTACCGCTGAAGCTTTAAAGGGTTTAACACCAGGAGATTGAGGTCTTATCAAAACCTATTTAAGTTAACTTGAGAGAAATTCTAAAGAGTTGTAATAATTAAAAAACAAAATCCTTTTAATGGCTGTAATCTTAGCTCCTAGATGAAAAATAATAAAGAATTGATAGATTCTTTATCTCCTTTAGAAAGGAAAGTTATTCCTTATTTGAATCTTTCTTTTAAAGAGATAAAGAATAAGTCTGGACTTGATAAAGTTTCTGTCCTTAGGGCTTTGTCTTTCTTGGAAAAGAAAGGAGTTCTTAGTTTAATAATAGAAGATAAAAGAATAATTGATTTAGGAACCAATGGAATTTATTATAAAAAGAATCATCTTCCTGAAAGAAGGTTGATAATTTTTCTCGAAAAGAATAACCATTCAACACTTCAAGAGGCTGAAAAAAAGGCAGGTCTTTCTGAAAATGAATTTAGGGCGGCTCTTGGAGCTTTAAAGTCTAAAGCACTTATTGATTTAAAGAATGGAAAGATTTCTCTTAAGGCAGGGAAAATTGAGTTAGCGAAGAAATTTTTAGAAGAGCGTCTTTTAGATTTACTTCCATACGAAGAGGATAAACTTTCTCCTGAGATGAAACACGCTTTGAACTTATTATCAAAGAGAAAAGATATAATAGAAAATAGAATTGAACAGGAGATTAAAATAGTACTTAATGAAATTGGTAAGGGTCTTGCAGGTAGGGAAATAGAAAGTGACTTGATTGAGGAAGTTAATTCAGAAATTATAAAGAATTGGACAAAAGATAATAAATTCAGAAAGTATGATATTAATTCAAAAGCTTCTGAAATTTATGGTGGAAAAAAGCATTTTGTCAATCAGGCAGTTGATTATGCTAAAAGAATATGGCTTGATATGGGATTTAAAGAGATGGGCGGAGAAAAAGTAGTAAGTTCTTTTTGGAACTTTGATTGTTTGTATACTCCTCAAGACCACCCAGTTAGAGAGATGCAGGATACTTTTTTTATAAAAGATGTTAAGGCAAAAATTAAGGAAGCTTCAATTATGGATAGAGTAAAAAAGGCACATGAAAATGGAGTTGGAAATAGCTTGGGATGGAGATATATTTGGCAGGAAAAAGAAGCTGAGAAAGTTATTTTGAGAACGCATACTACTGCTATTTCTGCTAAGACTTTATCTGGTTTAAAAAAGGATAACTTGCCTGTAAAGTATTTTGCCGTAGGAAAATGTTTTAGAAATGAAACTGTTGATTGGAGCCACGGATTTGAATTTAATCAAACCGAAGGGATTGTAGTTGATAGAAATGCAAATTTTAGACATCTTTTAGGATATTTGAAAGAATTTTTTAGGAAAATGGGATTTGAAAATATAAGGTTTACTCCTTCTTATTTTCCTTATACTGAACCGAGTGTAGAGATTCATGTTTTTCATAATGAAAAGAAGATATGGCTTGAATTAGGAGGGGCAGGGATATTTAGACCTGAGGTAGTTATCCCTCTTTTTGGAGAATATATTCCCGTACTTGCTTGGGGCCCAGGATTGGATAGAACAATAATGGATTATTATAATATAAAAGATTTGAGAGAGATGTATAGAAATGATGTTAAGGATTTGAGAGAGAAAAAAGGATGGTTAAAATAAAATGGCGAATGTGAAGATGTCTAGAGTTGAATTTGAAAAATATTTCAAATTGAATGATGAGGTTGAAGAGAAAATAAATATGTTTGGAACTCCTGTTCAATCTATTAGTGATAAAGAGATAGAGATAGAAGTTTATCCTAATAGACCTGACCTTTTAGGTCTTCATGGCTTTTTAAGAAGTTTTAAGAATTTTGCAGGTAGTAAACCTGAAATTAAAGAGTATAGAATAAAAAAAGATAAAGATTTTAGAGTTGTTGTTGATAGTTCTGTAAATTCTGTTAGACCTTATACGGTTTGTGCGGTTATTAAAGGAATAAAATTTGATGAGAATAAGTTGACCGAAATTATAGAAATGCAGGAGAAATTGCATTCTACAATAGGAAGAAATAGGAAAAAGGCAGCTATAGGAATTTATCCTTTAGATAAAATAAAGTTTCCAGTTAAGTATCATTGTCTTAGTCCGAACGATATTAAGTTTATTCCTTTAGGGGAGAGTAAAGAAATGAGCGGTATTGAAATAATAAAGAGACATCCAAAGGGGAAGGAATATGGAAATTTGATTGAAGGCTTTTCAAAGTATCCTATTTTTAGCGATGCCGAGAATGTTGTGATGTCCATGCCTCCTATAATAAATAGTTCAGTCATAGGAGAAGTTTCGGAAAATACTAAAGATATTTTTATAGAATGTTCTGGTAATGATATACCTACTTTGAAAAAAATAATAAATATAGTTTCAGCTAATATATCTGATATGGGTGGGGAAATTTATTCTGTTCAAATAGATTATAAAGATAAAAAAATAATTACTCCAGACTTTAAGGAGGAAGTTATTTCTTTTGAGGTTAAAAATGCTAATAAACTTCTTGGACTTGAATTAAAAGAGAAGGATGTTCAAAAATTACTCTTGAGAATGGGTCTTGATTTTAATAAAGGCAAGGTGAAAGTCCCTTCTTGGAGAGTGGACATAATGCATGAAGTTGATGTAATAGAAGATATTGCTATTGCTTATGGTTATAAAAAATTTGTTCCTGAAATACCTAGTGTTGCTACAATTGGAAACGAATTATTTAGTTCAAAAATAAAGTCTAAGATTTCGGAGATTTTAGCTGGAGCTGGGCTTTTAGAGATAAGTAGTTATCATATGATAAAACCTGAAGAGGCCAAGTTCTTAAATTCCGATGATAAAATATTTCTTGAGAACTCTAAGACTGATTATAAAATTCTAAGAGAAAATCTTTTGATACCTTGTTTAAGAATTATTTCTGAAAACAAGGATAATGAATATCCACAAAAGATGTTTGAGATTGGTAGCGTTTTTTCTAAAGATAAAAATTCTGAAACTGGAATAAAGGAAAGCGATAATCTTTGTTTAGCAATAACTCCTGGGAATTTTACGGAAGTAAAGAGAGTATTGGAGTATCTTGTTAAGAGTCTAGGTTTTTCTTTAGATTATAAAGAAGGCTCTTCTAACTTATTAATTGATGGAAGGACTGCTTCAGTTATATTAGATGGAAAAGAGATAGGATTTATTGGAGAGGTTCATCCTGAAATTTTAAGAGATTTTGGAATTAAGATGCAGGTTTCTATAGCTGAAATAAGTCTTGAAAAGATTTTTGAGTTGTTTTAGTTATTCTCCCCAGTTTTCATCTTTCTTTCTTTTTATATCTGCAATTTCTTGAAGAATCTTTAACTCTGAAGATGATAATAATTCCTTGTTTTTTTTGAATTCTTTAAATTGTCTTGAAGTTATGTCTGAATAAAGATATTTTGTGTCTTTTAGTTTTCTGTCAAAGGCAACTCCTGGAAGAGCAATTGCAAGTTCGCTTCCTTCTGGAGCTTCTTCAACCTTTTCTTTTTCTAACTGAAGAGACTTTACTCTTGCTATTGTTTCTCCTGTTTCGTTTATTAGAGTGATATTTGCTTTTGCCTTACCTCCAAAAACTTTTACTCCAAAAATTGCAGGATTGGAATTTCTAAAGATATATTTTGGAAGTATCTCTAATTTGCACAAATTTGCAAGAGACATAATCTTTTCTCTTTCTATTTGAGATAATTTTCTTTCTCTCCAAATTAGGAAATCCTCTATTATTTTATATATAATGTTTCCAGAAATTATTTTTATTTCCTTTCCTGTATCTTCTTCAGAAATTACATTAAATCCTAAAACTACGGCATTTAGAAGATTTATGTCAAGATTGGCTTTTGCTGATATAATGTCGCTCTTATTTATAGGGCCTATCCCTGCTTTAATTATCTTTACACCTTTTTCCTTAAGAAGGTATTTCATTGCTTCAAGACTTCCTAAAGAATCTGCTTTTATAATAATTCCTTCACTATCGCATTGAATTGCCTCTGAAATTTCTTTTTTGAATTCATCTTTTATTTTTTCTAGATTATCCTTTGTTAATTTTATAAAAGGCATTCCTGATAAGATATTTTCTTTTTTTGTGAGATGTATTCTTAGTCCTGTTGAAGCGGTTGCATTTTTTACAGATTTGTATTTAGAAGATAGCGGTTCTATCTCTTCTATTGCTCTTATCTTAGAAAATATTATTTCTCCAAAGCTTGCGATTGCTATTTCATCATTTTCTTTTAATATGCCGTCGTATAAAATGGCTTCTGTGCAGTCTTGAGTTTTATCTTTTTTTACTTCTAATATTACTCCCTTTGTATTTTCAGATATTTTCAATTGCTCTTTAAGGAATTTTTCGCATAGACCTGAAAGAACAAAAAGTAATTCTGAAATTCCTTCTCCTGTCTTTGCAGAACATGGAACAATTGCTATTTTTTTTGTGAAATCTTTTAGTTCGTAGTATAAATCTGACTCAAATCCATGTTCTGATAATGATGCTTGGAATGTTAAAAGTGCTTCTTCAAATTCTTGTCTAACATTTATTGCTTGATTTTCAATTGAGTCTTTTAAGTTATCTTTATTTTTCCATCCAGATATATTGTCTATTTTATTTAGAGCAATTAAGAATGGAGTTTTATTGTGTTTTAATATTTGAAGAACTTCTGCAGTCTGAGGTTTTATCCCTTCTTTTACACTTACAACCAATATTGCTAAATCTGCAAGACTTCCTCCTCTTTTTCTTAGTGAAGTAAAAGCAGCATGTCCTGGAGTGTCTATGAATAAAAATCCAGGAATTTCTAATTTTATTTTATTTTTTTCTAATAGAGGACATGAATTATTTAGTTTTTCTAAAGAGTATTTTGTAAAAGAAATCTTCTGAGTTATTCCTCCTGCTTCTCCAGATTGAATAGAGCTTCCTCTAAATCTATCGAGTAGACTTGTCTTTCCGTGGTCTACATGCCCGCATACAGTTACTATTGGCTGTCTTATCTGATTTTGAGTTGTCATGTTGTATTTTCTCCATATTCATTGGTAATACTAAAAGATATTGCTTTTAAAATGTATTGACTTGGGTAAGAGTTGGATATAGGTGTTTTTAAGAGAATTTTAAGCTATAAATATTTTATCTTCATAAGGACAAAGAAGGCACGAAACGGGTGTAAGGCCTAAATTTTTGAGATCTAGTCTTGGTCTTCCTGTCTGGACTACGCTTCTGCAATGGCAAGTTGGACAATTGCGTGTGGCTTCAAGGCATACAGGTTTTTGAGATTGCAGTTCTGCTTCAAGTTCTCTGACTTGTCTTTCTGCACTTTCTTCTAATTCTGTTATTTTTTTTGTTGTTTGTTCGCGAAGTGTCTTATAACTATCTATAACACTTTGTCTTGTTTGGTAAGGAGTTTCATCAGTTAAAATGGGATTTCCTTGTTTAGTATAATTTATTCCAGGTATTCTATTTGTTGTTTGGGTTTTTTGACCTTGGCTCATAAAAGTATTATTTGTAAGACATATTTAATTATTTGTATGATATATTTGAGAGATAATTGAGGTTTAAAGATATTTATTAAATATTAGAACTCTTCCTCGTCTATTTCCTCTTCATCTTCATCCTGCTTTTTCTTAGTTTCTTCTTTTTTTGGAGGAGCGCTACTTTCTGTATGGGCTAGCATTTTTTCATCAATCGAGTTGATTATTTTCTTAAATTCAGGGAATTTGTCTGCAGAGATTCTTGTTCCTGCCTTTGTAAAGCCTGTGTATCTTTCTCCTTTTACAAACTCTCTTATTGTTAATCCGACTTTTCCTCCGAAATCATCAATTCTGATTATTATGTCGGTATCGTTATTCTTTGATATTTTTCCTATGTCTTTTTCCATATTTTTAGGGATTTAATATAATATATAAAACTTCGCTTTGCGAAGTTTTAATTAAATATCTAGACATAATTAACTTTAATCTAAATCCCTTAACCTTGATAAAAATTCTAGTCCTGTAAATTGAACGGATACATGACAATCAGAACTATCATCCACACCTGTTCCAGAACTTCCAAAATCATCACAGAAACAACATAAACCCTTTACGGGGTGTCTATAAACCTCAATTTCTCTTGCGAAATTATCATTCCATACGCCTAATGCAAGATATACTCCTTCTCTTTTTGGAATAATTCTTCTTTCTCCATAATAAGTGTTTCTTTTCTCTTTTTCTTGAAATTTCTTGTTAATTCTATCCATAAATATGAATAATAATCTCATTTATATAATATTATAGTTTATAGAAAGATGTATAAAGAAAGATTTAATTGAAATGCTATGAAACCTTACGATATAAAAAATGAAAGAAAAACAGAACATTCTGTTGATAAGATATTTATTGAGAGATGGAGTTCTCGTTCTTTAAGTTCTGATGTTAGCGAGAAAGAATTTATGAGTTTACTTGAAGCAGCAAAATGGGCTCCTTCATCAAGTAATGGACAGCCTTGGAGATTT
>Ga0209542_10001701_pt1 | contig 51167 bp, 45 predicted proteins | sample RifCSPhighO2_01_FD_184028 | JGI IMG/M metagenome (GOLD analysis project Ga0209542, IMG submission 184028) | Soil microbial communities from Rifle, Colorado - Rifle CSP2_plank highO2_0.1 (SPAdes) (version 2) | ecosystem: Environmental > Terrestrial > Deep subsurface > Rock core/Sediment ...
TTTCTTTGTAAATCCATCAACTTTTTTATTTTTATGCTCCCAGACTCGTTTAACAAGATTATTTGTAATTCCAATGTATATTGTTCCGTTTTTCTGGGAAGATAAAATATAAACACAGGGTCTTGCATAGAATCTCACTAAGAAAAAGCTTAGAATGATTACTATGACAAGACGGAAACTGGTAACAGTTTTGTATACAAGATTAAACCGTCATAAGTTTAATCTTATAGTAAAGTGTTTTGCCAATGATGTAACGGCATTGGCTGCCTCATCAATTGTTGGAACTAATCGTAATACCGCTAACCGTTATTACAATTATTTCAGACAATTAATCATAATTGACGAGAAAAGAAAAAGACAAGAGTTTCAAGTAATTGCCAAAGCTGAAGCTGATGAATCATATTTTGGGCCTAACCGTATTAAAGGAAAAAGAGGAAGAGGAGCAGGAGGGAAAACTATCGTGTTTGGTTTATTGAAACGAAACGGTTACGTGTATACCCAAATATTATCTGATGCAACAAAAGAATCAGTCATGCCAATTATCAGAAAAGTTGTTACTTCAGGCAGTGACATTTACACTGATGGTTGGAGAAGCTATGACGCTTTAGCTGTGTATGGATACAACCATAAAAAAGTAGTCCATGAAGACAATGAGTTTGCCCGTGAGGACGAAACTCACATTAACGGCATTGAATCATTCTGGTCATGGACAAAAAGAAGATTTGTTAAATTTAACGGAATACCAAAAAGATTATTCGCCGATTATTTGTTAGAATCAAAGTGGAGATTTAATATGAGAGGTCGAATTGTTAAAGAGCTAAAACGTCTTTTAAAAAGACCGATAGTTGTTACTAATTTGTCGAGATTCTAGTCAAGACCCAAACATAATATGTTTTACCAGACATACAAGGTAATTATAGACTGGATTCCCGTCTTCACGGGAATGACATTCATCGTAGTGCGGTTTCACACTACTTTTTAACAACAAATATACTGTCAAAATACCTATTTAATTTTGGAATGAAAAAGTGGGAAACTCAGGAAAGTTATCTCGAGATGAAAAGCGAGGAGGCGATCGAGGTTATGATGTACCCGACGCCAGCAGACTTCTTTTACTATGGAGATATTTGAAACTTCACTCAAGATAATATTTTTTTTGTTTCTGTTTTATATAATTCAACCTGGGGTTGATCGAAGGCGTTTACGTCCATAAGTTTCCCAAGGAACATAATTTCTATCATCTTGAACTGTAAAAATTCACCAAGCGTTTTTTCTGTGATATCTTCAAAAACAATTTCAGTAAAAGGCAGTTCTTGATTTTGATAGGCTTTTTTCACTCCTTGAGTAATTGCGTCCATTATTTTTTGAATCGATTTTCCTGAAATAGCGCCAACAGTGTTAAAGATCATTTTTTGTCGTACTAAAATCTTTTCTTTCAGACCGTCTGCGTATATAAAAGTGGTAATTTTATCCCTTGGCCCGCCAAGATAAAGCTGTCCAACGGAGTGTAGATCGGTAGAACCTATAGATACAGTTGGGGTCAGACCTTTGCCATTTTTACCTATACTCTCCCCTTGCAGCTGTCGATACCATTTTCCCAAAGACTCAATTTGCGGTAAGAAAATAAAATTATCATTGATATTTTTTCCTTGTTTATTATGAAGATAAAGTACGATCGCAGAGTTAACAGCTGGATTGTCTTCAGTGGTTTTTTTTAAACAAAAATCGCGCATATTCCTAGCTCCAAGTATCAGTTGATCGATATCGATGCCGGCGACCGCAAGTGGAAATAAACCAACTGCCGAAAATACCGAGTATCTACCACCCACCTTTTTAGGAATGATGAGGACATCTATCTGTTTTTCCTCTGCTGCGGTTTGCAGTTTTGAGCCAGAGTCTGTTGTAATAACAATGCGATCATTTATATCACCAAATTTATTTTGTAAAACATCGTAAACAACTTCCAAGTTCGCTGCAGTTTCAGTGGTACTTCCGGATTTGCTTATTGCGTTGACGAGAACTTGGTCTTTTGAGGACAGACTATTTATGAGACTTGTGGTCTTTGTTAGAACGCTTTCGTCTTGAGTGTCAAGAAAAATGATTTTTGGAAAACGTTGCGGTTCCAAAACATCATAATAGCCGTAAATAGCATCGTATATTGCCTTTGTACCTAAATTTGATCCGCCTATGCCAATAAGAATTAAATATTTAAGGTTGTTGGCAATTTTTTTATCCTTTAAACTTCGTATTTTTTTTACAAGTCCTTCATCAAAAGGAAGATTTATAGACGCTTCATCACTCTCGTAGTTATTTTTTTTGGCAACTTCACGGAGATGGTCTATGTAATTATTTAATTTCTGCGAGGTCTGAATCAAAGTTTTTTCATCAATAAGAACCGTATTTTTATAAAAAAAATTCATATGGTTTTAGCTAATGTATGTTTTTAATAAAGCTGTGTCCATGGTTTTTGCATGTATTTTATATTTTTGGACTCCGGCCGGAATTAGGCAAGAATGACCCTTTGAGACATTTATCAAGGTGTTACCAGACTGGATGTCCGCTCCCCCATCGCGGACATATAAATGTACAAATGAATCATTTGTTTGGTCATCAACATCTTCAAAGTTTTCAAAAATATCAATAGTATAATACGGGGTTTTTACGAGCGACGACCCCTGTTTTTTACGTGTTAACATACTAATATCATTGTTTTGAGGATTGGTGTCAAGAAAATGGAAATAGTCTTCGATGTGGATTTCCCGCAGTGTACCGTCATCTTTGATTTTTCCCTGATCAAAACTGCGAATTGTACAAAACTCATCTTTAACATCAAGTTGTACTTCGAAAATGATATTCCCACGAGGGTACTCATTTATTTTTTCTTCCCATGAATGATGGATGCCCCCTGCCGAAAGATCGATGAGATCGTATTTTTTTACATGATGAAGGTTGACAAACTTCCAAGGGTCTTTACTAATAATAAAATTTTCCGCCTCCTGACGAGCATAATTTACGGGTTTAGCTCCACTTGAAATTTGAAGGCTAAGAGCGTGCATAAATTTTTCTATTTCCTGGCATGTTTCCTTGTATTTATGCATATCCGCTTGTGTGTTAACACCGCATGAAATGTAACCGTCTTCAAGAAAATACCATGATTCGGGTTTTGGTTTCCAGCGTGGGTGCGCTTGACCGGGTTTTAAATGTAATTGAAAAGAGTTGCCCTTTGCTTGATTTAACTTGATAAGAAGAGGCATTCTGTCGTCTTTATCAGCAATTTTTTTTCCAAGCACTTGTTCTGATCCGGCCGCAATAAGATCAGCTAAAGAGACTGTATTTGGATCCTGCGCTAGCGCCGGAGAAAAATTACTATCATCTGAATTAGTTATTTGTGTGATAAGTTTGGATTCGCCGCTCAATTCATAACTTTGACCTATTTTGGCTGTTGGGTTGGTCATTTTATGTTTCCAGTTTTTTAGATTGGGTATATAATCACCACCCCAAGTTGGTTGTTCGATGAACTGTGGAAGAATGAGAAAAGGGCGTAAAATATTCATCTTTTATTTTTAAATGACACTATCTCTATATTATACCTTGCGCCAATGCAATTTTAGAATGAAAACTATTATAATGAAATTAATATCATGAAAAACAAACGCGGAGAAGTGTCGACCGTTGTCATACTTGGGACTTTTTTGGTTATTATTTTAGCGGTATTTTTAAATAATGCGACTCGGCAAAGAAACACCACAGATACTCGTGCCTCGGCGGGATCATGTAGGGACAATCCAGTGCCGCCGACCGATGGTTATATTTGGGTTGCAGACTGTACCAAGACTTGTAAAGATAATACAGAATGCGCACAAAACACATTTGATCCAAACAATGTTAACCCAGAGACAAGCAATTGGTGTTATCAGTTTGTTGAGGCAGATGGATTGGTTAACCATTGTCTTAAGCTACGAAAGACAGGAGTTGCCGCTCCAACCTCAACTAGTACTCCGACAGCTCCCACGCCAACACTTATCTCAACCTCAATTCCAACGGCGACACCAAAACCAACATCAACCGTCCCGCCTACACCTACATTCACAAAAATACCGACGCCAACAACAAGATCAACATCTGATCTAACTCGTGACAATGTCACTCCAATCCCAACATCAGCACCCACTTCCACCCCAACCCAAGTTTCAATTTCAGATAAAACACGTGAAAACGTTACGCCAACGCCAGTTTCGATATCTGATAAGACGCGTGGTAACGTCGACTCAATAAAAACGATAACCATTGACAATACTATTCAGGGCAAAGCATGTTTGGGCGATCCAAGTACAGATTATGGATGTATTGATATTTATGGTTTTTATTCAAATTAATATGAGAAATAAAAAATTGTTATTTAGATTAAAAATACTATCGTCACTTATACTCTCTTTTTTAATTGTAAACTTTGTTGCACCACAAATTTTTGTGAGGGATACTTCGGCAATGAAACCAAAAGTCCAGGCAGTATTAAAAATTGTTCCTTACACTATGTATGCTTATATTAGATATCCGTTTGACTCACAGGCAAGGGACAAAGCAATCGAACTAGCCTTCATGCAACAACTTCCTTTAAACAAAGACCTGTCTTACAGACAGATTTCAAAAGGAGTATATGCCGCAGAGGACGAAACCACAGAAATGGTTCATGTAAAAGTCGAGTCAAGAACACAACTTGAAGCAAAAACAATCACATTAAACAACGGTCAAACGTTAAAAATTTTTGTTCCTATCAAGTGACCTCTTGCCCCAACATAAATAGTTAGGTAGTATAAAAACATATGTATTTTGGACCTTTTTATTTTGACACCAAAGAAATATTTCTTATAATCGCTACATTATTACTTGGATTGGCGCTCTTATTTGATTGGCCAATTTGGTGGTTTGATAAACAAACATTGCTGACAATCACAATTCTCATGCTTGTAACTAAAGGTTTATTGCCGGCAATTCACAACGAAGCATATTTTATCCTTGCTTTGATAACGATTTTTTTAACACTATATATGCCAATTTTCCAGGTAATCTTATTCTATCTTATCGCCTTTATGTTTTTCAGGCTGCTTCGTGTGATCTAGTCATAATGGTATAATAATGACCAAACATGAAAAAAAAACTTCTGGTTTATGCCCGGGCTTTGAGAGTCAACCAATGGATAAAAAATCTCATAGTTTTTGCACCGATTTTGTTTACCGGAAAACTGTTTGATCCACGACTTTTTACTCAATCAACATATGCTTTTTTGATATTTTGTCTTCTTTCATCTACGTCATACATCTTAAATGACATCATCGACTACAACTATGATAAAAAACATCCGATGAAGAAATATCGCCCTATCGCGTCGGGCGCTATTACTATACCTCAAGCCACTTTTATTGTTTTTATATTAACTGTGATTTCGCTACTTATTTCACTTTCGTTTTCGATCTCATTCTTTTTCCTGGCTGTTATTTTTTTACTTCTTCATTTTTTTTATTCTCTTTATTTGAAGCGTTATCCAGTAGTTGATATTTTTACAATCTCTCTCTCCTTCGTACTTCGAACCTGGGGCGGCGTAGTCGCAACCGGGTACCATGTACCGATATGGCTTATCATGACAATATTTTTTATCTCACTTTTTATGGCAACTATCAAACGTCACGCGGAGCTTGTGACCCAAGGAGAAGGTACTCGTATATCTCTTTATCGATACAAAAATCATCTTTTGTATTTTATGGCAACCACATTCGCTTCCCTGACCATCGTCTCTTATGCTATGTATACATACACGCTCTATATTGACCCATCGCAGCAAACTATTTTTCGGGACAATTCGGTTTGCGATCGTCTTTATATGTCGGCAGAGGATGTGGATGAATGTGAGGAGCAAGATATTATCCGCATAATTCCCGAACTATTCCCGAACCTGGAGGCTCGTAAGCTCATGATGATCACCATACCGTTTGTTGTCTACGGAATTGCACGTTATGCCCAGCTATTATACGAGCGTGAAGAAGGGGAGAGGCCGGAAAAGATCATTACTACGGACAAACCTTTGTTAGCAACGATCTTCTTGTGGACTACTGCGATTGTCCTATTGATTTATATACTTTGATCCTGCTCACCACTTCTTACATGTAACCGAATGTCCATTAGAGTAGAGTGGTGTGGGCATCGGCACAGAATACTCACTACAGGGTGTGTCGTTAATCTTTATCGACTGAACGTAGATATTAACATCAGCCGCCGGTTCAGCAGGGGGAACAATTTCGCCACACCAATTAAGTGGGTCTGTCGGATCAGCTGTGTGCTTCTTGCAGTAGTCATTTATGAACTCGACTTTAATCTTGTCAACATCAGACACAACAGCGCTGGAAAAAAAAGCAGTATGATCCTTCAGACTATAAAGATTTCGATCCAAAGTTATTAATTTGGTTTTTGCTGGATCATTGTTAATTGTTATTTTCATAATAGGAGCGTCAACTTTGTCAACATCCGGGCCATTTGAATGGTTGCTGGCATTTATTACGATATTAGTATCGTATTTATTAAACCCAGGTATCCTCAATATATCCCGTCCTATGAGTGAAACCAGTAAGATCGAAGAAAATACAAATATGAGTCCGATTATAGATCCGACTATATAACTTCTGCCTATCTGTATCTGCATCGAGTTGCCCTGCGCCGTGATGAGAAGAAATGCTCCATAAAGCAAGGCAAGAAACCCAAGTACTCCGGTGACAGGAAAGATAAGCTTAGTCAGTAAAAAATTGAGTAATCCACCTGCTGCTCCAGGATCTTTAAATGTGCTTAAAGTAGTATCAATACAGCCAAGCTGGGTATAGTATTTACCCGGGATTGGTTGCACTGGTCTTGCCAGTTCCTTTTTTTCCTCGGGAGACAAGTTGCCTGTTGGTTCAACTACCTTCAAAGTATGATTTGCACTTGGTTCACCTTTTGTGACATCAGGATATAGACAATCACGACATTTTTTCCAGTTTTTTATCCAGCCTTCTGATATTACTTGAGGGTGTTGGCTTTGACAGTATCCACATTCATCACATTCTGCTAGACGTTCTTCAGATAATACAAATGAAGGAGAGAGGAGAACAAAAAAAAATGTCAAAACAATTACAAATCGCTTCATAGTTTATGCTCATTATACATAAAATTCAACCTCCAGTTTGTCACTGTTCTCCAGTGGTTTATAATGATACTATGAAAGGATTTGTCAGCATAATTTTTACCATTTTTTTGTCTTTATTTTTCATCGCTACTGTTTTTTTTGTGCAGGCAGATGAGCTTGATGATATAAACAAACAACTTGACGAACTAAATAAGTCATTGTCATCATCAAAAGTGGCAACCGCACTCAATGAACAGGAGCTTGCGAAGTTAAACTCGCAGCTTGACGCCATCAAATCACAGGTCGTCCAAATCGAAACCGATATCAAAAAAAAAGAGCTTGACATACGTGCCGGCGACAATAAGTTAAAAGAACAAAAGAAGCTTTTGGACCAACGCATCGCTTCTCTTTATAAGAACCGCGGTAAACAACAGGATGCTTTGTTGCAGCTTTTGGTCACTGACAATCTTTCGATATTTCTCAAGCAATTCACTTACCAACAAACCCTGCTTGACAGTGACCGCAGGTCTATTGTTCGTGTTGTTTTTCTGGTAAAAGACCTGGAAGAGCGAAAGCTGGCGCTTGAAGAGGAGAAAGAAAGATTGATACCGATCAAAGAAGCAGTGGCCAAACAATCGGATTTTCTGTACGGGGAAGTCGCTAGTGCAAAAGAGTATGAAGGACATTTACAACAACAGATAGTTCAGTTATCCGCCAAGCAGCAAGAAATACTTTCACAGCGTCTGGCAAGTTTGAATTTACCTCAAAGTTTAGGAGCAGGACCGTTGATTTGTACAGATGATCGTAATCGTAATCCCGGATTTGGCAATGCCATTGCTTTTTTCACATTCGGCATTCCTCACAGGATCGGAATGAGTCAATATGGCGCAAATGGTAGAGCCAATGCCGGACAAAGTCATGAAGATATTTTACGCGCTTATTTTAACAACATTTCATTTGAGAACCGCAATGCGCGTATTAAAGTTCAGGGATTTGGAGAGATGGATCTTGAAGAGTATATGTTGGGTATTTATGAGATGCCAAATAGTTTCCATATCGAAGCGCTCAAATCCCAAGCAGTAGCCGCTCGTTCTTATGCTCTTGCATACACAAATAACGGCGCAAATGAGATCTGTACTACCCAATCATGTCAAGTTTATAAAGGCGGCAATAAGGGCGGTACATGGGAGCAAGCGGTAAAAGAAACAGCGGGAAAAGTAATGGTCGCAGATGGACAACCAATAACTGCTTGGTATGCATCAACTGCCGGTGGATATACTTTTACAAATGATGTCGTGTGGGGCGGATCACAGCGAAGTTGGACAAAAAATTTACAGGACGGAGCTGGTCCTTACAACGGTTTTCAAGACGTCATCAGCAACGCTTATGATCGCGACTCTCCATGTATGTACGCCGCTCAAGGCTGGCGCGATGAGTATGATAAATCTGCATGGCTTAAATCAGAGGAGGTTGCCGATATTGTAAATACGCTTTTATTGGTTAAAAAAGATTCGTCAACTGCTGAAAATTTGTATCAAACCGATAAACCTAATCCTGCCGGAAAAGAGACTTGGAGTGCGGAGAAAGTAAGATCCGAGCTTGGTAGCTCGGCGATCACCACTGTAAACGATATTTCGGTAAGCGCAGATTTTGGTTCGGGCAGAACGTCTACAGTTACAATTAACGGCATCTCATTTGGCGGGTCGGAGTTTAAAGATAGATTTAATCTTCGAGCACCTGCTAATCTACAAATAGTCGGCCCGCTTTTCAACGTTGAGCGAAGGTAGGTTTTTTAAATTTAAGAAGATAATTTATTCCTAACTGCGTAATTAGTGAAACTATCAACAAAACGATACTCAACAGCCACCACGGTATCGCTTTGTAGTTAAATGTCCCAATGACGACTGATAAATAAAAAAAATGGATGAAAAAGAGTGAATATGAATATCTGCTCATAAAATCAAAAAAAGGCTGCATAGGTTTTATAAATTTCGATAACAAGTTATGAAATACATATAAAACTGTGATCCAAAACATTCCATAAGCAAGATAATAGATGTTTGGAGGATATTTGTTTTCCGTGAAAACAAGTGTTTTATCTTGTCCTAACAAAAGGTATATGCCGATAAAATATATCAATATCCATGATATTGCCGAAATGGTTAAAAATCTCATTTTGTTTTTTAAGGTAACAAGAAAATATGTAAATAAAAGAACCGCGCTCCAAGGCAGCCACATAATGAGACGAAAATGAAAAGGGAATTTAATAAACAATAACAACACCGTAGATAAAAAAGAGATTGACGTAAAGATCCACAGATATATTGATTTTCTACTTAAAAAACGAATAAAAGGCAAAAGCAAAAGATAATATAAAAATAAAACAACTAGCCAGTTTAGGTCTCGGCCGCCAAAAAGCAATACTTGTTTTAAAACGGAAGTAAAATTTAAAGGTTGATTTTTAAAAATTAACAAGTATAAAAAATAAACCAGTAGATAAATGTAGTAGGGAACAAGAAGTCTTTTTATGCGTTTGAAAATATAGCTGAAGTTAAATGGCGCGTCTGATTTTTTTTCAAAATATAAATATGCGGAACAAAAAGTAAATATTGGTACGACAAAATGAGCATAATCCCAGATTAGATAAGTGGTTTTGTCAGATAAATAGAAAGCGCTGACGTGAATGACGACCATGACGAGCATTGCAAATCCGCGTAAGAAATCGATCGTGGTGTTTCTTTCCGTCATTCACTTATTATAATAAGTCTTAATCCCCCCGTGGAGTAACTTTCGCTCGCTCAAATCATTTGTTCGTGTGACGTTTCGCGTTACACGTTACACGATGCGCGATATAATATATCCATGTCAAAACGAAATCCCATCATAGAAGTTTTATTGTGGCCGGTGAAGTTGATAATTTTTCTTCTAAAAACGGTCATCTTTGCCGCCTTTATCATCGGCGGTTGGTTTATCTTCCAAATGTTTGGTATATTGCCGGTGCAAGTTCCGGTGTCCGGTGCTTCGATGTTGCCTACGCTTCCCGAGGAAGGACTTGTCGAGTTTCAAAGATATGTTTCTGATCCGCGAATACAGACAGTCTTGCCGCAAAGAATAGAAAAGGGCGACATAGTTGTTTTTGAGAATGAAAAAACAGCCAAAGAACTGCAAAAACAGGAAAAAGATGAGTCGGGTTTTGTTAAGCGAGTGATTGGATTGCCCGGTGACACAGTCTCAATTCGAAACGGATTTGTTTCTGTTAACGGTAAGTCAATCGAAGAGCCATATATATTACAACCGCGCTCTACATTTGGCAGCACCGAAGTAAAAGACTGTCAAGAACTCAAGGTGCCGCAGAACAAGTTATTTGTGCTCGGCGATAACAGAAAGATCAGTATGGATTCTCGTCAGATAGGAATGGTTTCTTACAATGATATTGAGTATTATATCCCATTTGAAAAACAGGAAAAAAAATTTTCTAACAAATGGCGAGACCCAACACATGATCTTGATACAGAGTTTGAATCGTTGTTTGACTCGTCCGAGTATCTATCATTGCTAAATGAGGAACGAAGAAAAAACAAGTTAGACCCGCTAAGCTATGATCCCAAGCTTGAACAATCTGCAAGGTTGAGAGCAGAGGTGATGCTCAAATATGACGATTTTTCTTTTGAGGCTAAAAAAAGCAGATATACAATGGAACAGGCAATGGGTGACGTAGGTTACTCAAACATTATTTTTGGTGAGTTCCCGATGACAGGTTATTACACTGCAAAAGAGCTTTTTGAGGCCTTTTTGGAAAGGCCAGGAGCACACGATTTTTTATTAAATCCGGATTACGATGATATCGGGGTCAGTACTTTTGTTGGTTCTCTAAATGGTTGCCCGGTACAGGTTGTCATCCAACACCTAGCTGGCTTTGTTCCACCAAACTACGGGACAGGTGAAATCGCAAGTTGGAAAGAAGGACTGGTGAGATTAAAAAACATCCAGCCGGGTTGGCGGGATCTTAAAAAAACAGAGGAGTTTTACAATCAGTATAAAACCGAAATTGATCGTGTGAATGAGATTATTGACGTGCGTATTTCGCGTATGGAGCAAATTGTAAAGAGAATGGAAGCAAATGAGTGGTTTAATGATGAAGAAGATCAATGGATAGATCAAGATCAAGAACTTACAAAAGAACAAAATGATATTGCCGATAGGTTAAACGAGTCGATCAGCAAGTTTTGATTGCATATTTTTTTCTGCTTCAGATAGTAACTTTGTAGCTTTATTCGTTAACTTAACTATTTTACTTCTCTTATCAAGAGGGCTTTCCTTAACAGCAATAAACTTTCCTTTTTCAAGCCCGTTAACAAGCTCTGTAACAAATGGAGGCTCAACACCAAGTTCGGTTGCAATTTCACCGAATTTTAACCCTTCAATACTTTTGTGAAGTAATCCCAAAACCATCCAGTCGACCGCAGAAATTTTATAGGCTTTTAGATAGTCGTCAACTTTATTTTTCAGTAAACGGTACGACTTGGCCTTAAGTCTAAGAAGATCATAAGTTTTAATTGTTTTTTTAGAACCGATAAGTCGCTGCAGCGCGTTTTTTAACATAAAGGTTAAGTTTATGAAAGAACAGTATAAACTAAGCTTGTTTAATTATCAAGTTTAGGCAGGGTTGACTTTCACTTAAAAAAAGAGAAAATGATAGTATGACGCAAGAAAATCTTTTATCACAATCTGCAACTCCACTACCACCTTCGCTTAATCCACAGATTTTATATTCGTGGAAGGCGCCGCTTCGCGCATATAAAAAGAGGAGCAAATACATTTTGCGTTTTTATATTACTGTCGCGCTACTACTTTCAGTCATAATATTTTTTTTGGGTGATCATATACTTATTATTCCTATCTGGTCAGTATTATTTTTATTTTATGTCTTGACTATTACTCCGCCACCAGAGATCGAAAACAGGATCACAAAGTTTGGCTTGGAGACTGCCGGCATCACTCTTCGTTGGGAAGCTCTCTCACATTTTTATTTTACTTCTCGTTTTGGGTTTGAGATTCTTACCATAGTGACCCATGGACCTTATTACTTTCATGCCTATTTGGTTATTCCAAGAGACAGTACAAAAAAACAAGTAATGAAAATCCTTGCCGAACATATCGTTTATCAGGAAAAGCCAACTTTGACTCTTACCGACCACATCATTAAATGGCTTTCATACCTTATGCCAGATGATGAAAGTCCAGCAGGCAGTGAAACAGGTTCTAAAAACGATAAGGAAGACAGGCAGATCGCTGGCATCAAAGATACTCTTGCATCTTTTTTCCAAAAACGACAGAACTCATCTCCTGCACGCCAAAGCGTCGTCCCCAACGAATAACACCCTCGTCGGTACTAACAAGATAGGCTTCTTGTTCCCGCGCAAGCATGATGACTTCAAAATCACTTTGACTATCGATAAAGTTCGTTCTTGTCGCATTGCGGTAACGTTCTCTGAAGGATTTAATTATTGATCCAACGGCAATTTGAAACTCTTTTTTTGGCAGTTCTTCATGGCCCATAAAATCGGTTGCTGCTTTTGTGATATTCTCTTCGGCAACATTCATGCCTCGATAGGCTCGAGTACGACACTCATCGATAAATTCGGCCATTACAGACGACGACACCATAATCTCCGATAAATTGGGGGTTTTGATAGTCACTGCGGTAAAAAAATCATGTAAAAAAGGTTGTCTCGGGTTTTCAAAAAAACTTTCTATCTCTTCTTTGATGCTAGGAGGCATATAAATTAAGATTTTTTCTTTGGCCCGTCCGAAAGCCTGATGAAGATTTTTAATGATGGTTTCTGTTTTGTCTCCAATTCCCATCCGGCCTTCCATATTAAACAAAAGATTTGTGTCGATGACATATTTGTCCATATTGGATTATTATAGCAGAGAGTAAGAGTCAACCGTATTTGTCAATATTTTGATTGACAATCTGTACAAAATTATGTAAGATTTATTTATGGCAAATATATTACCTATCACCAAAGCGAGAGAAGAACTTACTTCTTTGGTGGAAAGCGCAAAAAATAAATTAAGCCACTTTGTTATTACGGTAAATGGATCACCGGCTGCCGTTTTAATCTCTGCCGTTGAATATGAATCTTGGAAAGAAACGAATGAAATTCTTGCTGATTCCCAGCTTGTTAAAGCTATCAAACAAGGTGAGAAAGACGTACAAAAAGGAAAAGTTTATGACTGGGAAGATGTAAAAAAAGAATTAAAACTTCCTACTTCGCACGATGTATCAAATAAAGCTTACCGCTCAAGCAAAAAAAGAACTTAAAAAAATAAAGTTACTTCATCAAAAAGCAATTGACGCAGTTTTTGAAGATTTGAAAGAAAACCCTCGATTAGGAAAACCATTAACTCGTGAATTAACAGGAAAATATTCTTATAAAATCGGAGTCTATAGACTTATTTATAGTATTAATGCAAAAGATAAAATTATTTTTATTTTAACTGCTGGTCATCGTTTAACTATTTATAAATAATTTTTATACCAGATTGGTTTTAAAACAAAATTTACAGCAGTTGTATACACAATGGACTAGTTACAGCATGTTAATTCATATTTTAGACTTTTGCTATAATCAATTCTGATGAAAACAAATGTAGCTTTTACAGATATCATTCTTGAGCTCCATGTACCAAATTTTAATCTTGTAAAAGACTTTTATGGGAAATTAGGTTTTAAAAAAATATGGGAGTACCTTCCTAAAGATGAAAGTGGTTATCTAGTTATGTGTAGAGAAAAAAGTATACTGGCGTTTTATTGTGGAAACGAACAAGTTTATAAGCATCCGTTTTTTAAAAGATTTTCTAAAAAGACACCAAGAGGGTATGGAGTTGAAGTTTGTATTTATATATCTGATCAGAAGATAGAAGATTATTATAATTCTCTTTTAAAAATTTTACCCAGTAGTCACTTTGCGCAGAAGTTGGAACTGAAACCGTGGGGAAGAAAGGATTTCCGTTTAACTGATCCATTCGGATTTTATATTTGTATTAGAGAACCTGATAATATTCTGGTTAAGTAAAAAAACGCACTACATCAAGGTTAATATAATCCATTTAAATGAATACTCAAAGAATCATTAAACAAATAAAAAAAGGATATCCAGGGAAAAAAGTTATTCTTGACCCACCGGAAAATCCAACGGAAATTATTTGTGAATTAGAATCTACGTCAGATCATCCTGAAAAAAGTATTGCATTGGCGATTGTAGGTAAATCTAAATCGCATTTTCATAAAAAATCGACTGAAATTTATGAAGCAGTAAAAGGAATATTAACTGTTTATAAAGATGGAAAAAAATACATTCTCAAAGAAGGTGAGAAATTAACAATAGAACCGAACGTTGTCCATTATGCTGAAGGCAATGAAGCCTGGTTTTTAACGTATTCAGAACCTGGTTGGACATTTGAAGATCATATTTTAGTCTGATAACTGATGGCAAAGTACAGTACTAAATTCGATTCTGGCTTTAGAACAATTCAACTACGGTATCCCACTTATTAGTGGGGCTTTCTTATAACTCAAAAATTTAAAAAAGTATTATTAAAATATAAATGTAAGAAATTCTTTAAATTTGATTACTATAGTAATCCTAATATTTTTGAAAGCTTCAAAGTAGTAAAACGATTCCCATCCATTTTTACCTTAATTAACAAGCTAATTTTAGGTTTATGTTCAAAAAAGATAGAGCTACGATGGTATTTTATTACAGGCTAAAGTAGTAAAAACTGGTGGAAATTATTGATGCGTTTTGATATAATAAGTACTATTGAAATCCTACAATTAGTGGTATACAGTTAAAATGCACCCAAGATATGAAGTGTTTTTTTTGCCAGCATGAAAATACGGAGGTTATTGAAACACGCGTTTCGGATAACAAGAGCACGATACGCCGCCGCCGATCATGTCCTAAGTGCAAGCATAGATTTACGACTTATGAGCGAGTAGAGGAGTTACCTTTACTTGTCATAAAAAGAGATAAAAAGAGAGAGCGTTTTGATCGTGACAAGCTAAGACAAGGAATATTTAAAGCAGTCGGCAAGACAACCGTGACCGCAGATCAAGTCGAAAACATCATCAACCAAGTAGAGCAGCAAATAATGCATTTGGGGAAACAAGAGGTAGAAAGTCAGGATATAGGTAACGCAGTGGCTTTACGACTTAAGGATATTGATAAAGTAGCCTATATTCGGTTCGCCTCGGTATTTCGCAGATTTGTTGACGTTGAGGAGTTTGAGCACGAGTTGAAGAAGTTGTTGTAATAGCTTTTTAGCTACTTAGCTTCTTAGAAATTAAAATCTAAAAAGCTACGACGCTAAGAAGCTAATTTCTTACGGGTTCTCTGGAAAAGATTTACACCTAATTATTAATTTTCTGTTTCTCTATAACTATTATGAAACTATCCGGTGTCTCAGAAAAAGTATTTCTTGATAGATATTCTCTTAAAAGTAAAAAAGGTGATCCAATTGAAAAAACCCCAAATGAGATGTGGCGCCGGATTGCTGGTGCGGTGTCTAAGCAAGAAAAATCATCAGTTCGTAAAAAATGGGAAAAAGCATTTTACGAAGCCATGGAAGATTTTAAATATGTCCCGGGAGGGCGCATTCTCGCTGGTGCGGGGACAGGATATGCGGTGACTTTTTACAATTGTTTTGTCATTCCCTCTCCTGCCGATTCGCGTCAAGGTATCTTGAAAACCCTTGGTGAGATGATCGAGATTATGGCGCGAGGTGGCGGAGTAGGTATAAATATTTCTTCTTTGAGGCCAAAAGGTGCTCGTGTAGAAAAAGTGAACGGATTTTCATCCGGACCTTGTAACTGGGCCGAAATCTTCTCGCTTGCAACTAAAGATATTATTCAGCAAGGAGGCACAAGACGAGGCGCACTCATGCTCATGTTGTGGGATTGGCATCCGGATATTGAAGAGTTTATCACTGTGAAGCAAGATCTTTCACGAATCAATGGAGCCAATCTTTCGGTCTGTGTTTCAGACAGTTTTATGGAGGCAGTTAAGAAAGACGCTGATTGGCCGCTTATTTTCCCCGACAAAAACGATCCGGAATATGATGAGGTTTGGGATGGAGATATAGAAGCATGGAAAGCCAGAGGTAAGAAAATTAAGGTCTTTAAAGTCGTTAAAGCCAGAAAAATTTGGGATCTCATTGGAGAAGCTGCTTGGCGCTCGGCAGAGCCTGGAGTTGTTTTTATGGAACGCTATAATAAAATGCACAACAACTATTACTGGAATCGCATCATATGTGTAAATCCTTGTGTCACAGGTGATACTCGTGTAGCCACGACAAATGGGATAAAAACAATAAGCCAATTATATAAAATAGGATTACCCTTTCAGGTTGTAGTAAATGGGAAAAATTATCTCTCTACGCCTGTAAAACGCACAGGTATAAAACAGGTATATAAGCTTGCTACAAAGGAGGGTTATCAGCTAAGATTAACAGAAGAGCATAAAGTATATACTTCGATAGGGAAAAAGGAGGCGGGAAAACTTCGAAAAGGAGACAAGATACTTGTTTCAACGGGGGGTTATTTTGGCGTCAGAGGGAGCTTAGAAGAAGGACGAGTGTGGGGTTGGCTTGTAGGTGATGGTTCTTTAAAAAAAGACGTTGCAACATTATATTTTTATCGTGATGAGAAAAAGGAACTCGCGCCCCAGTTTGCATATATGGTCGATCAGATGGTTGAGGGAAAGCAGTTGATAGCCAGAAGTTATCCTGTAAAACCACAATATATTGACCAAGAAGATAAAGCGGTTGTTGAGTCTGTACGACTGTGGAGGATGGCAGCAGAATTAGGATTGACTCACGGAAATAAATATATCGTTCCATCGGCGGTATTTGAAGGTTCTGAATCATTGCAACGAGGATTTTTGCAAGGACTTTTTTCTAGTGACGGCACCGTTATTGGTACGCTTGAAAAAGGTGTGAGTGTACGACTCACTTCAGTTAGTTCTACTCTTCTTGGCCAGGTACAAGAACTTTTATTAAATTTTGGGATTTTTAGCAAAATTTACAAAAATCGTCGTTTAGAAGGGGAACGATATTTACCTGATGGTCACGGTGGGAATAAATTGTATCACTGTAAGTCATATCACGAGCTTGTTATTTCCAAAGAAAGTCTAATCAAGTTTTCAGGTCTAATCGGATTTCTCCAAGAAGTAAAGCAGAATAAACTTCAATCCTTTTTATCCTTATACCAACGTGGCCCGTATAAAGAAATATTTATGGCCACATTTGAATCTTTGGAGAAAGATGGTATTGAAGAAGTGTTTGATATAACAGTTGCTGACGTTCATCGTTTTTCTGCAAATGGATTGATTGTTTCAAATTGCGGTGAAGAAGGACTTCCGGCTTGGGGAGTCTGTAATTTAGGATCGATAAATCTTTCCGCGCTTGTAAAAGGGAATGATGTTAATAAACCCGGCAAATTCGACTTTCGTAATTTAAAGCAAGTGGTCCATATGGCGGTTCGTTTCCAAGACAATGTTGTCGACATGGATCCGTATGTTTTCCCGGGCATCAGAAAAACTCAACTTGAAGGAGAGAGGCGTGTCGGTCTTGGCACCATGGGTTTAGGTGATGCGCTTATTAAGCTTCACATTCGCTATGGTTCTAAAGAGTCGTTAAAATTTATCGATAAAGTGTATAAAATGATCTGTCATGAGGCTTATAAAGCTTCTGCTAATTTGGCCTCTGAAAAAGGAGCTTTCCCAAAATTTGACGGCAAAAAATTTATAAAAAGTGGTTTTATGCGCAAGATGCCTGCAGCTATTAGAAATATCGTGAAATCAAAAGGTATTCGCAATTCGGTGCTTCTCATGCAGGCGCCAACCGGCTCCACTTCACTCATGGCAGGTACGACATCGGGGATAGAACCCGTGTATGAGTTTGAGTTTATCCGTCGAGATAGATTGGGGCAACACACGATGCGTCATTATTTATATGAAAAATGGTATAAAGAACACGAAAAAGAAATTAAATCCGGAAAATTGCAAAGACCAGATTGGTTTGTTTCGGCCAACGATCTTTCGCCCGAGGACCATGTGATGGTGCAGGCCGTGATCCAAAAATATGTCGATGCTTCAATCTCCAAAACTGTTAATGCTCCAAACAACCATACCGTTGAAGATGTCAAAAAACTTTATACTCTCGCTTATGATCATGGGCTTAAAGGTATTGCCTATATGCGAGAAGGTTCGCGAATGGGAGTACTGACACGCCCCTCCGACGCTTCGGCCATAGGCCGATCCGCCTCTGGCGGAAAAGCTATGAAGGGCAAGAAGGAAGATGAAAAAAATCTACCACGACCAGTTTCACCTGCCGTCAAACCTAGGCCGATGGTGGTACACGGATCAACATACCGTATCAATACGCCTGTAGGTCGAGCTTATATCACTATAAATACCAATGGCGACAATGAACCACATGAAGTATTTATTACTGTCGGTAAGGCAGGAACTGATGTATTTGCAATGGCAGAAGGATTAGGAAGAATGATTTCAATGTATTTTAGAAGTACTGCTCATTTACCAACAGAAGAGCGTATCAATAAAGTCATTGATGAACTGCAGGGCATCGGCGGCGGTCGAGCGCTCGGATTTGGTAAGGATCGTATTCGTAGTCTGCCTGACGCAGTGGCAAAAGTATTGACAATGCATTTCGAGCACCTGCAAAAACAACAAGTCGTAAATGCAGATGGAAATGGCAATGGCAACGGAAAAGCCCATGAAGTTGAATTAGTAGGACAGGTAGAACAGCCAACCCTCATCGAAAACGACACCACTAGTCCTATTGTTGCCGCGCAGACGACTCAAGAAAAACACTATGATATTTGTCCTGACTGCGGACAGGCGCTACTTGCGCGTGAAGAGGGATGTGCCAAATGTTACGGCTGTGGACATTCGGAGTGTTAGATTTTAACTTATAACTTATAACTTGTAACTTGTAACTTACAAACTCCTAACAGTATTTTTTATTGCCTCATAAAAAAATTTCACATAGCGCTCAACGAATGACTCCAATTTTTGGTCATATTTTTGTATAGTCTCAAAACCATCCTTGACCGCTGTAAGCGGTGGGTCGGTGGCCTTATTCATTTTTTCAATGTTTTCAGGCTTGACAACGTCTTTTATAGCAATTTTTGGTAGTTCAAATCTGGGTGGCTCAAATGTTGGTAGGACCGTGTCGTCGTCTTGAGATTGAGAGGTTGCTGTCGTGGGTTGTTGGGCTTGTGTTTGGGTGGTGGGTGTTGGGATTTGTGCTGGTGAAGTTAGTGTGGGCTGCCCGGCCGTGGTGACCGCCGGTGCTTGGGTTGTATTTGGTCTTGTCGGTGACGGGATGGTAGTTGCGGTGTTTACAGGTCTGGGTGTAGTTGGTGATGCGGTGGGAGGTTGGGGGGCTTGTGTGCTTGTTGGGGTAGGTGTGTTTGGTGTTGAAGTGGGTGCGGTTTGCCCGAGTCGTTCTGCAATTGATATAATCTTTACATTATCTCCACAATAGTGTCCAAAAGCATGATTACATTGGCAGCTCCCACCGCATTGCCCATCAGAAGCTCCATTTGCACGCGCTTCGTCACATAATTGTTTCGGACACCATAAGCGCTCCCAATACCCAATACATTTGGTAAAATCACCGGTTCTTGCCATTTCGTAACAACAAAGTGGTGGTTTTCCTCCACAGGCGTGTGGATTGGTGGTACAGCTTTGCGGGTTTGGCATTTTGTTTATAACATTTAATTCGTCATAATCATATCCGCCACAGCCAGGCGCCCTACTACATTTTTCAGGTTCTCCAGGAATACTATAATACCCATCTTTACAATACGGTTCTAAACTAACATTAGCCAATTCTGCAGCATAGGTACGTGTAGTTCTTTTTGCTGATTTATTATCAATAATTGAAGAAGATATCCCTACTCCAAGGACTAACGCAAAAAAGACTAATAAAGATGCAATCTCTTTTATGCGAACCTTATTCCACATATCGTTTCACTATAGCGCGTTTTTAAACTATTGTCAATTTGACGCTATAAATTGGGTATAATATTACATGCCAATCTACACAAAAACAGGAGATCGCGGGAAAACTTCATTGTTTGGGGGAAAACGCGTCTTAAAGTATGATTTGCAGATCGAAGCATATGGCGCGATTGACGAGGCGACTTCATTTATCGGTTTTGCTCTGGAATCTATAAATGACTCAAAAACCCAAGAATTGCTAAGTAATATCCAGATGACGCTTTACAATATCATGGCTTATCTTTCCGGCGCCAAGCTTGATCATGGAAAAATTAATAGTCAAGTTTTATCTCTAGAAAAAAATATTGATATTTTAGAAAAAAAACTACCAAGACTTGTCCGATTTATCCTACCCCAAGGAAGCGAAGTGACAGCGCGATTACACCTTGCTCGAACATCTGTGCGCAATGCCGAACGACGCATTGGAGAATTTATTCATAATAAAAAAGAAAAAAAAGATGAAGACAATGCAGTACTTTGCTACATAAATCGTCTGTCTGACCTGCTTTTTGTGCTGGCGCGAAACGAGTCAAAAGAAGAAAAACTGACATGATACACTGATATTAAGGCCAATTTATGAAAAACTATACTCCTATTGACGATTTGTTGAAAAAACATAAAAAAACCAAGCTAGCTTCAGTTTCGTTTTCCAAAGAAGGAGAGTCGGTACCAATTTTTATCGAGTCAAAAGAGGCGGCAGAAAAAGTTGAGTATGCCAGATCCGAAAACGAACCTAAAGCAGAGCGAAAAGAAATAAAAGAATATGTTACCGAAGTTGATCAGGAACCAAAACTGCATCCCGAATTAAAAAAAGCCGGTTTGCAATATGTCGACAGCTCAAAACTATCGCCATTTCAGAATTTAGGGCTGCCCATATCTGATGAAAAGGTGGTTGAAGGTCTTCATAAACCGATTAATACATCCTGGCGCTGGCTTTCAGAACTTGCGGTATTTATACTTGGCCAGGCACATATCATCCTAAAAACAATTCACGGAAAAGTAGTGAGGGTGATTAAGAGGTAACGACTTTGTTGATTTCTTTTTCAAAATCTTCTTTACTATGGGCTCCAACAATCTGATTTTTTATGGTACCGTCTTTCATGATGAGAAAAGTGGGTATAGAAAAGATAGAATATTTAGTTGAAAGCTCTTGATTTTCGTCGACATTGATTTTTACAAACTTTACATCTTTCATTTTTTCAGAAAGTTCTTCAAGAATAGGTTCGGTGACTTTGCATGGTCCACACCAATCGGCATAAAAATCGACGACCGCAACTCCTTTATGATCGAGAATTTCCTTTTGGAATGCGCTATTATCAATTTTTACTGTTGCCATAAAATACTAGAAATGATTTGTAATAGGTAACCATTGTAGCGCAGATCCAAAAAAATTACCAGTTTATTTTTATGATTTTTTCCTTTTGTCATTTTATTTATGTTTTCATATACTTATTTATTACACAAAAAACCAAAGAAATTAAAAAATTAGTTACATTGTATTTTTATTATAGGTGTGGTATATTATAGGCTCATATGGATGAATACTTTCTACCGAAGCTTTTAGAGCGTTTCATAGCCTTTTTAGAAGAGCAAGGAAAATCAAAATTTACAATTGTTGCGTATAAAAAAGATATCGAGCAGTTTATTGGCTTCTTGGCCTCAAAGGAAAAAAATGATATCCGTGATGTAAAAAAAGAAGACATTGAAGGTTTTATCCAGAGTTTGCTTGGAAAAAATTACACTAAAAAGTCGGCCTCACGCAAGCTCAATTCGATAAGAACTTTTTTCCGTTTTCTTAAACATGAAAATATCATTACTGCCAATCCGGCCTTTGACATTGCTCATCCAAAATATACTCAAACACCACCACGAATTTTAAGCAAGATGGAGTATCGGGCTTTGCGTGATGTCGCCAAAGAAGATCCCCGAACATACGCGTTGGTTGAAGTACTTCTTCAGACCGGAATAAAGATCGGTGAGCTTGCGGTATTAAAACTTGAGGATATAAAAAAAGACGTGCTGTATATCCGTAAATACGGCAAAAATATCGAGCGCAATGTCCCGCTCAACAATGCGGCAAAAAAAGCGCTTGATAAGTACTTAGATATGCGTGGTAACCACGGCAGTAATGACAGTATTTTTATTACACGCACAGGCAATCAACTTCTTATCAGAAATATAAGACAGATAATTGATCGTTGTTTTCAGGAGGTTGGGATTGAAAATGCCACGGTTAATGATTTACGAAACACATTTATCGCTCATCAATTGACCAACGGAGCAACACTCGAATACATCGCAAAAATCGTCGGACACCGTCGCATATCTTCAACGGAGCGCTTTCTGAATTTGGTAAAACAGGAAGCAGAGAGAAAAGAGAAATTAGGCGAGCTTTAATCTGTAACTTGAAACTCGTAACTTATAACTTTAAACTTAGAAAACAAGTATAAAAGTTACAAGCTATGAGTTCCAAGATAGTAGTCTTCACCGACGGCGGATCGCTAAATAATCCGGGAAAGGCAGCGAGCGCGTTTCTCATTTATAAAGACGGAAAATTACTGCATAAACATAAAGAAAGAATTGGCATTGCCTCAAACAATGTTGCAGAATATACAGCGCTTATTCAAGCATTAACTTATGTTAGAGATAAAGTTACGAGTTACGAGTTACGAGTTACGAGTTTAGACGTCGTTTCCGATTCTCTTCTCTTAGTTTCTCAAGTAAATGGAGTTTATAAAGTAAAACATGCCAATATCAAGCCGCTTCATTCCCAAGTGAAAATGCTTGAAATGCAAATCGGACTGCCCATTTTATATACTCATGTACTTCGAGAGAAAAATCAGGAAGCCGATGCCCTCGTGAAAGAAGCGCTTACTTCTCTGTAACTTGCTATACTAAAATACATGGAGCAACATCCGATACCGCGCCAAATAACCACTTTTGAGTTTAAGCTGATTGGATTTCTGACCCTGCGTCAGTTTTTGTATTTGGCGGTTTTTTGTTCCATAGGATATATCATCTATGCCGTTATTCCTGTGCCATATTTGAATATAATTTTGGGCATTCTCGTAGGAGCAATAGGATTATTATTTGCTTTTTTACGATTTAACGAACGCTCGCTTGATATTTGGATCAAAAATTTTATCAGGCGCATAAATTCACCAACACAATATATTTATCAGAAAAAGAATGAGTCCATATATTTCATCAAAAACTTATTTTTTATGAACGATCCTCATATCGTCCTAGCCCATGTTGAATCAAAAGAAAAACTTGCGGAATATTTACAAAAAAAACAAGTAGCTGAAAAAACTACACAGCAGCAAGACAAGCAAAAAATGCACATTCAAGATTTACTCCGCCAGAATTTACAAGTACCATCGACCGCTGGGGCGACATTAAGATCACATCGCGGCAGTACTCCGTTTAAGTCTGATGGGTCGATCGTACATCAACCGTTCGTTACCGGGGTTGTAAAAAACAGAAAACAAATCCCTATTCCAGGAATTATTGTTACGATCAAAGATGAGTCCGGTCGCGACCAACGACTCCTTAAGACAAATCCGTATGGAGTATTTGCAACCTACAGTCCGTTACCCGATGGGGAATATTTGCTTGAGATCGGCGACCCAAACGGCAACTACTTTTTTGATACAATGAAAATACATTTAGGCCGCGATCAAAATCGTCCGCTTGTGTTTTATTCAAAAGAAATTTTATGACGAAAACAAAACCAACTTCTCCCAAAAAAGCAACAACCCAATCTTTTATCGGCATCGAAGATGTTCGTGACGACGTCATGCTCATGAAGGACTTTTCGGCAGTGACGGTAATCGAGATCGGAGCTGTCAACTTCTGGCTGTTGTCGGCCGAAGATCAGACGGCAATGATCTATAGTTATGCGAGCTTGCTGAATTCTTTATCTTTTCCTGTTCAGATTGTGATCGTGTCAAAGATGATGAATATATCATTATATTTAGATTACGTAGAATCTTTGATTTCGACTCAAAAAGATGAGCGCATGAAGGCACGACTGGAAGACTATCGAGAATATATCAAGGGTACGGTGAAAAAAAATACCGTGCTTGAAAAACGTTTCTTTTTTTGTATCCCGTTTAATCCACTAGAGCTGGGCGTTACGGGTATCAAAGCAAAAGGTTTTGGTAAAGAATATATTTACAGCCGAGCTAAGACCTCGCTTTACCCGAAACGTGACCATCTGTTGCGGTTGCTATCAAAAGTAGGACTGAAACCGACGGTATTACAAAAACAAGAACTGACAGAACTTTTTTATAACATTTATAATCCCTCTGCAACAGGCAGACAGCTTGCACCTGTTGACACTTATACTGATGTTGTATTGACAAGCGGGTAGTTTGTAGTGGTTAAAAAATTTGTTTGATGTTAGAAGTTTGAAGTAAGTTTAAGTATAAAATAATGGGTTTATTCGGAAACAAAAAAAAACAAGACAAGAAAGCAACGATGCCAAAGGAAGCAAAAAATGTTGCCGACATCCTCGCAAAAGGAACGGTGGAAGTCCTGGACATAATTGCGCCATCGTATGTTGAAGTGGATTTCAATCACATTAAAATTGATTCCAAATATTATCGTACTCTTTATGTAGTAGGTTATCCGAGGTATGTATCTGCAAACTGGCTCTACTCTCTTATAACATACGATCATCCTCTCAATATTTCAATGTTTATTTATCCTTCAGAATCAAAGGCAATTTTAAATGAGCTTAAACGAAAGATCGCCGAAATGCAGGCCACGATTGAAGGCGATATCAAATCCGGTAAAGTAGTTGATCCAACTGTTCAAGTTGCGCTTGACGATGCACTTGCTTTACAGGCAGAGCTCGCCAAAGGAGCCGAACGTTTTTTCCAGTTCGGACTTTATATTACCATACCCGCAGACACTAAAGAAGAACTCGACTCGGTGACCAAAGAGATTGATTCGACGCTTTCTTCTTTACTTATAATCGCCAAACAGGCTACTCTGGAACAAGAAGAGGGATTTAAATCGACATTACCCATGTTTTACGACAAACTTGGTGTCTGGCGCAATATGGATACTACCTCACTTGCAATGACTTTTCCTTTTTCAACGGCCTCCCTTACCCGCAACGAAGGGATATTATATGGCATTAATCAGCATGATGGCAGCCTGATCATTTTCGATCGCTTTACTCTCGAAAATGCCAATTCAGTTATTTTGGGAAAATCAGGCGGAGGAAAAAGTTTTTTGGTCAAGCTTGAAGCGGCAAGATTGCTCATGCTCGGAGTTGACGTCATCATCGTCGATCCCGAGAACGAATATAAAACATTATGCAATAATATTGATGGGGAGTTTGTCGAATTCTCGACAAAATCAAAGTATAAACTAAATCCATTTGATCTTAACGCAGAAAGTCCAGAACCAGACGAACTTTCAAACAAGATACTGGATTTACACTCGCTCATGAAAGTAATAATGGGTGACATTTCGCCTTCTCAAGACGCTCTTTTGGACCGAGCACTCGTTTTGACCTACCGTGCAAAAGGCATTACTCAAGATCCGGAAACTTTCAAGTTTGAGCCACCTCTTCTTGAAGATCTTTACAAAATACTTATTGGTATGGAGTCTGCTGACGCTCGAGATCTGGCAGATAGGTTAGAAAAATATGTCCAAGGGTCAGCTGCTGGAATATTAAACAGTAAATCAAACTTTGATATTAAAAATAGAATGACCGTCTTTGGAATCCGCGATCTTGAAGAAGACTTACGCCCAGTTGCTATGTACATAGTCCTTGACTACATCTGGCACCGCGTGCGACGTGGTGATCCACGCAAAAGGGTACTCGTTGTTGACGAAGCCTGGTATTTGATTAAAAACAAGGATTCCGGCACCTATCTTCACAACTTCGCCAAGCGGGCACGTAAATACAAGCTTGGCATGACAACTATAACCCAAGACGTCGAAGATTTTCTGGCAACAGATGAAGGACGGGCAATCATCACCAACTCCAGTCTGCAGATCATTCTCAAACAGTCTACGGCCGCGGTTGACAAGATCACAAAAACTTTTTATCTCACAGGTGGAGAAAAACACTTTTTGCTTTCCGCTGGTGTTGGAGAAGGACTTTTCTTTGCAGGTCAGTCACATGTCGGATTTCAGGTAATAGCTTCGGAGTCAGAAAAAAGTCTGATAGAATGATTCCTACATCGGCTTATGAACAATCTACCATTTATTGAGAAGGGCCGCGCGGGCTCGATCAATTTCCAAAAAAAACAGGTACACGGTTTGGGTTTTGTTTATTGGGTGTATATTATTTCTGTTTTTGTGTTTTTTCTCATTGCGATCGCCCGTCTATTTCAAATAACAGTCGTTAAGGGAGCTTATTATGGAGTTCTCGCAGAACACAACCGCGTACGCGAGGTAGTCATCGAGCCACTTAGAGGAACTATTAAAGATCGAAAAGGAGTCACTTTGGCTGCAAATCACAAACCCGAAGATGAGGCTCAATCACTCAAACGCGTTGTGTCGGAACGTATTTATTATAATGCCGTTTCCGTAAGTCATCTTCTCGGTTATGTGCAGACTGCGGACCAATCAGATATCAATAAAGATCGGTGTTTATATGGTCTCATACTCGGAGATAAAACTGGCAAATCCGGAGTTGAAAAAACATTCGAATGTGAACTACGGGGAGAGCATGGAAAAAAGCTGATTGAGGTTGATGCTTCGGATAATTATAAACAAACTATTGATATTCTACCTCCACAATCAGGTGCAGAGCTTCAGCTTGCCGTTGATATTTTTTTACAAGAGAAAGCATATGACTTGATGCAAAATAGAAAAGGAGCAGTTGTTGGTATTAAACCCGGAACAGGCGAGGTGTTGGTGCTTGTTTCAAATCCGGGTTTTGACCCGCAGGTTTTTGAAGACGGAGACGTCAAGATAGCTGAAAATTACTTTAAAGATCCGGAGAAACCTCTATACAATCGAGCAACAGAAGGCGTCTATCCACCGGGATCGGTATTCAAGCCCTTTGTAGCAGTAGCCGGACTTGAAGAAAAAGCCGTAACCACTAAAACATTATTTGAAGATAAAGGATTTTTGGAGGCGGGTCCACTGAAGTTTCACAACTGGTATTTTTTAGAGTATGGTCGCACAGAGGGTGATGTAGATATTTACAAAGCTTTGCAGCGTTCAAATGACATTTATTTCTATCAGCTTGGCGCAAAACTTGGGCCCGAAAAAATCAAACGCTGGGCGGAACTTTTTGGATTCCAAAATCGTACGGGTATAGGAGTTGCGGAAAAAGAGGGCATCATCCCGACCGCATTTTGGAAAGAAGACACGCTTGGTGAAAACTGGTATTTAGGTGACACCTACAATTTATCAATCGGCCAGGGTTATGTTTCGGTGACTCCACTTCAGGTCGCTATGGCAACTTCGGTATTTGCAAATGGAGGTCAACGTTGTACTCCAATGCTTTTAAAGTCAGGATCAAGCCCAAAACAGATCCCTCACTGCGAAAAGGTACCAATGTCACAAAATACCTACAACGTAATACGAGAAGGGATGAAACGTGCTTGTGAAACTGGAGGAACAGGCTATCCATTTTTCGATTTTGCAGTTCAGGAGGCGACAATTTCTGCACAGCTTGCCAAACTGGATAAGGATTCCTCTGAAAGTGCAAAGCTTACACGTTTCCCAAAAAAGACTGTTAAAGTTGGTTGTAAGACAGGCACAGCAGAATCACATGCAATATCAGGAAAACCCCATGCGTGGTTTACTGTTTTTGCGCCTTTTGAAAATCCGGAGATCGTTCTCACGGTTCTTATTGAGGAGGGCGGACAGGGTTCGGACGAAGCAGCGCCAGTAGCAAAGGAAATATTATCGGCTTATTTCGAACGAATGGAATGATTTTATTATTCCTATGATACAATATGAGTTTATTAATGACGAACTATTATGCAGGATGATGCTCTCCCTAGCTACAAAGTATTTCAGTTAATACAAAAGTCAATTGATGAAGTACTTTCAAAACGTAGCGACAGTCATGCTTACTTTGACTATTATCGTTCTAAATTAGGTCGGAGGGCTTATCAAGCGTGGGCAAAAGGTAGAAAACCATCAACATTGCAAATACAAGCATATCTTTCTAGAGTTGTAAAACCATATCACAGCACAGAACTCAATAAAAAAATTTATGATAGTCTTTTAAAAAACTACGGTTTATCCGTTCTTAAACTATCTTTTATTGACAGTAATTTAAAAAAATGGTTAGAGTCAGCAAAAAAAGATGAGATGTTACTTAGTGTAGGAGGAGCATGCGCCCTGGAGTCTATAGATTTAAAACGTATTGATAAGTTACTACGAATAACAGAAGAAGACTCTTTGATGAGGCAATATTTGGATGGTATGTTATTAAGATATCCTACATTTACTCAGATTTCAGGTGCTATCATACCATCTAATGGAGTCAATGTATTTTACGATGAGACATATCCTTGGTGGCTCAAGATAAGTCAGTATGGAGTAACTGATTCTCAACTAATCACACAGCGTATTTACGACCACATTTATTCCTTTGTACATAGGTTTATAAAGTTGCAAAATCCTCAAAATATTCTGATACGGATACCATTTACACAGCTCAATCTTGTCAATAATGGGCAATTAAAAAACTGGTATAAAGTTTTTCAAAAATATATAAAACAGATGGAGTCTGGTTACAAATTAAAAAAATATCAATTTAAACCAAATTTAAATGAAAAGTCTTGGCTAGACTATACTTACAATGGACCAGAAATTTTACCCATTACTCTAAATTTAATAAAGAGAAACTATCCTGAACTATATCAAAATAATAATATGGATCGTTATACGATACATGTTCGAGGTAAACAGATTGAGCACTTTGATGTCGATCGCCATAATGACTGGATACACAAATTACTTTTAAACAAAGATGATTACAAGAGTAAGCGACTTCAACGAATACTACAAAAACCCATGCATAGATATGGAGTGGCCATGTATATGTGGGTTAGAGATCATTTAGAAGAACAGTCGTCGATTGGAGCAGCTGGTTTTATCGATCTACAGTATAAAGGCAAATTTTTGTTTGAGGATGAAATTTTTGAGCCACATGAGATTGAGCATTTAAATCGATCGCAACTAATCAAATTATTATTGGATTCACCCCTTAGATTACATTGCAAAAATCTACCTGATTTTTTTAAATTTTTAGAACTTTTTAAAAGTCCTTATTCAGTAAACTTCTCTAAACAGCTTGTTATAAATTTAAAAACACTTAATGCAAAAGCAGAAAAATTCAAGAAAAAGATTGCTGTACTTGATAAGTTTATTGAATATTCAAAATATTTTATTTCAATACTTCCATATCTTAATAAAAAAAAACAAGCACCATTAACTGTTTACAAGAAAAAAAACATAATTAAGATATTAACCTTTCTAGGACGCCGGTACATGAGCTATCAAGTCGTTATTGATAGTTTTCCTAAAAAAATGAGTCAGGAAAAATTGTCGGAAAATCTTTTTATTTCAGCTCTCATTTTCGATAAAGGTAAAGTAAGTATCAACTTGAAGTTCTCGACCCTGATGAAAAGCTGGCTAACTTTACTCAAAAGAGATAGTCGTGAAGATATTGTCAGGTCAAAAAAATACAATCAAGAGTTCAAAGAAATCAAAAATATGATAAAGAAATATTCAAGTAGCATTTCAGAATATATATTAAAACAAAGGATAAGCTATCTTACAAATCATGTTAACATATTACCTTTAGTCGACAATCTTTTTGTCTCTTATATGAAACAGCTTCTTTTCATTCCTTCAATCAGAGATGCCTATCTCGATATAGTAAGTATTGAACAAGATTTAAAAACAACAAGGGACGAGAAGGAACGAAAGATCATAGCAATAATAGGAAATGTTTTTGATACTATGCAAGCATGTATTACTTATGTCATGAAAAACGATGTTCCTTATCCATGGAAAGAACGTTTTGAAACGAGATATAGGCGACCATATTGAAATAAACTGGAGTATGTATTATGATTGGTGTGGAATTTTAATTAATTAAACATATGAAAGTTTTTTATACAGCTACATATCAAGGAGAAGATGAGTTTGGTAAATTTTATAAAGCTATTTATGATGAAGTGAAAAGATTGGGTTATGAACAACTTGATGATGACGCAATTAAAATGAATTACATAGATTATGTAAGTGGATGAAAAAAGGAAGATCTGCCCAGCTTAATAATTATGAGAAAAAAATGAACTTTATAAAAAAGGCAGACATATGTATCTTGGAAACAAGCGCTCATAGTCTGGGATTAGGTTTTATGGTTCAAAAGTCTCTCGAGATGGGAAAGCCCACTATCGTTTTATATTATAAAGACAATGTCCCTTACTTTTTGCAGGGAGCAGAAGATGAAAAACTTATCGTTAAAAGTTACGATGAAAAAAATTATAAAAAGGTTCTTAAAAATGCTTTATCCTTAGCTCGTGAAAAACGCGACAAACGTTTCAACTTTTTCTTGAGTCCAAAGCTTCTAGGCTATCTTGAGGATGTTAGTAATGCGCAAGGTGTCACCAAATCAAAAATACTTCGCGACTTGATAGTGGAGCATATGAGAAAAAGAAGTATCCAATAGTTTAAAACTTCTTTAGTCAACTTTCCTGTCATTTTTGTCATTCTATTTAAGGATTTTCCTTTCTATACTCTATTCATTGAATGAAAAAAATCCTTTTTGTAGTATGCACTCACGGCAATGAGCTTGCTGGATTACATCTTTTTTTGACCCAACCTTATGGCAGATTGAGAAATACGGAATGGGAGGTTGTTATTGGTAATCCCGAAGCCATGATGTTGAATCAAAGATTTATAGAATCTGATCTTAATCGGTCCTTTAATGCTAAATGGGCAAAATCTTACGAAGAAAAAAGAGCCGCAATCCTGAAAAAACGTTTTAATGGATATGATGTTGTTTATGATATTCATACTACTCAAGTTATGCAAACTAAACTTCTTGACGACTGCATGTTTATCAATACTATTGACGACAAGGCTATTACAGCATGTAGCTATGTATCCGCAAAACATATAATCTGGGACAGCGATTCCCAATATAATAAACAGTATTTGACGGGCCATCATCCTGTTGGAGTGACTCTTGAGTACCAAAAATCAGGTGACTATCTCGAGGACGTAAATCGGATAATGTCGGATTTCTACAATATTGTCCGCACTCACAAATCTGAAGTTTTTCCTAAGTTTTTATATAAGGCTGATAAACCGGTAACCCAAATTGAACAATCAAAATATAAACTGAATTTTTCAGACTTTCGTTCCTTGAATGAGCGTGAAAAGAAAGTTTTAAATCTCAAAAAAAACGAGGATTATGTCCCCGTTTTTGTAAATCCATTAAACGTAGATCCGGAATTTTATTGTTTTTTGAATAAAAAACATAAGTTGGTTGTGTAGTTGAGTTTAGAGTACGTACCAAAAATTCTACATATAAAATAAACAACTCCCATATTTCTACAGGATATTTTATACGCATTAAATATACATATTTAGTTGTTTTATGGTTTGATGGAGATTGATATATTATATACTGTGTTCTATACTATAGGTTACACACTTACATCGTATATACAATTATGGCAGAAATTTTAAGTCCACGACCAGAACCAAACCCAACGGGAAAATCAACACAACAAGGACCAATCTTGAGCAGAAGAGGTTTTTTAAGGCTTGCAGGAGCTACTGCAACTGGTTTTGCTCTAGCGGCATTGGCACAGGATGGCGCACAAGGATCTACCGCGACTCAAGAAATTGAACCAGCTGCATCAGGTTTTGGTAATCTTCCAATAGTTGAGGGAGAAGTTCTTGATCTGAATCCTTATATAAACAAAACATTGCTTCGTTTTATTGAGGATATTAACGTTCGTGATCAACCCGAAGCTACAGGTAGGGCACGAAAAACACCGATAGGAAGTGTATTAAGAGTTGACACAAGAGATGTGGAGGGACGAAATGGAGACCCAAACACATGGGCAGGAGGTGAAATTGTTGATGACGGTAAAAATATTATTCCTAAAGCGATAGCTGAAAATCCAAATGATGCAACAATAAACGATTGGGTTGCAACAAATATTGAAGGTCGTACTGTCTTTATCACAGATCCAAACGAAGTTCCTGATAGACTTAAACCAACTTATGTTACAGAACCAAAAGGGTTACCAGTAGCTTTTACAGAATACCCAATAGATTCATTAGTAGAATTATTTTCAAGAGGTGTTGGAGGTGAAGAAACACTTGCAGAAGCTTGGAACAAACCAATTAAGGAAGGAAAGCCAATATTTGATGAATCTCCATTAGATGCTTGGCAAAGAGCAATAACAATGACGGCCTTTTATGGTCTGGATGCTGAAGAGCAAAGTACACAAAACATAAACATCTGCAGTCTTGTAGGTGGAACTTCCGTATGTAACTTTTATCGTCGTGTTGATAAAACAACTGGCGACATAGATATAATTTGTAGATTTCTGAATCCACAAGATAAAAAAAGACCTGAAATTTTTACAATAACAAGATTTTCGAACGACGAAGCAGGAATAAAAGTAAAAGGAGTTGGATTTGTAACTCCAGAAGGACTGGGAACAATGTATGGTCAAGAAGCAGAAGATATGGCCGGCGCCATAACAGCGGTCGCAGGCAAAGGTACTTCAGAGCTTGCTGGAGAAATTAACAAATTGTTAAAAACAAAAGTATGTCTCCCAAGCTTGGAATCTGAAAATCAGTTTGCTCCAAAAATTCCACCCCCATCACAAGAAGAAAAAGTCCAGCTAATTTCAACGGGAACAACGCCAGCAGATGATTGGAGATATTATCGAGAAGGCAATAATTATTTTGCAGCCCTGGATGGTCAAGAAGCTGATGGAGAAGAAGTTGTTGTTGAGAAAAGGTTGTATTTGCCAAATGTAGCGCAAGGTGGGGAGTGGTTGGAGCTACCAGATAGCGCAATTTTAAAAGCAAATATTAATGTATTTGCCTCATCTCTGGGAGTGGATGCAAAAGCGGTAGAGGATAACATTAGATTTAGTTCAATTACAGACAAACATGGCTCAGTATTGGCAATTGCCTTATATGGAAATGTGCCTTTACTTATTGGCAATATTAACTCTGGGGAAAATATAAAATGGGAAACGGCGACAATTGGTAAAATGGCTGATATAAAAGGCAAAATGACTAGACTGGCTGGTAATGTTCATATGATATCTAGATATATTAATGCTATTAAAGACTTTAATGGTTATTCACTACCTGACGGACATTGGGAGGATCCAAATTATAGCGTAGCATTTCGTCCAAGCAGCGACCGATTTAATTTTTCAGTTTACGACAAAGAATTAAAGCGCTTAAAAGCAGAAGGAATAGAAGATATTCAATTTTATCATATAATTTGGGGCTTACAATACGCCCTTCCAGCTTGGTTGATAAATGGAGATTTTACCTCACAAGAATATAGAACGCTAGCTACAGATCATATAAAAGAAGTAATGGAGCACTATGCTGGACAAATTAATAAATATGTTGTAGTTAATGAGGCTTGGGGTAATCCTTGGGATACAAAAAGTAGATTTTGGCAAGATAAATTAGGAGATCCATCTCAATGGGTTCTGGAGATGTTTCGAACGGCTTATCAAACGGACCCCAATGCTAAATTGATATTAAACGATTTTGGAATAGAAATACCAGGAACTCGATGGTGGAATGGAGAAAAAGAACCTAAATTTTTTAGAATTGTAAAGCAAATTCATGATGAAGGTATGCCTGTTGAGGCAGGATTTCAGTTGCATCTCCATTTATCTGATTTTTCTGATCCAACAAAATTTAAACAGTTAATTGAAAATTATCGCACGCAACTTAAGAAATATATATCTGCTGGCATTAAAGTTAATATAACAGAATTTGATCTTTCTCCCGAAGGTGTCGATCTTAATATGCAACCAGAATTAAAAGCAAAAATTACAAAGTCAATTCTGGAAGCATCGTTTGAAGAGGGAGTAGAAGATTTTACATTTTTTGGCACACCGGGGGAAAAGAATCAACCAATGTTTGACTCATTTCAAAATCCTACGCCGTCCTATTTTGCAGCAAATACAGCGATTTATAATAGCTAGGTCAAATCAATCCTCTTAATAAAAAGAAAAAAATATAAAAAGTCGTATTATAAGATGAGATAAATTGGCTAATTACAATAAGTGTCCAAAACATTGGGATATAGACTTTGTTCCTACCGGTAGCTATATTGAGTGTTCTAATATCTTTTAGAAGCCAAAAAATTATCAGTATTACAAGACTAAGTAAACCAATTAATCCTGTTTCGGCAAACGTTTGAAAAAAAATGTTATGAGCTCCACCAGTTAAAGCATAATTTGTTGGATTATTACTTATTTCATTAAGAGTTTTTTTTTGAAGATAATCATACATATTACCTAACCCGACACCAAATAGATTTGATGATCCCAGCTCAAAGGCAATAGTATACATATGTAATCTAAATTGGATTGTGCTGTATTTTTGATACTCTTCTATGTCAGTAAAGCGATTAATGACAGTTTTAGAATTAAATATTGAAGAAATAATAGAAACAACAATGATAGAGAAAATACCGTAGATAAAAATATGCTTGTGTATATTTTTTACACTATTCCAGTATAAAAAAATTGACGAAAAAAATGCAAAAAAATAACCCAATATTCTATATCTAAAGTTAGATAAAAAAGAAAGTGTAAAAATTATTATTAATAAAAAAAATGAAAATAGTTTTAACTTTAAACCTTTATGATTTATAATAAAAACAAAAAGTAAAGGAAGGATTAATTCGACAGAAAAATTTGTATACAATTTATTTTTACTAAAATGTAAGAATATAACTTCGGATAAATTAAATGATAAATACTGTCGAATAAATGGGATTATCAGATCGGGATAAACTAATAATAGTGATTGGAAAATAATATTAACAATGCAGGCGAATATAACCACGGTGTTAAGCCTTTGCAACTTCACATCATAGACATTTTTTTCATCCTCATTCAAAATTAATTTTGAAATAAAAAAAATTAATACTCCTGCACTCAAGCTAATAAATATTAATATAAAAGCTTGGATATTTAACGCATTAATAAAAGAAATCGCTTGAGTAGCTAAAAAAATCAGTACAAGCAATATTTCATATCTCGGTTTAAGTTTTGAATTAGAATTGGGCTTAGAAAATAAATAGATTCCAAGCAAAATTATTATTGAAAGACTAAAAAAGTTAGTGGTAAAAAATAAATGATTTGTTCCAAATATATTTACATTAGGAATTAATTGAAAAAAAATAGCAAGGAGGAATAAATTGTATATTATGCTATTCATATCAACTAATTTTGAAATAGGTATCGTAAATAATACAATTCTAAAGAATTAAAAAAACTCAAATTTTTGTAAGAGGAATTATTTACTTATCATAATATATGATAAAACGAATTATACAACTGGGTTCTCTTTTCCCAATAATCTTGACCATTTTTTTCATAAAAAATTATTCCATAAATGTTCCATATCAAGATCAGTGGGAAATGGTGCCATTATTTCAAAAGGTTATTCATGCAGAAATTTCGATATTTGATCTGATTGCTCAACACAATGAACATAGAATTTTATTTCCAAGACTTATTCAAATCAGTTTAGCCTTTTTGACGAACTGGAATATTAAAAATATTTATTGGATAAGTTTTATATTATTGTGCGCAATTTATTTTTTTCTTGCTTTGTTCATGCAAAATATATGTAAAAATAAGTATTTTTGCATATATTTACAGTTTATGCTTTCATGGATTGTTTTTTCTCCTATTCAGTACGAAGGTTGGTTTACAGGTATGAATGAGTTTCATCTTACCATATTAGCTATGCTGATGACAATATATTTATTAAATTTGCCTTTACTTGGTACGACAGCTACTCTTTCGAAGATATTCGCAGTATTTTTGTCAATTATCGGCTCCTATTCTCATATTAACGGTTTATTAATCTGGATTGTTGGAGGTATTTTGATTTTTTATCGCCGTCAATTTCTTTTTTTAATATTTTGGATGTTGTTATCGTTGATGACTTATCTCATCTATTTTATTAATTATTCTAAACCGATATATCATCCTTCACTAATGTATTTTTTTCAAAACCCATTGGATTTTTTAACTTATTTTTTTGGCCAAATTGGAAGTGTGCTATTTATTAGTGAAATTGGGATTTCTGCACTAATTGGCATTATGATTTTTTTGATTGCACTATTTAATTTAAATTCGTTACTAAAGAAACGAAGTTTGATCAAAAGCTGTATTCCATGGTTAATGATATTTCTTTTTTCTTTATTATCTATTTTAGCAATAGCAGTTGCTAGAGCGGGATTTGGTACAACTCAAGCATTATCAAGCAGGTATATCGTATACTCATCTTTAATGTTTATATCGACAATTGAAGTTTTTTATTATCTAGTTGGAAACTACAAAATAAAATTTTTTTCCCACGATCTTTTTATATTGCTATTTAGCTTTGTATTAATATTTTCAATTGGACAAAACTATCTGAAAGGTGTTGATTATATTAAAAAATATTACTCTGAAATGTCAAAAATAAAATACTGTTTAGATTATTATTATAGAGTCGATTCAACATGTTTATACAGTGTATATCCAAATAAAGAAGTGTTACTAGAAAGGTTAGAGTATATAAAACAGTTAGGGTGGGGAGGATTTTCAGAATTTGCTTTTAGCCGTTAATAGAATTGGGGGCATTTTTAAATTGGTTATATCTATAAAAATTCAATTTAATTAAAAATAGAATAGACATTATCCATTTACGCAATGGTATTATTAATAAGGCTAAAAAACTAATAAATTTAATTTTATTTGTAATATTTTTTTGTGAAAATATAACAAAGACGTGCTTTATTACCGATTTATCTTTTCCATAAGCCATATTATGTAAAAGAAAACTTAATTCTCGATTTTGATATTTTTTTGATATAATTTTTTTTTGCGTTTTGATAATATTCTGAAAATTATTATAAGTGTACTTTCTTTTAAATTTTATTCTTTTCTTACTCAAAAAATATAAAAGTGTAGTTTGCATCTCTTGTCTTGTCATAGCTCTAGTTTGTTTTGCAAAATCAAGCCAAGATGACTTTTCATGTCTCCTATAAAAACCTAATATATCTTTTTTATATACAAAAGTGCCTTCAAGAGATAAATGAAGCCAAGTTGGGAAATCAACAAAATAGTAATCGGAACTATTTTTAAATCCACCAATATGAGACAACGCACTTTTTCGTATTAGAACAGTGACGGGGCTTAGATAAAAATTAAGATCAGTAAAGAGGTACAAAATTGAGCTAATGGGATTGTTGCTCAATTTTTCTCGGTCTTGATTATAAGTTAATATGTCGAAACCTCTCCCGCTTCCATCTGTAAAAACACTATCGCCGAAAGATAAAACAACTTTATTATTGTCAAAATCTTTCACCTGTTTATCAAGTTTGTATTCTGGCCAGAAGTCGTCACCCTCAAGAATAGCAATATATTTACCTTTTGATTTTAATAAAGCTTGATTGTATGTCTTTTTAAGTTGCTTAACTCCCCAGTTTTTTTTATGAGTAATTAATTTGATTCTAGGATCAAGAGATAAGTATTTTTTTACTACTTTTACAGTATTATCTGACGATCCATCATCTACAATAATCATCTCCCAGTTAGAGAATGTTTGACGTTGAACAGACTCAATGCATTTATCGATATACCTTTCAAAGTTAAATGTTGGAGTAATTATTGAAATAGTAGGTTTCATTACCGACAGAATAAGTTATATTAACTATTAAATATATATTCATAGTTACGTATTACTAATTGCCAATTATAAAGTGTCTTTACTCTTTTTTTTCCATCTAATGCCTTTTTTTGAGCGTTATTTACATTAATCAGTAAGTATTCAAGTTGATTTGTTAAACTGGAAGGCTTTGCTCTACTATAAAGATATCCATTTTTATCAACAACTTCTTTATTTTCCTCAATATCTTTTGCAATTACCGGTTTTCCAAAAGCCATAGCCTCTAATAGTGAAGGATGTGTTCCGCCAATACTTTTGGTTTCAACATAAGCGTAAGAGTTAGAGGCGATTTCTTCATATTGATTTCTATTAAGAATCCCTGTAAAAACAATACGTTTATCATTTTTGGCTAATTTATACAAATAAGATTTATATTTATCTTCATAAAAACTATCACCGATTATTACACATTTAAAATTCGTTTTAATTTTTTTAAATGCATTTATTACATCTTCTTGACAATTTTCCGGAGAAAATCTACCTACAACATATATGTACTTATTAGATTCTAGTTTTAATTTTTTTAAAGTTTTTCCAGATTTTCTTGATTTCACGTCAGTACCATATGGGATGAAGATTAGATTTTTAAGATGATATTTTTTTTTGTAATAATTTAAGACTGATTGTGAATCGCAAACTATTATATCAGCAAACCATACAGTTAGTTTTTCACAAAAGAAAAGATACCATCTTCCAAAAAGTGACCAACGTTTTTTTCCCCAATCAATCCCCGCGGTATTCACTATTGTTTTTCTATTCAATAGTTTTTGTAGAAAGATAAACAAAGTATTTGCAGTGCCTAGATATAGAATAATATTTATAGGCTTGACCAAGCTATTAAGAGTAGTAAAAAAGGCATAAAAAGGGGTTTCTAAATATTTACCCCTCACTGTTGGCATAATGGATATTTGAAAATTATTTGCTGAATTATTTGTTTTTTTTTGATATTTTGAGCGAGTGTAGAGTATGTAAAAAAAATCAGTCTTATTTGATAGATTAACTAATTTTTCAGTGAAAATCTCATATCCACTATAAATAATCTGATATCCTCTAATTCCAAAAATCGCTATTTTTTTCATAATACTTTTATTAAATGCATCATACCTTTTAAAAAAAGAACAGAATCGTATTTCAAGGATTTGTTTTTTACATATTTTAGATCTTCTTCGAGCCATAAATTTGTAGTGAGAGATTCACTTCCGACGCGTAGCCAAGGAGGTATTATTCCAGGTAAGACCTTAAATCTTTTAATATATCTTTTAGGTACTTTTTTTCCCTCCGAAATAGGAAGCGGTCTTGGGCCGACAATTGTCATATCGCCCTTGAGGATATTTATTAATTGGGGAATTTCGTCGAGACCTGCTTTTGCTAAAAATTTCCCTACAGTTGTATAACGAGGATCTTCGTGGATTTTAAAAATGGGATCATTATACTGATTTAGTTCTTTGTATTTATTTTGTAACCTTTCGGCTCCTTCAATCATCGTTCTAATCTTATAAATAGTAAATATCTTCATATCTTTACCCATTCTTTTTTGTTTAAAGATAAAACAACCTCGAGAAGTCAATTTCACTAAAACATACAATATACCTAACAAAGGCAATAATAGTAACAGTATGATTAAAGCAATAACTTGGTCAATTAAATTTGACAAGATATAGTTTGATTTCATTGTATCTTTTAATCAGAGTCTCCAATTAGTAGGTATTTTTTTATAAATTTCTATGTCCTTAAATTTTTTTGTAGTGTTTGGTACATTTTGCTTTACCCACAGAACCATTTTCTTTAAACCTTCTTCTAGAGTTATAGTGCTATTTATTTTAAATACCTTTTTTACTTTTTTATGATCAGAATAAGCATGCTTTACCTCTTTGCGTGGGGGGAGAAATTCAATTTTTGGTTGAATATTAAAGGCTTTCGCAATTATGTGTGCCAATGTAAGAACAGAATATGGTGTTTCAGCTCCGATATTAAAAATTGAATTTTTAGCTTTAGTAATATCTGTACATTCAGATATATATGGAGCTACGTCAGAGATATATGAGAATGCTCGCTTTTGTTTCCCGTTTCCATAAATTGTCATCGGTTTGTCTGCTAAGATGTTTTTAATAAAAATACCAACAACATTCCTATAGGGATCTGATAGGTTTTGTCTTTCGCCATAAACGTTGTGAGGACGGAAAATAGTATAGGTCAATCCAAAGACTTTATTTGCTGCTTTTAAATCTTGTTCAACAGCGAGTTTAGCAATTCCATACGGATCTTCAGGTTGCGGGAAGAGGTCTTCATGCATGGGAAGTTGATTTGTTCCATAGACCGCAATTGAAGAAGTGAATACAAAATGTTTTATATTATATTTAATCGACAGATTGATAAGATTTATTGAGCCGATCAAATTATTCTCATAATTAAATCTTCTTATATAATGGCTCAATCCTTCTGCAGCATAGGCTGCTAAATGATAAACATAATCAAATTGATATTTATTAAATAATTTGTCAAGTAATTTCTGATTGTTAATTGAACCTCGAATAAAAATTGACTTAGTAGGTATATTTTTTTTAAATCCTCCACTAAGATCGTCAAAAACAACAACTCGGTGACCCATTTTTAATAAATGATCGGCAACATGCGATCCGATAAATCCTGCCCCTCCTGTTACAAGACTCGTTTTATATTCCATGTTGTAATTTTATTACATCTAAGAAATCTGCAATATTATAACTTAGGTTAATATTTAATAATTGCTTCATTGCTTTTATTTTTCATTATTTTGCCCTTTTCATGCTACTCTCATCTCTATGAGAATCACCAACCGCATTTTCCATCGCAGCTATGATGCGTCTTTATACTTAATAAGTGTAAAGTCAAGTATGTCATTGTAATCTAGAAATTGATGGTCTTTGCTATGATTTAGCAACGCATAAAAAAGTAATTAACTTTAGTATATTGCTTTGATGAATGCTAAAACAGTATTTTTAGAAGTGCCCTCCGGACATTATTATAGGTAATTCAAATACTTATTCATGATGTATATTTAGACCTTCATGACAGAGTTGTCAATAAAATTGACAGGTTTTCCTATACAATATGCCCTGACTATGATAAGGCAACAAAGCTTTGCCGCATTATTCAAAAAATATCGACTTCGTTCGGAGATAGAAACTTTGTCGGAGTTTGGGGATCTTCTTGCGCAAGAAGGGATTGTTTATGAAACTTCATTGTTTACTAGGTGGCAGAATGGGGAGAGAGTGCCGAGCAGCCGTAAAGCAATCATTACAATTATTCGATTATTTGCCAAGCGAGGAGCAGTAAGAACAATTGAAGACGCAAATTCAGTTTTAGAGTCGTTAGAAAAAAGAAATTTATACGACAATGAGGTTGAAGAAATTAAACTATTTTTTAGACCGTTAAATACCACTTTACCTGATGAACCCAAAATATTTATTGGCAGGGACAAATTTATTAAAGACATTGCATGGGAGCTTATAAATAAGAATAGGGTCTTGTTATATGGTATGCCAGGGGTGGGGAAAACGTTGTTGGCAATACACTTAGCATATACTTTAAAAAATGCTTTTTCTGACGGAATATATTGGTTCCGTGCGGATTTGAAAAATAAACAAGCAATAATTGACAACATCCTTTTTGGACTAGGATACGACGCTCAAGGAGTCTCTAATGAGGAATACAAAAGAGAAAAACTAATTTCACTGATACAAAATAAATCGATTTTATTAATTCTTGATAATATTCAAAGCTCTCAGTTTTCTACCGACGTAATACTATTTTTATCTAAGCTACCAATTGCTATTTTATTTACCTCTATTGAAGACAGTGATTTTTGTCAAAAAAGATTTCAAATTAAATATTTTTCTTCTGAAGAATATACAAAACTTGCTAATACTATTTTAGGGGAGCCTTATATTAGAAGTAATAAGGAGTATATAAAAAAAATTGGAGAATCTTTAGGATATTTACCTATTTTGTGCTCAATTGTTCTAAGGCAAATTTATATAAACCCAACTAATTTAAAAGAATATTTTTTTCAAATTAAAAAACAGAATCTAGATTTTAGTAGCATTAATTATGATAACAGGAATTTATACGTTGCCCTAGATTTTGCACTAAATAAACTTTCTAAAAACGAAAAACAAGTGCTTTTATTAAGTGCGGTTTTTGGAGGAACCGATTTCGGGATCGATCCTATTGCTTTTCTGTGTAATGCACGGAAAAAAAATATTAGACATATACTTCAAGCACTACGAAATCTCTCATTTATAGAGTCTTCAGTTTCTGACAGATACAGACTCCATCCTGCGGTAAAGGAATTCTTGAGAAATAAGATAGATAAACAAAGTTATCACAGATTGGCGACCTATTATATAAAGCAGATTGGAAAGCATCCAATGGGTAGCAAAAAATATTTAAGTTATCTTAAAAAGGAAAATGAGAACATTTTAGCCATAATGGAAGAGTCTTACCAAATAAAAGATTATTCTGAGCTAATATCCTTATGGTTATTAATAAACACATACATTTTCTATAGTGGAAATTGGAATTTTATTCAAAGTTTCGATAATAAATTACAAGAAGCTTATACAAAATTGAACAACTATCAAGGGCTAGTAAAATACTTTATTGAAGATATTGGGCGAGTATATTTTTTTCAAAATAATCTTGAAAAAGTTCACGAACTATTAAATAAATCTTCTGAAATAGCAAAAAAAAATTATGACACACAAATATTGGGAATACTTAAACAAAAATATGGACTTATAAACAAGCAATTAGGAAAATATAAAACTGCGGAAAAATTACTTTTAGAATCAATCAGTATTTTAAATACAAAAGAAAGTAAAGAACAATATACTAAATCTCATGCTTATCTTTCCATGACTTATGGGGCATTGGGAAATCATAAACAAGCCATACAGTACGGGAATAGGGCTTTAAAGCTGAGTAGTTCATTTAGCGACAAAACAGTAAATGGTCATGCATTAATTTTTTTTGGCAAAGCCTTGTTACTGTTAAATAAATTGGATGCAGCAGAAAAACAATTTAAAAGAGGATTACTTATAATGGAAAGATGGAAATTAAAAATCGGGATGGCACAGATATTAGAGGGACTTGGACAGATATATAAACAAAAAAACAAAAATAATAAAGCTTTGATTAATTTACGTAGAGCATATGTTCTGTACCATGAACTTGGTATGGATATGGATAAAAAAAAAGTTGAGGATCTGATAATCTCCTTAGGCAGCGTTCCTTCTTTAAATTGATCATTTTTGAATATTCCTAATGAAGAAATGTTATTACTAGACGTGAGTCAATTTTATTGACAATTTTTCTGAAAAGTCTTTAGTTTTTTGATATACTCAAACCTATAGAAATAAAAATATTGATTCAAATTCAGCGATTCGATGAATAAAAATTATTCTTATTCTCAACATAACTTGATTGAGATAGATTCATACATACATACTCTTCATAAAGAAGTAACTATAACTGGAAATAAATTAACAATCCCCGAGATTATTTCGGTTGCAAGTGGGAAAGCGAAGACATCTTTCACACAAGATAAAAAAATTATTGATCGTATTAAGGAAACATATCGCCATATGATGAAGGATGTTGAAAATGGTATTCCAGTATATGGATGTAATACTGGATATGGAGCTCGTGCATCACGAGTTCTTATCGATGGAACAAAAAAAGAAAGGGTTAAAATTGCACGTGAGATGTCTGAAGGGATAGTCCATGTAGATGTTTCAGTCGGACCACAATTTGATAAAGAAGTAGTCAGATCAGCGATACTCATTCGTATTAATATGCTTATGCAAGGGGTAAGTGCAGTTAAACTTGAAGATCTGGAAAAATATAGACAGCTTTTAAATAATTTTATTACTCCAGTTGTAAATCAATATGGAGGTATCGGGGCATCTGGCGATCTTGCTCATAACGGTCGTGTACTTAGTGCTTTACGACAAATACCTGGAACTAAAGTATTTGACGCTTACGGTAATCTTAGACAGGCGTCTGATGCTTTAAAGGAAGTTGGAATTGAGCCGCTAAAACTTGATCCTAAAGCTGGGCTCGGGTTTGTAAATGGAGATAATTTTTCTAATTCTCTAGCAATTTCTTTAGCAGTGAATACTTTAGAAGTTTTTCTTTTAAGCACAGTTTTAGGAGCAATGGTTATCGAAGTACTTGAAGGCACTGATAGATCATTTCATCCATTATTGGCAGCAGTAAGACCACACAATGGTCAAAAGGAATTAGCCATGTTATATCGCTATCTCCTTAACGGAAGCAAGTTGGCATATCAAGAAATGACAGGACATACAATAAGACCAAAAGGCATCAAGGTCCAAGATGTATATAGTCTTCGTTGTATTGCCCAATACCAAGGTGTAAATGTTGAAAAAATTAAGCACATCTTCGACATTCTTACAGTGAACGCTAATGCCGTTTCGGATAATCCACTTTGGGTACCACCAGAATTTGTAACTCATGGTGAGAAACCATGGCAATGGGTGAGCGGAGGAAATTTCATTGCATCACATATGGTTGACGCTATGGATAATTTACGCAAGGTGCTTACTCATATTGTTAAGTTAAATGATCGTCATCTTGCTCGCATGGTAAATCCATATGAGAACAACAGACTAACGGCAAATTTATCAGATAAAGCTGCAATAACCCAATGTGTTTTTAAGGGGGTTCAGATTCAGTCTGGAATGTTTGATGTTTATTCATCATTGTTGTCTATACCAGTTAGCACATTCTTTGGAATTCATGAAGAAGGAAATCAAGACATTACTTCACACGCTCTTACGTCCGGAATTTTCGGTCTTGAAAACTTACGCATAACACGATATTCTGTTGCTCAAAATTTAATGGCAGTTGCACAGGGAGTTGATTTACGTGGGGGGCCAAAATATCTGTCTCCACAAACACGACCAATGTATGAATTTATAAGAGAAAGAGTTGACTATATTAAAAAAGAAAAACCTCTATATAATGATATTGAAACAATTTATCAAAGTATAATAAGCGGTGAAATGATAGATTACCTTCGTAGAAAAATTTTCAATAATTTTTATGGTTTCTAGAGCGCATGCTCCGCAACAGTTACAGGAATGGTTTAATAACAAAGATTTTTATTCTCAAACTCTTTTAAAAGATGGAAAAAAATTAAATCGTCAAGGAAATGAGAAAGCTCTTCAATTATTTCATTCAGCGGCGAAACGTGTACCTGCATATAAAGATTTTTTGAAGAAAAATAAAATTTCCTCCAAATCAATTCAGAGTATCCAAGATTTTAAAAAGCTGCCATTTACCGATAAAAAAAATTATATTGATCAATATCCTCTTGAAAAGCTTGTATGGGATGGAAAATTAGATTCCTCATTCGTAATTAACGCAAGTTCTGGTACAACAGGAAAGCCTTACTACTGGCCGTGTTCGCACAAAGAATTTATCCAGGGAGCTGTATTACACAAAATGCTCTATTACACCTTTTTTAATATTGATAAGAAACGAACTTTAGTAATAGTGTGTTTCGGTATGGGTACATGGGTTGCAGGAATATATACCTTTTTAAGTACCTATTTGCTAAGTATTGAAAAAAAGAATATTTCAGTTATTACCCCAGGATTTAATAAAGATGAAACTATTAGAATACTATCACTATTGGCGCCAAAATATGAGCAAATAATTATTGCTGGTTACCCCACATATATTAAAGATGTTTTGGAGCAATGCAACAGTATACAAAAAATAAAAGGCAGAGTAAAATTTATTTTTGCTGGAGAAGGAATAACAGAAACATGGAGAGCATATGTGCATAAACTTGTTCAATGCAACAATTACTACAAAGACTCAATTAGCGTATTAGGTTCAGCCGATGCCACATTTATGGGTTTTGAAACTCCAATTTCAATTCTAATACGCAAACAAGCTCAAAAAGATCTTAAATTTAATAAATCACTTTTTAATAGTGAAAGAGTACCGTCATTAGTATGCTACTTTCCAAGTCAGTGTTTTTTTGAGCATCATAATAATGAGCTTATTTTAACTATGGACAGAAGTATCCCTCTAATTCATTACAATATACATGATATTGGCGGGGTGCTTAGTTACAATAAAATGATGAAAAAAGCACAGGGCAATAAGAATTTTAGTAATAGTTTGTCTAGTGAGAAAAGCATCACAGGTAGTGATTTAATCAAATTGCCTTTTGTGTATTTATTTGGTAGAGATAAATTTACTGCCACTATTTATGCAGCAAATATTTATCCAGAAAATGTTAAAGACGTTCTTTCAGATAAAAAAATAAGACGATATACAACCGGAAAATTTAGTTTAGAGACGAAATACAATGACAAACAAAATCATTACTTATTATTAAATATCGAACTTAAAGAGTCTGTAAAGTTAGATAAAAAAATTCAGAATATGGTTGAAGAAGTGTTTGTAACAAAGGTGAGTAGGATCAATAGTGAATATCATAGAGTGCTCGAGGAGTATGGTAATAAGGTAAAACCAATAGTTAAACTATATAAATATGGTGAACCTCATTTTTTCCCAAGCGGTCAATTGTCAAAGACAAGTTAAACTTATAATGCAATGAGAATTAAATGTTAAAAAAAATATTAAATTATGTCTTTTTTTAAAATAAAAGAGGATATTTTTAAAGAATTACATCAAATACGTAACCCACATCTTACGAGCAAAGAATTAAAAACAATAAAGTTTAATCATAAATTATTAAATAAATCGAGGCACCCATTACATCTTACTCAAAAAGTATCTTTTGAGCTTGCAACTGCTCGTAATAAAACCCTAATATATCCTGATGAGCAAGAAAAATTAAGGAATACAGTTGTTGGTTTCTTTGGAATGAGTGTTGGAAGCCACGCTGCTATTACTTGGATGATGGAGTCACGAGCAGATGTTATTAAAATAGTTGATCCAGATAAAATTTCTGCCACAAATTTAAATAGGATGCGTGTGAGTTGGGAAAATGTTGGTAGATACAAAACAGTAGTAATCCAGAAAGAACTTCAAGAAATCAACCCTTATGCAACTGTTTTTTCGTTTACTAATGTAGGTGAAAGCGTTATTAAGAAAATTTTCTACTCTAGACCGAGTTTACAAGTGGTAGTTGATGAGATAGATGACATTAAGGGAAAATTAACATTACGAAAATTTGCTCGAAATTTAAGAATTCCTGTTATTTCTGCAATTGATGTAGAAGACGATATATTTGTAGACATCGAACGATATGACATTAATGAACATCAAGAATATTTTAATAATAGACTTCCCAATATTACGAAGATTAACATTAATAATTTGTCCGAAAAAGAAAAAAAACAATTAATAGTAGGCTTAGTAAGCCTAGAAAAAGTCTCAGAGAGAATGTTGAATTCATTATTCGGTATAGGCGCTTCTATAGTTACATGGCCACAGTTGGGAGCAACTGCGACAATAGCTGGTGGAGTAATAGCAACTCTAATAAAGAAAATTATTTTAGGAGAAGATATTAAAAGTGGTCGATACTATTTATCTGTCAACAGTATCTTCGTGCGATCCTTTAATAGCCTTAAACGAATTAATGAGCGAAGGAAAAAAATTCAAACAATTAATGAAATTTTTTAATCAAGTATGAGCCGGCAGATAAAAGCAAATGACTTCCCTAAAAATCAAGATTTTGAGGCTAAAATGAAGTATATGCTATCTTATGCTATTTTAGCACCAAATAGCCATAATACACAACCTTGGAAATTTGAGATTGATAAAAAGAATCGATATCTTCATATTTATTTAGATTGGCAAAGAACTCTTCAATACTCAGACAGGTACAATAGAGAGGCGTATATAAGTCTTGGTTGCGCGTTAGCAAATTTAATTGTAGCTTTAGACTACTTTAATTTTTTATATTCAATAGAATATTTTCCAGAAGATTCGGTAAAAGATATAGCAATAAGAATAAAAGTTGATAAAAAGTTAAAAAGAAGCATTAGTAGCTTATCTAACCTATTTCCTTACATTACAAAAAGAGTAACAAATCGATTTCCGCCAATTAAAAAACAGATCAACAAGGATATTCTGCATAATATAGAAAAATACAATAATGATATTAGCATAAAAACAATTTTTATAGAGAATCAGAATATAAAAGACAAGATAGCAGACTTAATGTATAAAGCCATCTATTTTGCTTTTAGTAATAAGATGTTTAAGGAAGAATTATCTCAATGGGTAAGGTCAAACTATACAAAGCAAAAAGATGGTATGCCGCTATACGATAGCGGAATTCCTTCTCCAATTACTATACTTGCACCATTCTTAATAAAAACAGTTCCGCCAAAATTACAAGCAGCGACCAACAGACGATTGGTTGCTGAATCATCGTCTTTGTTAATATTAACAAGTGAGAATAATGATAGAACATCTTGGATAAAAGCAGGAAAAGTATATGAATTATTAGCTCTTGCTGGTACTGCCCATTCTTTATTTGTTTCGGCAATGGCAGGAATCATTGAGCATGAAGATTCATGCTACAACTTAAGAAAAAGCATAAATATTGAAGGAAATCCAATTTTTTTTGCTCGTATATCTTATGTTAATAAAACTCCTCAGCACAGTCCCAGACGTTTAATGAGAGATTTTTTAAGCTAGTTAAGCTTGTAGTATATGCCAAGAAAATTAAAACGAGTTTCTGAAAAAAATTTAATAATGGACGACATAAAATCGGTTTCCTTTTATGACTTGGAAGGATTCCAAGGGTTTTTGCGCCCAATATATCTATTTGGAGCGGATATTATCACGGCAATTTTTCCAAAGGTAGGTGTTTGTCTTGATATTGGTTGTGGTTCGGGACAGTTTACTATTGAATATACGACAAGAATTCCTCTTTTAAAAGTGATTGCTTTTGATCTGTCTCCACAAATGATAAAATTTGCTAAAAAAAATTTTAAAAAGAATTCTTTATTACAACCGAATTTAGCAAAACAAATCAAATTTGAAGTTGGTGATATGTTAGATTTAGAACGATTTAAAGATCAAAGTTTTGATGCAATCATTTGCTCTTACACACTACATCATTCAAAAACTAAAGCTGAGGTTATTTATATTTTGAATCAAGTTAAACGAATCTTGAAATCAGAAGGAGCTTTGTATATTTATGATTTAATTCGTCCAGAAACTATTGAAGACCTCAAACTTATCGAAGAAAAATTTTTAAACGATTATCCTTCAATTTTTAGAATAGACACAGTCAATTCATTAAGAGCCTCTTTTAATGCCAAAGAACTTATAAAAATAGCTCAACAAAGCAAGCTGAAGAACTTAGATCAGTTTGCAACTTCTAGGGGTGTAATTATTTTAAAGCCTTATGAAGGCCAACGCGCTAAATATGAAACCTCCAAATCATTAAAAGAGTTTACAAACTACTCTAAGTCAATAAAGGATAGATACGTTATCGGACTGAAAATGTTTAAAGAGGTAGGTTTAGATCTCAATAAACTCAGCAAAAGATAATGGAAATTCGCTACACTTCTTGTAGATCTATCGTCTTTGCTCTTTATTGAAGGTGGTTTAGTAAAATGGCATAATAGTAGTAATGAATATACAATTAGTTTTTCTTCTTTTTGCAATTGTCGGCAATAGTCTGCTAGGTCTATTCACTTTTTACAAAAATCCAAAAAGTTCGACAAATAAATTATTTTCTTTATTCACACTTTTCTTAAATAGTTATCTCATCTTGAATTATCTCTCTTTAAATCAGATTTCTGATGAAGCGACTCTTTTTTGGATTAGAGCAGTTATGTCAAATGCAGTTATTCTTGGATTGCTATTTTATTTTCTTGCAAAGACATTTCCGAAAAAAGAGTTGATTGTATCAAGGCAGCAACTGATTCTAAGTCTAGTTGCTGCTACTATTTTATTCTTTCTCACTCAAACAGATTTAATTTTTCAAGGATATGAACACGAAACAAACAATCCCATTCCTGGAAAAGCAATTGGATTGTTCGCTGTATATACACTTATATTTTTAAGCGGAGGATTTATTGAATTAGCTTTAAAATTAAAAAATTCTACCACAATTGAAAGGATCCAAACTAGATTATTTATCTATGGAACAATATTGATGTTTACGTTAATTTTAACAACCAATTTTTTCTTCGTGGTCGTTTTTAAAATGACATTTTTAGTTGGTCTACTTCCTTTGTATACGCTAGTTTTTGTGGGATTTGTGAGTTACGCCATCATCCGCCACCGTTTCCTCGACATCCGTCTTATTGTCGCTCGCGCAGTTGCCTATGTTTTTCTTCTCCTTTTTATAGGTCTAGGCTATATCGCCTTTTTATTTGATGTAGCCATTCTATTAAACAACGAAAGACCAACTAGACAAACCGTCCAAGATCTTATTTTACCAGCTGTTATTGCCCTCCTTTTTGCTATGTCATTTCAGCCGCTCCGTAGATTTTTCGAAAAAATTACGGATAGATTTCTTTATAAAGACAGATATGATTCCAATAGTGTCCTTTGGGACTTAAGTCGCATTATGGCTTCGACTCTGAACCTTTCCGAGCTATCAAAAAAAATTCTTGAAAAGCTTTTGAGTTCGGTAAAAATAAATTACGGCGCGATAGTACTTATGCGTCATTCTTCAATTATTTGGGTTGGTGGGGCAGGGGATATCAGCGGTAGACCATTTAAGGGAAAAAATATTTACGAACTCGTCCATGCTTCAAACAAAAGTCAAAATGAGAAAGAAAATATTCTCATTTTCGAAGAACTTGCTGAATCAAATACAAAAAAAACGATGCGTGAACATAATATAACCGTTGTGTTACCGCTCATCGTACGTAAGGAACTCATCGGTGGTATTTTGCTAGGAGAAAAATCATCTGGGGAAATTTATTCTTCAGAGGATATTGATCTTTTAAAGATTT
>Ga0209542_10001702_pt1 | contig 51164 bp, 47 predicted proteins | sample RifCSPhighO2_01_FD_184028 | JGI IMG/M metagenome (GOLD analysis project Ga0209542, IMG submission 184028) | Soil microbial communities from Rifle, Colorado - Rifle CSP2_plank highO2_0.1 (SPAdes) (version 2) | ecosystem: Environmental > Terrestrial > Deep subsurface > Rock core/Sediment ...
CGGAATCATTAGAGAACTGCATGTTTACTCTTCTGCTCTCAAAGTTGGAAGCAGAGGCAAGGGATTTCAGCATAAAGGATATGGAAAATTATTGATGGAGAAGGCTGAAGAAATCTGCAGGAAGAATGGTAAAAATAAACTATTAGTCATTTCCGGGATTGGTGTAAAGGAATATTACAGAAAATTAGGCTATAGGGATGATGGAATTTATGTAAGTAAAAAAATATAAAAAAAGAAATTATCTTATCCAGGAGTATATAGTCCTCCATCTCCATCACCATCGCCATCTACATCTGAACAACACAATCTCGCCGTTGGACTTCCATCTTTACAGCATATTACAGTTCCATCTGCATTACAACTAAAGGTGGCACAACGTTGTTTTGATACTGGAATTACTTCATCACCTATAACAATTTTACTTAATTCATTTGTTTCTAGTGCCTGATTTCCACCAACTTGATTGCCTCCAACTTGTGCTTGCTGAACTCCGGTATTGGAGCTTAATTTTCTTCCTACGCTATCCTGATCAATAAGGCTACATCCAGACAATGCAAGCAGTCCAAATACAAATAGTGCAGAAAACATGATTAAATATTTTTTCTTTATTTTAAACACCTCCTTTGATGTTATATCCAAGAATGAATTATTATATAAAATTAACTGTGAATTATTGGGCCCACTCGGACTCGAACCGAGGACCTATTCCTTGTAAGGGAATTGCTCTACCAACTGAGCCATGAGCCCATTTGAAACTTTAGAAAAGTTCCATCAAACTTAGTAGAAATATTTATTTTTTAAATCTATTGATTCCTGATTCTGTTTATAACATCATCCTGATAATCAAGTGATTTTAACTTATTGTGAAGGATTTCCTTTTCCTTTCTGATTTTCTTTATTGATTCTGAAATTTCTTTTTCTGGGAACCTTGGGGGTTTTATGCTTACTTTTGGTCTGAGGATTATTGCTTTTGGCTTCTGATATGCCTCTTTTGGAATCTCCAGTTCTAGCCCCATTGCAGGCTCTGTTCTTTGGAATACCGGTTCAGGAGTTCTTGGCTTTGGAATGTCCATCAATGGTTTGTGAATGTGAGGCAGATTATGAGGAGTTTCAAGATGATTGAATAATTCCTTTATTGAGTGTGCAAGATTATGCTCTTCATCTGAGACAAATTCCCTGACTGTATTTACTTTTCTTGCTGTTCTTGAAATTATCCTATGTGCTATTTTATGCAAGGAGTTTATATCTTCAGTTACTGATTCTTTTATCTTATTTTCCTTTCTTTTCAGTTTTCTTACAAATTTGATTAAATCCCTCTTTAGAGTCCTGTCTTTTGTCTTTGAGATGTTGTTTAGTGCATGTTGTTTTACTTCTTCTATCTGCTTTGACACCTTATGTTTTCTTTTCTGCTCTTCAAGGACTATATAGTTTTTATATCTGTGATATTCCTTCAATGCCCTTTGTGTTTTGTGCAAATCATTCTTCTTGTATTCTATGAGCTCTTTTGGTCCCTGAATCTTGTCATAGTACTTTGATAACTTTGTAGTTATTATACTCTCATGTTCTAATGGAAGCTCGTAGTACATCATTAATGCCTGATCGTGAAGTTTCCTTGAGATTGTTGGATTGCGGGTTGACATTACGTCTGCTGCTCTTATTAAATTCAGAACTTTTCTTGCCTTTAATCTTAATGATAGGTTGTAGAACAATGGTTTTCTTTTAATGTGTTTCTTTTTTGCTTCTTGTTTTGGTTCTTCCTTTATTGTTTCCCTTATTGTTTCTTTTTTAGGGGTTATTTGTTTTAATTCTTCTCTTGAGCCCTTCTCTTTCTGGAATTCTATCCTATTTTTTAATTCATTTAATTTTGAAGTGAAACCATACTTTTCAGGAAGAGTGTTGTAAATCTTTTCTGCTTTCCTGTATAACCTTGTTGATTTTCCGTACTTGTGAATATTATTCTCTGATTCTTTTATTAGGTTAGATATTCTATCTCTTATTTTATTTATCTCTTTATTTCTTTCCAGACTAATCTGCCTGTTTTTATCGTCACTTATTTTATTATGGAGTGTTTTTAATCTTGATGAGAAATCGTGTTGAGGAAGCCTCTTGTTTAATTTTACAGCCTTTTTGTACAGTCTGGTTGATTTACTGTAATCTGCTGCACTGCTCTCTGATGCTTTTATTACTTCCAGCACCTTTTCCCTGAATTTTTTTAGCTTTGCTTCTTTTAGTATCCTTGTCTTTTCATTTACAATTTTCTTGCTTTTTTCTTCACTGTTTTTTTTGTAGTCAAATATTCTCCTGTGAAGTTCATTAAGCCTTGAAGTTAATTTTGAATTTGGAATCAAATGATTTATTCTGACTGTCTTTTGGTATATCTTTAATGCTCTGCTGGTATTTGGAATATTTTTTTCTATTTTCTCTATTAGATTCTGAACATTCTTATTCAGCTTGTCTGTTTCCTGCTTTTTTACTTCTTCTTTCTTGGGAACTATTGCCCTTAGTTCTTTAGTTATACTCCTTTGTTTTGTGTCAAGAATTCTATTATGAAGTTCCTTTAGATTTGCCGCGAACTTGCTCTTATCAGATAGTTTATTATATAATCTAACTGCCTTTTCGTAATGCCATAGTGACTTTCTGCTGTTTTGGATGTTCTTTTCTGATTTTATTATCCTTTCTGCTATTTTCTTGCTTAACTTGTTGACCTTTACTTCATCTCTGACTTTTATTCTATTCTCTTTTATCTTGTCTTGTTTTTCCTTGTATTTTTGAATTATTCTGTTCAGGTCATTTAGTTTGGATGTTAGCCTTGAATTTGGAATTAGTTTGTTTACTTCAACTGCTCTTGCGTACATTCTTATTGCCCTGTTAGGTCTGTTAAGATTGTTTTCTATCTTTTTGATTAACCTTAGAAGCTTGTCATTCAATCTTTCCACTTCTCTCAACTCAAATGGCTTTTCCTTTGGAATTTTATGCTCTGCTGGTTTTGGGGCGCTTATTTTTTGTGGAGCAAACTTCTTTCCTGATATCTTTGGAAATTTAATTTTTGGGAAATTAAATGTTGGAAACTTGAATTTTAATACCCTCTTTTTTTCATGCTTCTTAAATGATACATGATGTGCTCTTAGAAGTTCAGACAAACTGTCTGTAAGCTTGATTATGTTTTCTTTTTTTACCTCCTTTCCCGCATATTTCAATTCAGATATCCGGTCTATAAACTCCTGAGTTGATCTTGATAATCTTTCCCTTGGAACTTCTCCAAGACTGAATTCACCTATCAAGTTTATTTTTGATCTTATAAACTCCTTTGTTAAATCAGAAATTGAATCAAGCGCCTCATCATTTGTCTGTTTTTTTATTGAGCTTTGCAATCTTAAAAACTCAGTTGAGAAGTCTATTTCTTTTTCTTCTTTTTTCTCCTGTTTGTGTTTCTTCCCCAGCCTTGGGATTTTGAATCTCTTCCAGTTATCTTTTATATATATTATTAGGAATCCAAACAGTACAAGAACTATCAGGATAACGGGGGTGATTATTGTCAAAGAATAGTCCGTTCCAAATATCATAACTGCAGAAACTTTCTTCACTAAAACAAGTAGAACAGCTAATAATACACCTCTCTTGAACATGAGATAAATATTGGATGTAGTGTATATAAGCTTTTTGGAAAATTAAGTTGTTATTGTAGAGTAAAAAGGAAGAATTTAATAATGATTGAGTCATATTATTTATTGTTTTGGAGGTCATTCATATGGGAATTTTTACATCACAAAATAAATCATTGCAGGAGTTGCCTAGGCCGTCTTCTATTGATATTGGTACAATTCGCGGTTCTGAGATTGGTTCCGAAATCAGTAGTGTGAGGGAAGATGTATCTTTTTCTATGCCTGAACAAAAAGTCAGCAAGAAAGTATTTGTAAAGATGGAGCATTACAAAGAAGCAATTGATACTATAGAAAAGATAAGGGAGAAGATGAAGGATACTGAAAGGCTGATTGGTGATTTGCAGAAAATGAAAAATCAAGAGGATGATTATCTTGCTAAATGGCACTCTGATCTTGAGAGCATTAAGAGTAAGCTTAACAAGATGGATGAAATACTTTATGATATAGAAAATGAGTAAGATTTATACCACGCTTGAGTCTCCTGTTGGACTGAGGAGAGATTTGTTGAACAGTAGCATCGGGGTACTTGAGGTTCTGGAGGATTTTGAAAAGTTAAAAGAAATAAGGGATGCAAAACATAAATCATTTCTTTTTATTCAGGCTTATATGAAAGAGATTCATAATCTTCTTGTTGCTTTGAGAATGAAGTTTCCCAGATTAGAACATAATGAAGAGGATAAGCTGAAGATGGAGTCTGAAAGGATAAATGTTGAGTACGAAGGATATACTATCAAGGAAAAAGAAGTTGATAACCTTGAAAGAGAGCTTAGTGTTCTCAGGGAAAAATTAAAGGATGTTTCCGCTTGAAGTTAAAGTAAAGGTTAATTGTAGCTCCAATAAATTTTATTCTAAAGATGGGTTTAATTTTGTTGAGCTGAATGCCAAGCCGAAAAATAATGAGGCTAATATCGAATTGATTAAGTTTCTTTCCAAAAAATTCAAGAAGAGATTAAAGATAATCAAGGGTATGAGAAGCAAGGTAAAGGTTTTGGATGTAGTGTAGAGAAAGATTTATATATCTATTTACACTACATTGCTTTATGGTTTTTGTTAGAGAGATTAGGAAGGGTGGCAAGGTTTATAGATACAAGTATGAAAGCAAGAGAGTTGATGGAAAAGTTAAGAGCATATATCTTGGCAAGGAGCTGGTGAAAGATTCTTCTCACAAATCAACTAAGAAAATAATCCAAAAGTCTGTTGGCAAAAGGAGAAAACCCGTTTCCCAAAAACCAGTTTTAAGAATGGTGCAGAGATCTGATAGGTGGATAATTGATAGAGTTGTTGATTTCAATAAGCTAATTGAAGAAACTAAGTTATTGATGATTGAGAATAAGGTTGAGATTGCTGCAAATCATTACAACAAACTTTTGAGCCTTTATGATGAACTTTCTCAGCATGTTCCAGAAGTTCAGAGACTGGAGCTTTATAACAAAACTAAGGAAATTTATGAGTCAATTAATCAAATAAATTATTAGAGTGCCTATATTTTGGATTTACAGGCTTTGTTCTATCTAATAGCAACATTTATATTCAAGTTGCACCACTTGTTTATAGGTTTGCACCACCATATTAAAAAAGAGGTTGATAGGGATTGTATTGAAAGTATTTGATAGTTTTTGTAATAATTCTCCTAGTTATTTATGTATTGAAGAGGTGATATTGTTTGTATAAAAAAACAATAAAAAAAGAAGAGAATAAGTTTGATTATTATATTTGTATAGACTATTCAGAAAATCTAATTGGTTATACTATAATCTCTAAAGATAAAATGGATGAAATTTTACCTAGGATTTCTAGATTTAGGCATTATAAGGAATCAAAAAATAGAAAAGTTTATCTTAAACATGTTCATACTACATTCAAAAAGGAGAATATTTCTTCTTATTTCTTGAAGTTTAAAATCAAAAGAATTTATGAAAGTATTGAGATTTATTTGGATATTCTGGATTTTATTAAAACCCATGATCATTGCGTTATTTTTATTTCAGTGGATGATAAGCAACATATCAAGTTTAGAAAATTGGTTAATATTATTGATACTAAAAAGACCAAAATTGTCAAAGAAAGTGAATTAAAAAGGGGAACTGTAGAGTACCAGTTGAGCTTGGTTATTGATAACCTTTTGAATATTAAGAGAAAACAATTGAAAAATAGAGTAAGTAGGTCCGTCTAATCTACTAACCGCATCGAGTGCGGGGTTCGTCAGGACCTGTTCCTCTATAGAGTGGAGGAAAATACAAATATATAAAACTTTCGAAAATGTATAAAAAAACAATAAAAAAAGGTGATAGAAGTTATTCCTATTATTATACTAATATAAGGAAAGACCAGAAAGTCAAAAACATATTTCTAAGCTCTGATAAAAAAGAGGCTGTTATGCTAGAAAGGGAATTAAAGGGAAATGTTTCTCAAAAAGAAAATTTGTTGTATTATACTTCTCATCCTTCTAAGAAAAGTGGTGCAAACTTGCTTTTAGTTCTCGGAATACTTTTCTTAGGAGGTCTTTTCTTTTACTTTAATTCTGATTTCACAGGTCTTGCAGTAATTGATAATTCTCTTACTCTTGATATTAATGATTATGTATCTGAAAATGCTTCTGTTATGCTTCTTGTTAATCTTGATGAGTATTCAAAAAATATTTCAGACTTTGGCTTTAATCTTGCAAATGCGAGTTATTACATTGATTCTTTGAACGTAGATGTTTCTGATTTTGAATTGAATCTTGACAAAGGAGAGTATTCAATTGTTTTGAGTATCATTGATAATGGAGAATTAGTTGGTATAACAAGTGATAATGTTGTCATTTCTGGTAATGGGGAGAATATTTCTGAATCTGAAGTTAATGTGATTGAAGAAATTGTAAATAAGAATCCTGTTGTTGAAGTCATTGATGAAAACATAATCAATGAATCTGAGGCTTTGAATGATATAATCATAATAAATGATACACTACAGGGAGATTTTACATTACAAGAAATAGTGCAGAATGAGTCTCTTGAAAATTCTGAAAATATAACTCTTGTTAAACCAATAAGAATAAATGAACCTGTCAAATGGAAGAAAATAATTAGGTCAGATAATTCAAATAGCGTAACTGTGAATATACCTAAAATAGCAAATAACATTTCTGTCAAGAAGATTGTAGGAAGTAATGAGATTTCAATAAATGACAAAGTAAATATTATTGATTTGGGTAGTGTAAAAGAATTAAGCAGTACAAATTTAATCACGGGAAATATTATAGGAGTTAATAATCAATTTTGGAATTGGTTCAATGGAATTACTGGCTTTGCAGTTTTGGAAAGCAATGAGACAAGGCTAGGAGATGAGAATGTCAGTCTGGTTGTTGAAGATAGCAATATTGATGAGATTCAGATTGAATATGAAACTGAAGGTCCAAGAACCATTGATGAAATAAATGTTGAGAATGGAAAAGAAGTTAAGTTAGGCTCTGATATTTATTATGAGAATGTAATTGCCTATACCATTTTTGATAATTATAACGGAGAATCGATTTCTGTTGTTGATTTGAATAGTAATATTAACATTCTTGTTTATGACTCATATTCAACTGATGAAGGTTATGTTATTGAGTGGATTGTTGATCATTTCTCTGAAAGGAATTATGGAGTTTATCTGGGAAGTGTTTATCAGAATGCTGAGTTTGTTTCAAGGGTTAATCCTGAATTTAATAAATCTGCGGTATGGGTTAATGCAGAATCTGTTTTGAACTATCAATCTTATACTGTTGTAAGGACAAACAGCACTTTGTACTGTAATTATGCAAATACCACTATGGGGACTTTGAGCTATAATTGGTATAAAAATAATGCTGCTCTTGGAATCAATGCATCTTCTCTTGCAGGAAACAATTTTGTAAAGGGAGACAATATTTATTGCCAGATAAATGGGGATAATTCAACTAATCGTTATATTATAGATACAACCATTGGGGATTTCATGAACGGAACATTCTCGTCAAATGGAACTTCTTATCAGATAAACTGGACAAGGCAAAATGGAAATTTAACTCTTAATAATATATCTTCAGTAAATGGCTATTTCTTAAAAGGAAACTTTACATCACAGGTATTTGACTTGGGAGTTAATCCAAATGCAAGTGAGATTTCATTCGGTTATGATATTCCAAGAGATGTTTATTTTCCAAAGGCAGGATTGATATTTGGATGGGATGGAAGCAATAATGAAAGCTATGTTGCAAATGCTTCTGGGCAGTATCTTTCAGGAAGTTTAGTGAATGAACTTTTGGCAGGTAATGTTCAGGTTAATGGAACAGGAAAGCATTTGATAGACAATAATGCAACTGAATTCAATAAAGATGCAAATGTGCAGTATATTAATTTTGGAGATACTAACCTACTTACAAATACCTCATATACAATAAATATTTGGGCAAAGGACAGGGATTGTGAAGTTGATATTATAGATAGCAAGAGAATGCTGTCAGGAACTACGCTTTCAGGAGCTAATGCATTTGTTTTAAAGAGAAATCCAAATACAAATAGCACAGGTTATGTTCATGTTTCAGGGGCATTTACAACCGTTAATTTCAACTCTCCAAGTCATCCATATACTTTCTGGTGCAATTGGAACATGTTTACTGCTGTATTGAATGGGACAACAAACGGAATACTCTATGAAAACGGAGTTCAGGTCGCACAGGATAATACACCAACAGGAGCAGACCCATCCATTGTGAGCGTATTTAAGATTGGAGGAAACTCTGTTGACAAGCAATGGAATGGAAGCATGGATGAGTTTCATGTCTGGAACAGGGCTTTAAGTTTGGCAGAAATATATGATTTGTATAATATGTCTGAATATGGTGCTTTGAAAATACAAACTAAAGAATTTAATTATTATGATGAAGGCGATGATGATTTGGTATTTGGATGGCATGGAGATAGTGTGAAAGATTATGCTGGTGGTTTGGTTGGGACTGTTGATGGAACAGGAACTTCTATTGGGAATGTTGAGGGGTATGTTGGTGGAGGAACAAGATTTAATCAAGATGTTTCTGATCAGGATATTTCTTTTGGAACTACTAATTTATTTACGAATACTTCTTATACAGTTTCATTGTGGGCAAAGGACGAAAATTGTGTTCATGATTCTTTATTTAATACAAGAATGATATCAGGAACTTCTACAGGACAAGGTGCCGGCTTTTCTATTGGAACAAGCACAGTTTCTACCACTGGTCTTAATAGAACACGATTTGTCCATCTTGGAGCAGGGGTTGGTATTGATGCATACCATTCATCATCTTTCTGGTGCGACTGGCATATGTTCACAGGAGTGTTGAATGGAACAACAAATGCAATGCTGTATGAAGATGGTGTTTTAGTTGATACTGATTCAGCAGTTAGCCTTGACTCAAATTATGTTACTGATTTTATGATTGGGAGAAGATATTTAACAACTCAAATTTGGAATGGAACTGTTGATGAAGTTCATGTATGGAGCAGGGCTTTGGATGGCGGAGAAATAAATCAATTATACAACAATACAGTTGCATCTTACAATGCAAGTTGGAGCGATGTTTATTACACGCCAAATGGAAGTGCTAATTCAATTCAAAACTTAACAGAACCATACAGATACATTCAGTATAGAAGTCTGTTCGAAACTTTGGATGGAAATTTTACTCCCAAATTAACTGATTCTGTTTTGAAGCAGATTGATTATCAGACAAAGATTTTAAATGCAGAGCCATATAGCAATTTTAGTTTGTTGTATCCTAAAAATAATATGTGGATAAATGACAATACAACAGTCTTTAACGTAACCAATGGAAGCGACTTGGATGCTGACAATTTACTATTCAGCATTTTGATTTACAATTCAACAAATCCATCAATCTTGCATTTAACAAATAAGACTTATAATAATTACACCCTTGTAAGCTCTGAACAACTAATTGATGGAAATTATACTTGGAAGGCAAGACTATTTGATAACTCAACGACATACGATAACATTTATGAAAATTTGTATTCTGATTGGGTGGGAAACTTTGAATTTTATCTGGATACTCATCTTCCAAGTATGACATTAGTCAATCAGACTGTTAACCGGACTGAAGGAGAAATTTTCATCAATGAAACAAGTTTTGTAACAACAGGAGAAAATTTAACATTAAGATTTAATTTAACTGATACCGGAAGCCCTATAACTTCTGCATGGATAAAAATATGGCAGACTGTGAAGGATGGTGTATTGCTGTTCTTTGGATGGCTGACCCATGTTACTGGGGACTTGTGGGAAATTACAATACCGGCAATTAATTATACATACCCTGCTGGACAAATAAATTATACAATATATGCAAATGACACTGCAAATAACGTTCAGGAGTATGATGGAAATTTCACTGTTGAATACAACACCACCTTGGATGTTTTCTTCAATTATACAAATATAGCTTCTGATGAAGGTGTTAAATTCATCATTAATTACAATTATACAAACAATACTGTAATAAAGAACGCAAACGTCAACATTACTGTCTCGAATGTATTTTATTCAACAACTTATGATAATTCTTTAGAATATTATTACAACGATACTGTTGGAATTGGCTTAACCACAAATCCTTACACAGCAAGCGTCAATGCCTCGCATAATAACTCTTATTATGCATTCAAGAATAATATAACCTCTTTCAATGTTTATGGGGATGTTCCAATAATTTCTATATGGAATTACCCCTTGATGGATGCGCATATGCTTTACAACAATTATACTGAATTTGACTGGGGAGACTCCTTTGGGCATACAGATTCAGATATAATTAATTACGAGCTTGAAATTTATAACTCCACTTTGTTTGATTCAGATTCATTGATATTTGCATTCAATTCAACTTATAGCAATTATACCCTAGTTCTTGAAAGCATGCCTACTGTCGGGAATTATTATATAAGATACAGAGCCAATGATAGTGTAGAATATAATTCTTATAATTATACAAACTTCAGTGTTGTTTATTCTACATTGAATATTATGAGCCCAAGCGACAATCAAATCTTAAGAAAAAATACTCAATACTGGTTCAATGTCACTGAGTTAGGCAATGGAATATTTGTAAATAATGTCAGTTTTAAGATAAGCGGAGCCACATTTACAAATTATCTCAATTTAACAGCAAACTCAAGCCAGTTTGACTACACAAGTTATGGAGCATGGTATACTGTTCCAAATATAGTATCACAATATGTTACTATAACTGCTTATGGGTGGAATGGAAAAATTGGAAACAGCCTAAATTCAAGTGATATAAGCACATTTAGAATAAAAGACGGAGCTACAACAACACCAACCGTAAATTATTTCTGTCCTGGCATAACTTACAATACTGAGGAACAAGTCAATATTACTGTCAGGACTTCCATGGAATCTGTTTTGGTTGATTTAGTGAATGTCTCCATACAATCACCGAATGGGGATACCATCATCTTGAATGAAACTGAAAATAACTTATATAATTATATCAATAATAGTTATTCCTTTGAGCATAATTTCACTTACACACCCCCTGCAGAAGGGAATTATTTACTGAAAGTTGAAGTCAAGGATGTAAACTATGATGATTCATTGATTATAATAAATAAAACCGCACCCCTTTATATGTCAAATAAAACAGATATAGCATTCACAAGCAGCGGGATTACTAATTTTACTGTTAAAGATGTTTGCAGCAATCAAATAATTGCAAAGGTTAATTCAAGTTTAAGTGTTAGTGAGGTTCCAGGGCTTTACAATGTTGAATTCAGCTCTGGAGATATAAATGTTGTTTTGAGCAATGTAACTTTAGATGGTAATGAAGGAGAGGTTTGTTATTATAATGATTTGGCTGATAATCTTGCAGTCCCTGAAAATACAAGGGCTGTTGATCAATTTAATATGAGTTGCTCTTCACTTACTTTTGGATGGAATAATGAAACTTATGGAAGTGTTAATATAACTTATAATTATTCAAATGTTTTGCAGAGGATTACTCATGAAGATAGTCTTAATGCTTACAAGTGCTATTCAACTACAGCATGCATATGGGGTCAATTGACTTCTTCAGTTTCATCTGATTTAAACAAGATTGAATTTTCATCAAACAATTTTAGTGTATTCATGTTCTCTGAAGATGTAACAGTCACTACAGTTACAGTCACCACTGCAGGCACTGGAGGCGGAGGAGGCGGAGGAGGCGGAGGAGGAACTGGAGCTGAAGTAGACTTGGATATCATTGAAGCAGGAAGATTAACAATAGGCGATGAATATCAGATAGATACAATTGTCCTTATTAAAAATCCATATACACAGCCTTTGTATGGAATTCAATTAAGTGCAAATTCAGAAGAGTCTGAACTGGAATTCAGTTTTGACATTGATTATATATTTTCACTTGCTCCAGGAGGGCAAATGCCTGTTACATTGACTGTTAAAAGGCTTGGTGATGTGAAAGAGGGAAATTATGATGTAAACATTGTTGCAAATGTTGCAAGCCCAGATTTCATAGACAAGTCAAAATTGGTTGTTACTTCCCTTGGAGCTGGAGGGGTGTCATCTGAAACAAGAAGGCAGCTGGAATTTGTTGAAAAATTATTCCTGCAGAATCCTGCATGTAAAGAATTGTATGAATTAGTTAAGAAGGCTCGAGACAGCTTTGAAGATGAGGATTATGAAAAATCAATGATACTTGCCGAAGGTGCAGTTAATGCATGTGAAAAATTATTGACTGACTTGGGCTTAAAAGTTCAAAGACCAAGCAGCAAGGTTTTAAGCGACAGCCTTGTTTTGGGAATAGAGATTACTGTGTTCCTATTTTTATTTTACGGCATTTATTATTATTACAGAAGAAGAAGATTTAAAAAGAAATAACAGAAATCTTTATAAGTGTAATAATTATTGTACATTTGTGCTAAAAATGTTACATAATAATAAATTAAAGATTATGAATTTATTCTTTGAATATCCCTCTAGGAATTTTCAGATAAGAGAAGTTAGCAGATTGTCTAAAATAGCAGTTACGTCTGTTAAGAAATATTTGGATGAATTAAGAAAAGAAGGTTTTGTTATAAAAGATAAAAATACCTTATATCCAAGTTATATCTCCAATCAGCAGAACAGAATGTTTAAAATTTATAAACAACAATATTTTATCTTAAAATTGCATTCTTCAGGTTTTATAGACTATTTAGAGGATGAATTACATCCAAAATGCATAGTATTATTTGGAAGCATGGGAAAGGGAGAATATAATTATGGCAGTGATATTGATATATTTATACAGTCTGATGAAGGAAAAATAAATATCCTAAAATTTGAAAAAATATTGAAACATAAAATAAATCTTTTTTTTGAAGGGAATATTAATAAATTAAGCAAGGAGTTATTTAATAATATAATTAATGGCGTAAAATTATCTGGTTATATAAAATTAAAATGAAAGAGATAATGGATTGGGACATATGTGAAAAAGAAAATATAAGGAAAGTAAGCGTTGATGAAGATAAGATTGATTCTATATTGAAGATGTGTTCTGCTCGTTTTAAATTTGTAAAAAAACAAGAAATAGACAAAGAAACCGCTTCTATTATCACAGAAAATTATTATGAGATTATAAAGGAATTATTAACAGCTTTATTATTAAAAAATGGACTAAAATCAGACAATCATGAATGTTTAATTTCTTATTTTTAAAAAAATTATCCTAATTATGAATATGAAATTAATATTATATATGAATTAAAGAACATCAGAAATAGAATTAGTTATGATGGAATGTTTGTTGATAAACAATATTTAATTAAAAACATGCTGGAATTTGAGCATATCATCAAGATTCTGACAGGATTTGTAAAAGATGAGAGATAATAAAAATTTTTGTATTTTTGTTGGAAGAAGAAGGTTTAAAAAGAAATAAACCTGAATTTTATATGTAAAATGAAAAAGAAAGAGGTTGATAGGAAGAAGATAGACGACAGGAAAATAAAAGAATATCATAATTTATTTCTTAAGATAAAAAATGAATGCAAGAAGACAGTTGTCGGACAGGACAAAGTTATTGAGAGCTTGTTGAGGGGCATGATATGCAATGGACACATTCTTGTCGAGGGTGTTCCTGGAATTGCTAAGACATTGATCATAAGAACGCTTGCTAAAGTAATTGGCTGCAGTTATTCAAGAGTGCAGTTCACGGCAGATTTATTGCCTACAGACATTACTGGGTTAACAACTTATGACAAATCAAGAGGATTTACTGTTGTCAAGGGTCCTATTTTTGCGAATTTTATTATTGCTGATGAGATTAACAGATCTCCGCCAAAAGTCCAGTCAGCTTTACTTGAAGCAATGCAGGAAAAGCAGGTAACTATAGGCAAGAAGACATACCCTTTGCCATTGCCTTTTTTTGTAATGGCTACACAAAACCCCATTGAAAGTGCAGGCGTTTACAATTTGCCAGAGGCACAGATTGACAGATTTTTATTCAAGATAGGAATTTATTATCCTACTGTTGATGAAGAAGATAAAATTTTGAAAAGAAATATCACTCTTTATTCATTTGATGATTATGGCCTGAAAAGCGTTGCCAATTCAAAAATAATTACTAATGTGCAGAATTTTGTCAAGGATATTTATGTGAGCAAGGAAATTGAAGAATATATAACAAAGATTGTTGATGCTACGAGATACCCAAATAAATACAAGATAAATTTAGGCAGATATATCGAATGGGGCAGTTCTCCAAGAGCATCCATAGGGATTTATATTGCTTCAAAAGCTGAAGCTTTGCTAAGAGGACAAAAATTTGTTACCCCCCATAATGTCAAAGTTGTAGCACATGATGTTCTAAGACATAGAATTTTATTAAATTATGAAGGTCAGGCTGAGAATATCAACAGAGATGATATTATTTCTGAAATTCTGAATAAAGTTCCAATGCCATGAAAAGAAAATTAAATGTTAACCTTGTACCTTCAATAAGAAAATTGGAAGTTGTTACAAAGGGCTTGATAAAAACCAAAGGAATAGGAAGCTACAAGAGTGTTTTTCGAGGAAAAGGACTGGAATTTTCTGATTACAGGGCATATAATCTAGAAGATGATTCTGCTTTGATTGACTGGAAGGCAAGCTTAAGAACTAACCAATTATTAATGAGGCAATATGAAGAAGAAAGAGACCTTATGGTTTTCTTTCTTTTTGACTGCAGTTCAAGCATGATATTCGGAAGCACTGAGAAATTAAAGAATGAATATGCAGTTGAGATGGTTGCTTCACTTGCTTATACAATTCTTGATGCCGGGGATTCAGTTGGTCTTGTTATGTTCAATGATAAAATTGTTCATAAAGTAGCTCCTGGAAAAGGAAAAGGGCAATTTTATTCTTTAATTAGAGCATTGAGAAATGTTGACAATTATGGCGGCGGTTATGATTTTGGAAAAGCAGTTGAATTTGTTTTAAATTATCTGAAACAGAGCGCCATTGTATTTATTGTGTCTGATTTCATTGGATTAAATGAAAGCGTATCAAAAAATCTTGAGGTAGTATCGGCAAGATTTGACACCATCGGTGTAATGATAAGAGATCCAAGGGATAAGGTACTGCCTGATGATGTCGGCCAAGTTGTTATTGAAGACCCTTATTCAAAACAAACTTTACTGATAGAGCCTGAATTAATAAAGGATATTTATGAAGAAGAAATAAAAAAACAGGAAAATGAAATCAAAGAATTATTTCTTAAGAATCGTAGTGATTTTATCTCACTTACGACAGACAAGAGTTTTATGAAACCAGTTTTAAACTTGTTCAGGGAGAGATCTTTAAAATGGAGATAATATTTAACAGTCCAGAGTATTTATGGCTATTATTTTCATTGCCAATTCTAATCCTTGTTCACTTTATGACTTTAAACAAAATAAAGAGAAGGGCTGTCAAATTTGCTAATTTTTCAGCAATACAAAGAATTACAGGAGGAGAAGTATTAAGCAAGAATTTGTTTTTATTATTAATCAGAGGAATTGTTTTATTATTGTTTATACTATCCATTGCCGGCGCCACTTTTATTTATACGGGCAAGGCAAGCAATTTTGATTATGTTCTTGCAATGGATAACAGCAACAGCATGATTGTCGAGGATTTCATGCCAACGAGATTTGATGCTGCAAAAATGACTGCAAAAAGCTTTGTTGATAAAATAGGTCCGGATAATTATGTGGGTATAATCAGCTTTTCAAGTGTTTCAAAGATGGAAACCCCACTGAGCAATGATTATTTTCATGTTAAATCAGTAATTGACAGAATAAAACTGAGTGAAGTTGGCGGCACTGATATGGGCAATGCATTGATTAACAGTGCTAATCTATTGTTAAATTCTGAAAAGGGAAAAGCCATAATATTAATCACTGATGGGCAGACGAATATTGGTTTGTCCCTTGTTGATGCTGTTGATTATGTTAATATGCAGGGAATTATTGTTTATGCAATTGGTATTGGAACTCCGGAAGGAAGCGATTTCTTTGGTACAACATTGGTCCTTGATGAGCAGTCTTTGTCTTACATTGCAGCAACAACAAACGGCAAGTACTTCAGGGCTGAAAACACAGAACAGCTTAAAGATGCTTATGATCAGGTTCTTAACATAGGAGAAAGGAAAGTAATTCAGAATTTGAGCATGACATTCATTGTTATTGCCTTGTTATTATTGCTTTATGAATGGTTCCTGATAAATACAAAATACAGGACAATTCCTTAAATTTATAAATTCTTGTTTTAAATTATTTTTATGGATTTTGTGAAATTACTAAATAATGAGATTGTGGGGGGGAATATCAAATCTATAAATGATATATTAAAATTAAGGGATAATCTGGCAAGAAAATTAAAACCAAAAGAACTACCTTCCCTGATTACAATTTTTGCCAAAGCAGATAAAGAACAGAAAGAATACCTAAGAAAAATATTGAAGACAAAACCAAACAGAACATTATCTGGTGTTGCTCCAGTTGCAGTTATGACAATGCCTTCCAACTGCCCTCCACAGGCTAAATGCACTTTTTGCCCGGGGGGCTTGAAATCACAGTTTGGTGACACCCCAAAAAGCTATACTGGAAATGAACCGGCTTCGATGAGAGCCAGAAGGAATCTGTATGATCCTTATCTGCAGGTTTTTAATCGTCTGGAGCATTATATTTTATTAAATCAGGACATTTCAAAATGTGAAGTCATTGTCATGGGAGGAACATTCACTTCTTTTGCAAAAACTTATCAGGAATATTTTGTCAAGTATATATTCAAAGCGATGAATGATTTTTCTAAATTATTTTTTAATGGAAATGAATTTGATTACGAGAAATTCTCTGAATTCTTTGAACTGGATAAGAATTTCAAGGATAGCGAAAGAATAAAAAGAATAATTGAAAAAGTTTCTAAACTGAAAAAAGAATGTGATTTAAGGAAGGAACAGAGAAAGAATGAAAAATCAAACTGTAGAATTATTGGATTAACCTTGGAGACAAGACCTGACTGCGTTAATAAAGAGATTGGAAATTTCATGTTGAATTTAGGAGCCACAAGAATTGAATTGGGAATACAAAGTCTGGATGATGATGTGTTAAAATTTGTTAAGAGGGGGCATGGAGTCAAAGAAAGCGCCGAGGCTATTAAATTACTGAAAGATTTTGGTTTTAAATTAAATCTTCATTATATGATCTTTTATTATGGAAAAAAAGAGCTTGATGACATGAAAAAATTATTTTCTGATGAAAGATTCAAGCCAGATATGCTAAAAATTTATCCATGCATGATATTTTCTGGGACTGAACTATACAATGAATTCAAGAGCGGAAAATATAAAGAGGTTACAACCGAGCAGGCTGCTGACCTAATTTCTGATTTTAAGAAATATGTTGAAAGATATTGTAGAATTATGAGGGTGCAGAGAGACATTCCCCCTAAACTGGCTAAAGGTGGTGTGAATAGAAGCAATTTGAGGCAGTATGTTGATGATATGCTGAAAAAGAAAAAAATTACCTGTCATTGCATTAGATGCATGGAGATAGGAAGAAATAACAATGTAATTGATGATAATGTCTATATTGATGAATATGATGCTTCAGATGGAAAAGAATTTTTCATTTCAGTAGGAAAAAACCCATTGATTGGCTTTGCAAGATTGAGATTTCCCTCGCAGAGTTTAAGAAAAGAAATTACCAAGAATTCCGGGATTATAAGAGAGCTTCATGTTTATTCCTCTGCTCTTAAAATTGGAACAAGTGGAAAGGGTTTTCAGCATAAAGGTTATGGCAGGAGATTAATGGAGAAAGCTGAGGAAATCTGCAGGAAAAATGGCAAGAATAAATTATTAGTTATTTCAGGTGTTGGTGTAAAAGAATATTACAGGAAACTTGGTTATGCTGATGATGGGGTTTATGTAAGTAAAAAAATAAAAAAAGAATTAATTGAGTTAGGTGTTAGAAGTACCCATTGAAGGTATGCATGCCCCATTTTTTACGCAAGGTTCTCTACCATCATCAGTAGCGGTACATTCATATCCTGTATCACAACCAGTACCACAACCACATGCTGCTCCTCCACCGCCACCTATGTTTCCTGAAATTCCTGCATCACCAACCTGTGCCTGCTGAACTCCTGTGTTTGCAGATATTTTTTTTCCTACATTTTGAGCACAACCCTGTAACAAAAATAATGCTCCGATGAATAGGACGAAGAATATCATAAATGTTTTCTTTCTAATTTTAAACACCTCCTTGTTTTTTTATATTATAAATAATATAAGGAAGATTATATAAAATTAACTATGGGCCCACCAGGATTCGAACCTGGGACCTATTCCTTGTAAGGGAATTGCTCTACCAGCTGAGCTATAAGCCCGTTGTAAAATAAAGGTAAAATTGTGCTTTTAAAGTTTTTTCTTTACCAAATTTCCTGCTTCCAATAAAGAATCAAAGGTTCCTGCATCAATCCAGAATCCTTCTACAATCCTGTAATCTATTTTTCCTCTTTTCAGATAATCATTTAATAAATCAGGAGTTTCAAGCTCCCCCCTCCATGATGGTTTTAATGTTCTAATTATATCAAATGCATCCTTGTCTAAGATATACAATCCGCACATTCCATAATTGCTTTTTGGCTCTTTTGGCTTTTCAACCATGGAAATTATTTTTCCGTCTTTTATCTCGGCAACGCCAAGCCTTTCAGGATCAGTGACTTCTTTTAGGTGTATTCTTGCACCACCGTTGAAATTCCTGAAATTAAAATCATCCTCAAATATATTATCACCAAAAATAACAACAAAGTTTTCCCCTTTTGCAAATTCTTCTGCACACCCTATTGCGTGAGCAGTTCCCTTTTGCTCTTCCTGAATTTTATAGGATATACTTACATTGAAGTCCTCTCCATTTTTCAACATTTGCTTGTATTGTTCAATGTCTTTGTTGTTTATTATTATAAGAATCTCATTCACTCCTCCCCTGATTAGGGTTTCAATTGCATAATATATCATTGGCTTGTTATAGACAGGCAGCAGATTCTTTGAGATTATATTTGTTATTGGTCTTAATCTTGTCCCAAAACCTGCAGATACTATTACTCCTTTCATAGTTCTTCTGAAATTTTTTTCTTTATAAATTTTAGTAATATTTATATATTTGGAAATGATTTTCTTAATATAATGAATGAAAGACAATTGATGAAATTTATGAGATTAAAGAAGAGCAAAGATTTCAGAGACTTGATGGGAAGTCACGGAATAATGAGAAGAAAAAAAAGTAATACTCTTTTGGTTCTTATCCTGCTTGCATTGATTCTTTACATGATATTCAAGGGAGGAAATATATTTTTGATAATAGGATTGACCATTCTATTGATATTAATCTTAAGATGAAAGTACTAAAAGCAATTGGAAAATTTTTTGGTGGATTATTCATACTTTTTGCCATAACCGCATTTTTGGTAGCTTCTCTTGGAAGTTATGGAGTCAAGAATGTTAATTTAATTGAGGAAAAATTTTCAAGTCTTGAAGATTTGCCTGCCGACAATCCAATAACAGAAAGAATAAACCAGGAAATAAATGACTTCACATATTATGGCGGAATGATGAAAATTATTGCATTTGTATTCTTTATAGTTGGTGTTTTGTTGTTTATTTGGTGTTCAGGATGGCTGACTGGATTGAGAAATGCTTCGTTGATATCCTTCATTGGTATTTTGTTTTCTTATTTTTACTATAAATTTGCAATAATAGGAGCAATAAACAGCTTTTTACCTCCTGAATTCATTGAATTTTTTGGAGACTGGATTAATGTTACGTTAAATCAGGTAATAAACCTTATTTTGACTTTAGGCGTAATCTTTTTAATATTAACTATTGCATTATATATATTGACTCACAGGATTAAGCTTTCAAAGAAAGTTTTAAAAAAATAAAATGGAAGAAAACATACACGAATATCAGGACAAATTTCAGATGAGCCCTGAGATGCAGAAGAAATTTGAACAGATTAAAAATAAAATAGACAAATTAAAGAAAGAAGTTACAAAGAAGCATAAGGAAGTAGTAGGCATTGCTTTATTGCCTAATGTCAGTCCCTTAAGGTTCTCTTCATACATGGATGCAGGAATAAAAAAAGATGAGAAATTAGAGGAAGAAGATAAAAATAAAATAAATCTTTTATTTCTTGTTGATGAAAAAGACAAAAAAGAAATGTTTGAACTAAAACACAAGATTACAAAATCCGTCACTGAAATTGCAAAAGGTATTGATGATAATTTCTTGATTAAAGTAAAATTAATATTTGAAATAAAGGAAGACTGCTTTGACAGTAGGTATGAGTTTTTACAATTGATTTCTCTTAGTGCAATATTCTATGATCCTGTTGAATTTTTAGCTGCAATAAAAGTTTCTGAAATTCATAAAAACATGGTATTAAAGAAATTTGACAAGTATATCTTCAGTTACATTGCTGCAGGAAGTTTATTTAGGGGAGACAAGAAAAGCTTTGACATTGATGTTTACATTATAATTGATGACACAGATGTAAAGAGAATGTCCAGATTTGAATTGAAGGAAAGATTAAGAGGGATTATATTGAGTTATGGCGCTGAAGCTGCAAGAATTGCAGGTGTGAAAAAACAATTTCATGTCCAGACTTACATATTGACTGATTTCTGGGAAGCTGTTAAAGATGCCCACCCCGTAATGTTCACTTTCATAAGAGATGGCGTTCCATTATATGATCGAGGAATGTTCATGCCATGGAAATTATTGCTGAACATGGGAAAGATAAAACCTACACCAGAAGCTATTGACATGCAGATGGATGTTGGTGAGAAATTATTGTCAAGAACAAGATTCAAATTGTTGAGTGTTGTTGGTGAAGACCTTTACTGGGCTATCTTAAATCCTAGTCAGGCAGTGCTTATGCTTTATGGAGTTAATCCTCCAACACCAAAGGAAACAATTGAATTGATGAAGGAAATTTTTGTAAAGAAATTAAAATTATGCACTTTGAATGACATAAAAACCCTGGAAGATGTAAGGGCATTCTACAAGGGAATTGAACATGGAAAAGTAAAGGAAGTAAGCGGAAAAGAAATTGATGATTTATTGAACAGGTCAAAGAATTATCTTAAAGTCATAAATAAAATATTCAGCACATTACAAAAAACAAAAGATAAGGAAAGAATGGATGAACTGCATGATATGGTAATGAATTTGATAAGAGATTTGCTAAATTATTATGATATCAAGGGAGATTTGGATAAAGGATTTAAATCATTGGTGAATAAAAATGAAATTCAGAAAAGCTATTATGATGCATACAAGTCAATAAAAGAAGCAAAGTCAAAGAAATTAAGCAAGGCTGAGAATGATAAAGTAGGAAGAGATACAAGGTCCTTCATTAAGCACATGTCTGAATTTCTACAGAGAAAAATGGGAATTAAATTAGATAAGATTAAAATCAGAGTCAAACACGGAGAGAAAGCCGGTGAAGTTTATGTGTTTGATGATATTGTTTATATAATTGATGACGTAAATGCAAAGGATAAATCAGTTAAAAAAGTTAAACTGTCTGATAACGGAGAATTTGGAGATATAAAGAAAAGTTCAATGAAGGAATTTGAAGCTGATTCAAACAAATTCAAAGTTCCAAAGTCAATATTTGTAAAAGAGAAATTATTTGAAGAATTAAAGAAAATATTTGGCAAAGATATGGAAGTTATGTTTAATTATTAGTATCACTGCTTTCTGTTCTACTTTCCAATCCTTTTTGTTCTTCTTTAAATGATGTTAGTTCTATCTCTCCCGTCATTGTACCCCCCTTTTCTATTGTTATTCTATTATAATCTAATATTAATCCAATTCCAGCAAGTATTGTTCCTCCAATTATTCCATTAATAGTACGCCCCTCTGATACTCTATCTATAGCATAACCAAAACCAGATATAAGAAAAGTAGCTTCGAGAAAACTATATACTACTCCTTTAATTGTCCTTAAATTACTTTCTTTATTATATAAATATGGTTTAATTTTATATTTATACTCTTCTTTTTTTACCATCTTATAACAAAGTTGTATCTATTTATAAGTTTTATTTAATTTTAATATATAATTATTAAATACACTTTTCTATTTCTCTGACAAAAGCATTTGCATCCTCTATTGCAGTCAAAGCATCTTCTTCTGTCGGTTTGTATTCCAAACCATACATAGCCTCATGCCTTTCAGTCCTGTGGATATTTAAAAGATTTAATATATGCAAGGGTATCTTATTTTTATATTTCTCCTTCAAGTAAATAAAAACCGCAAAATGACTTTTTTCCTGAATTCCGTCTTTATATAATAAGGCTCTGGAAGCGTGAAACATTGCCATATAAGATTCAAGAATTGCATATTCAAAAATTTTTAATTTTAGTACTTTCTCAGCTTCATTTAACCTGTGTTTGGATATCTCCAATGATTTTTCTGTTTTTTCTTTGTCAGGTTTTATTTTTCTTAATAATCTGAATTTAAAACAATCTTCAACGTTTGTTATTTCCATTTTACTAAAGGCAGTTCCCCATACAGATTTATACCATAATTTACAACTTCATGATAAAATGCAATATCCTCTGTTGCTTTTTTATTCCATTCACTCCAGCTGATTATATGCGGTGTTATTCTTTTTTTAATTTTTTCTTCAATTTTTATCAAATTGAGATGTTTTTCCTTTCCTATTATCAATAAATCAACATCGCTGTCTTTATCATCTTCTCCTTTTGCCATTGATCCAAATAAAACAATGGATGAAACATTTGATACATTTTCTTTTAAAAATTCAATCAATCCTAATTTTAATATTATGCTTATATTATTAGAAATCTTAAGTTGTTTAAAAAATAAGTTATTTGTATTTGCTTTAAAATACCTTAAATTAGCTTTTTTTTCCTCTTTGATTAAATTCTCTTTTATTAGCAAATCAGAATATTTTTTTATTGCAAATGGACTTAATTTTAGTTTTTTTGCTAGTTGCCTTAGATACACTTCTTCATATGGATTTTCCAGAAAGAATTTTACAACCTTTAATAACATCAATTCATGCATACAAATGTTTTTATTTTTTAGTTTTATAAACATTTCGTTTTTTTATAAAAACAATCGTTTTTATTTTTTTATTGTAATTAAATAACCACAAAACAACCTTCTTTTTAATGTTCTGAAGATTTACTTATTTTCTTTATAAATCTTTCCATAGAGAAATTTTTATTTTGATAATACAAGGCTTGTAGTGCCTAAATTCTGGTGTTTTGAGGTAGAAAGGTTTTTAAATAAAAATGACTTTTTTATAATAAGAAAAGGTGATTTTTGAGGAAAAAATTTTAAAAAACAGATAATACAATTTAATCGGAAAATGAGTGCAGAATACGGTGCAAAAAATATAACTGTATTGAAGGATCTTCAGGCAGTACAGAGACGCCCTGCCATGTATATAGGGGATACCGCATTTAGAGGTTTTCATCATATACTGCAGGAAGTTTTGGATAACAGCATAGATGAAGCACTAGCTGGTTTTTGCAAGAATATTTCTGTTACAATTCACAAAGATAATTCAGTTACTGTAACTGATGATGGCAGGGGGATACCAACTGACATTCATCCAGATGAAAAAAAATCTGCGCTTGAATTGGTAATGACTGTCCTTCATGCAGGCGGAAAATTTGACAAGTCAATATATAAAATTTCTGGAGGATTGCATGGTGTTGGTGTTTCTGTCACAAATGCATTATCAAAATTTCTTGATGCTAAGGTTTACAGGGAGGGAAAGATATTTCATCAAAGATTTGAAAGGGGAAAAAAAGTCTGTGAAGTTGAGATTATAGGCGAGACAGACAAGACAGGAACTGAAATAACATTCCTGCCTGATAATGAAATATTCTCTGTGAGTGAATTTGATTATGATTATATTAAGAAAAGGCTTAGAGAACTGGCATACCTTAATGCTGGCTTGAAAATTTTTCTAGAGGATGAAAGAACAGAAGTAAAAGAAGAATTCAAATTTGACGGTGGGTTAAAAGAATTTGTAAAGGATTTAAACAAAGGAAAAAATATTCTGAGCGAACCCATCTACATAAATAAAGAAAACAAACTTTCTGTTGAAATAGCATTACAGTACAATGATTCTTATAATACAAAATTGTACAGCTTTGTAAATAATATTAATACTGTTGAAGGCGGAACGCATGAAGAAGGTTTTAGGACCGCACTGACAAGAGTAATCAATGAGTACAATAAAAAAAATAATATCTCTGACACTAAATTGACTGGTGATGATGTAAAAGAAGGGTTGACATGTGTCATTTCTGTAAAAGTTCCTGAACCGCAGTTTGAAGGACAGACAAAAACTAAATTGGGAAATTCAAATGTCAAGGGTTTGGTAAGCTCAATTGTTTATGAAAATCTTAATAATTATTTTGAGGAAACCCCTTCAATTGCTAAATTAATCTGCAATAAAATAATCAATGCTGCAAAAGCAAGAGAAGCTGCAAGAAAGGCAAGAGATTTGGCAAGAAGAAAAACTTCTCTGGAAAGCTGTTCATTACCTGGAAAATTAGCAGACTGTTCAGAAAAAGATCCCTCTAAATGTGAATTGTTCATTGTTGAGGGTGATTCAGCAGGAGGTACTGCAAAACAGGCAAGAAATAGGGAAATACAGGCTATTTTGCCCTTGTGGGGAAAGATGCTCAATGTTGAGAAATCAAGAGCTGATAAGGTTCTAAAAAGTGAAAAATTGCACCCCATAATAACTGTGATTGGAGCAGGGATAGCAGATGAATTCAATGCTGACAAGACAAGATATCATAAAATAATAATCATGGCAGATGCAGACGTTGATGGAGCACACATCAATTGTTTGTTGTTGACTTTCTTTTACAGATACATGAGGGAATTAATTGACAAGGGCTATTTATACATTGCACAGCCACCCCTGTATAAAATAAAAGTTGGAAAGAAGGAAGTTTATATTTATACAGATGAGGAATTGAAATTAATAAGAGAAGAGAATGAAAATTTAGAAGTACAGAGATTCAAGGGTTTGGGAGAAATGAATTCTTCACAGTTATGGGAGACAACCATGAATCCTTCAAATAGAATACTGAAGAAGATAACAGTTGATGATGCAATATTGGCAGATGAAATGTTTTCTATTTTAATGGGGGAAGAAGTTGAACCGAGAAGGGAGTTTATTATAAAACATGCTAAGGAGGCAAATTTAGATATTTAAAATGCAGATTAAAGAAAGATTAATTCAGGAGGAAATGAAAGAGAGTTACATAGATTATGCTATGTCTGTCATAATGCAGAGAGCATTGCCTGATGTAAGAGATGGATTAAAACCGGTACACAGAAGAATTCTTTATTCAATGCATGAACTGGGGCTAGCTTCAAATAAATCCTATAAAAAATGTGCAAGGGTTGTCGGTGAAGTTTTGGGTAAATATCATCCTCATGGCGATCAAAGCGTTTATGATGCATTGGTTAGGTTAGCGCAGAATTTTTCATTGAGATATATGCTTGTTGATGGACAGGGAAATTTTGGAAGTATAGACGGCGATTCGGCAGCGGCAATGAGATATACTGAATCAAAATTAAGAAAAATATCCGAGGATTTGTTAAAGGACATTGAAAAAGAAACCGTAGATTTCATTCCTAATTTTGATAATTCACTGAAAGAGCCTGTTGTACTGCCTGCAAAAATTCCAAATTTACTGATTAATGGATCTTCTGGCATTGCAGTTGGCATGGCAACTAACATTCCACCACATAATATTTCTGAAATCATAAAAGCAGTGATTCATGCAATTGACAATGAATATGAAGTTGAAGACCTGATGAAATTTATCAAAGGTCCTGATTTTCCAACGGGTGCAACTATCTTGGGATATAATGGAATAAGATCTGCATACAAGACAGGAAAAGGAAAAATAAAAGTAAGAAGCAGAGTAAAAACTGAGAATGACAAGATAATTGTTTATGAGATTCCTTACATGATAAATAAAAGCTTATTGCTGGAAAACATTGCTGATTTAATCAAAGACAAAAGACTGCAGGGAATCTCTGATTTAAGGGATGAATCAAGCAGGGATGAAATAAGAATTGTGATTGAGCTGAAGAAAGGTGCAAATACTGATGTGATTCTTAATAATCTTTACAAGAACACACAGATGGAAGTTACTTATGGAATTAACATAGTTGCTCTTTATGGGAATGAGCCAAAATTAATGAATTTAAAAGATTTGGTTTATTATTTCATTGAGCACAGGAAAGATGTTGTTTTAAGAAGAACAAAGTTTGATCTGGATAAAACTGAAGCAAGAAAGCATATTTTAGAAGGAATATTAATTGCTTTAAGGAACATTGATAATGTTGTTGAGCTTATCAAGAAATCAAAAGATGTCAATACTGCCAAAGAATTATTGATTCATGATTATAATCTGTCTGACAAGCAGGCTCAGGCTATTCTAGATATGAAATTGTCAAGATTGACCAATCTGGAGCAGGACAAGATAAACAGCGAGCATAAAGAATTGATTGAATTGATAAAGGAATTGATAGAAATATTGAATTCTGAAGACAAGCTGAAGAAAATAATAAAAGATGAACTGAATGAGATTGAAAAGTTGTACAGAGATGAAAGAAGAACTGAAATTCTTGATGTCAATGATGAAGTCATAGAAGATGAAGATTTAATCAAGGAAGAAAATGTTGTTATTACATTCACTGATGACGGCTACATAAAATCAACAAAACTGGATGAATATAAACAGCAGAAAAGAGGAGGAAAAGGATTGATTGCTACAACAACAAAAGATGAGGACTTTGTAAGAGACTTGTTTGTTGCTTCTAACTTATCAAACATATTGCTGTTCACAAATGAAGGAAGAATTCACTGGCTGAAGGCCTACCAGATTCCTATGGGTACAAGGTATTCAAAAGGAAAAGCAATCGTCAATCTCATTGACCTTGGAAAGGATGAGAAAATAAACTCCCTGTTGCACTTGAAAGATTTTAATGAAGGTTATCTGATATTCTGCACTAAAAAAGGAATACTGAAAAAGACCGACATAAAATATTATTCAAATCCAAGAAAAGGCGGAATAAATGCAATCAATCTAAAGGAAAATGATGAAGTCGTGAATGTTCTTTATGTCAAGGGAAATGAGGAATTGATAATTGGTACAAAGAATGGATTGGCTATGAGATTCAATGATAGCGATGTTAATTCAGTGGGAAGAAATGCCTCTGGAGTTATTGGCATCAGATTAAAGAATGATCATGTGATTGGAATGGTAAAATCAGAGGGAAGTTTGTTTACTGTAACTGAGAATGGCTATGGAAAAAGAACATTGGCTGATGATTACAGACTTATTAAGAGAGGAGGAAAAGGAGTTTTGAACATCAAGACTAAATTCATCTATGATGATTCAAGAAATGAAAGCGTGGTTGGCATAAAAAATGTATTTGATGACGATGAATTAATGTTCATAACTAAAAATGGAGTAACTATAAGGGTTAAGGTTAATCAGTTCAAGAATATTGGAAGAAATACTTCTGGTGTAAGATTGATAAGATTGAATGATAATGATAAAGTTGTAAGTGTTGCTAAAGTAGTGAATGGAGAGTAATTTTATAAACTTTAATTATAATTTTTATTTATGTTAACCTTAGCAATTGAAAGCACAGCACATACATTTGGAGCTTCTGTAGTAAATTCAAAAGGAAAGATATTATCTGATATAAGAGACATGTATCAAACAAAGAAAGAAGGCTTGGAACCAAGAAAAGTTGCAGAACACCATAAGAATATTGGAGACCTGATAATAGAAAAGGCATTGAAAGACTCCAAAAAAAAGATGAAGGGCATTTCATTCATCTCTTTCAGCCAGGGGCCAGGGCTTCCATTATCTTTAGTTGAAGGCATGAGATTTGCAAAACTTCTGGCAAAAGCACACAAAAAACCATTGATAGGAGTAAACCACATATGTGCACATCTTGAAATTGGAAAATTACTGACGAAAGCAAGAAATCCTGTTTTTGTCTTCACTTCTGGAGCAAATACACAAATAATTGCGCATGAAGGGGGAAAATACAGAATATTCGGAGAATGCTTATCAATAGCTTTAGGAAATGCGCTGGATAAATTTGCAAGAGAGATTGGGCTGGGATTTCCAGGTGGACCCAAGATAGAGCAATTAGCAAAATCAGGAAAAAAATACATTGAGCTTCCCTATGTTGTAAAGGGAATGGATGTTGAATTTTCTGGAATAGTAACACATGCAATAAATTTATACAAGAAAGGAGTAAGCAAGGAAGATTTATGCTACTCATTGCAGGAAACTATGTTTGCTATGCTGGTTGAAGTTACTGAAAGAGCTTTGGCGCATTGCGACAAGAATGAAGTCTTGCTAATTGGCGGTGTGGCAGCAAACCAGAGATTATGTGAAATGCTGAATATAATGTGCAGAGAAAGAAAAGCAAAGTTCTATGCTGTTCCAATTAAATATTCAGGTGACAATGCAGCAATGATTGGATGGCAGGGGATATTAGAGCATAAGAAAAGAGAATCTTTTGACAAGATTGATATTAAACCTAACTGGAGAATAGATCAGGTAGAGACTATATGGATTAAATAGTACATCGTTAAGGCTCTGTAGAAAATCTCTTAAGAAGACTAAATTATGTTAAGATTACTATTAATTTAGCAGGGTTTTGAATTCTAAATCTCAGGCTAAAACTAAGAGTTAGTAACTTTTTCTACTAAGCCCATTGTTAAGTAAGTTTTATATACATACTTCAATAATAAATACTATGAAAAAAGAGGTGATAATTATATTTCTGATAGGAATATTATTAGTTTCTCCTTTTGTTTTAGCACAAGAGTCTCAAACTTATTCAGGTTTTGACAGGTTTGCAGACAATATTAAATTATTTTTTTCTGGCGGGGACAATAAAGTAATGTTAGCTTTAGAAATTAGAGAGAAAGAACTTAATTCAGCAACTAATAATTTAAAATTAGGAGAAGAAAACAAAGCAAAAAAAGAAATAGAATCAGCTATAAATATGCTTAAAATTATTCAATTAAAAACAACACCAGAAATAGCAGATGAAGTTAGGAATAATATAAAAGAAACAGAATATATAATAAAAGAAAACCTAAATTTAGAATTTTTTGAAAAATATTTAACTGAAGAGCAAAAAACAAAATTAGTTATAGAACATTCTGAGAAAATTTTTGATTATTGTGAAGAACTTGCTAAACAAGATTATGAATTAATGTTAAAAGATGAAAAATGCCAGAATAATGCTCCTGATTGGCTTGAAGATGAAGTAAATAATAAGATAAAAGAAGTACAAAAACAAGATTCAGAAGAAATAAAAAAACAAATAGAAATTACTATGAATAATCCAAAAAATTCCGATTGTGATGAAATTTCTTTAACAAGTGAAAGAGCAAGATGTGAGAAATTTAAAGCATTAGCAATAAGATGTGAGTTTCAGAATGATGAATCTGCATGTGAAGAAATAGGAATGTTTAAAGATGTTCAAACTAATGAACGAGAAGACTATGAAAAAGAGATAATTGAAAAATATCTTCCTGCAGAATGTTCAGAAGCAGGGGTAAGAGATGGGGAAGAATGCAAGAAACTTATTCTTACTCTTAATCAGCCTGAAACAGAATGTATGAAAAATGGTGAGTATATCGGAGATGAAAATTGTAAAGATAAATTAGTAAATCAAGGCAATGTTGTTGAAGAGTGTGTAATAGATGGAAAACTTGTTGATCCAGAACAATGCCTAAATATAGTAAAAGAAAAGAATAAACCCACCGGGGAAGAATTTGAATTGATGTCTGGAGAATGCAAAGAGATGGGAATTTATGATCCTGTTGCCTGTGAAGAAATTGTTAATCTTCCTAAACCTTGCAAAGATGCAGGCTATTATACAAAAAAAGAATGTGAATCTATGACTTTAAACCAAAATTTTCCAAAAGAATGTGTAGATGCAGGAGCTTTAACTCCTGAAGCATGTGAAAAATTAAAACTTCCTTCTGACTGCCAAGGAGCATATTCAAGAGAAGAATGTGAACAAATAAAAATAGAACAGAAATTTCCAGACGAATGCAAGAGTGTAGGAGAACTTGATCCCAAAAAATGTGCAATTATTATGGTTGGAGGGGAGTCTCTTGTAGTAACTGCTGGAGCTGAAATGGAATATTTAGTTAGACAAGGACTAGCTTTTGAAGAAATTCCAGGTGTTTGCATGAGTGGAAAAAACTTTATTAGAAGCATGGATTGTGATGCAGAACTTGCAAAATTAGGTATAACTCTTCCTACTCCGACCGATACGGGAGGCATCCCAATGGAGTGTATGATTGATGAAAGAACTGCTGTTTCTCCTCAAGAATGCCAAAATAGAATAGAAAAAAATATTATAATTGATACAATTCCAAAAGAATGCCAGAATGCGGAAGTTACAAATCCTGAAGAATGTGGAATTTTTATTGAAGAAAAAAGAATTGAAGAAGGAATCGGAATTAATATGCCAGAAGAATGCATGGGAGTATCAGTAGAAGAATGCAAGACCATTATGAAAGAAAAAGGCATTGAAATTGAAAAAATAGAACAAGTACAAAGAGTAGAAAAAGTAAAAAAAATGTGCAAGGAAGGGGAGGTTTGTGAAGAAGAGCCCTCTGAATACGAGGAAGTAACCCTGCCAAATGAGTGCATAGAAATGGGTGTTTCTGATATCACTGATTGTAAGATGATTGCGGGAAGGGTCAATGAAGAGAGAATAAAAAATGGAGAAAAGGTTATTGTTGATGAAAACGGAAAAGTTGATTATTTACATCCTGAGCAAATAGAAAAGATTGCAGATGATGCTGATAAAAAATCAAATGATATAAAACCAGATGTTACAAAAGCAGATGAAATAAAACAACAAATTGATGTTATAGATAATTCTATTAAAACCATAGACCTACAAGAGCTAGAGATAGATAGTGGAAATAATATTGTTGATAAACCCAAAATGGGCAAAGATAATGAAGATGTAACTCCTGCTCCAAATGTAGTTGATAATAATATTGCTCCAGGACCAGAAGGAATTGCGGGATATAAAGTTGTTGAGCCTAGAGACGATAGTGCTCCTTCTAATTCTATAGATAATTCTAATGAAGGAGGTAGTGATTCTGGTGGAGATAGTGCAACTAGTGATGGTGGTGATTCTGGTGGAGATAGTGGAGGAGATTCTGCTCCAATAACAGGAGAAGTTGTAAGAAACTCTGATAATATAATAAACAAAATATTTAATTGGTTATTTTAAAATGAAAAAAATAATATTAATCTTAGCATTGTCAATTTTTATTCTTGGTTGCACTGAACAAATTGAAAAAATTAATGAGCCAAAAAAAGAAGTTTTTTGTCCTAACTACGACAGTAATCAAGAAGCATGCTTATCAAATTTGGAATGTGAATGGGATGCTGAAGAAGGTAATTGTGATCTAATTGGAAGTATTGATGAAGATAGTAATGATGAAGAAAATGAATTTGCATCTGAACTGGAAAAGGACTTGCCAGACACAGTTCCTAATCAAATCTGTAAAAAACTTCCCTTAAAAAAAGAATTTGGTCCGGGTGACAGATATTATTGTTTCGCTGTTGTTAATAATAATCCTGAATTCTGTGAACTTATTGTGGGGGATAATGAAGAAGATATAGAAGCAAAAGATACAAAAAATCTTTGTTTAGCTCATGCAAAACAGGATGTTTCTTATTGTAAAGAGATGAGTAATATTTTGGGTAAAAGAACATGTTATTTCAGACTTTCGCTGATTAGTGAAAATATTGACATTTGTGATAATATTAATTGGGATAAGGATTTAAAACAACTATGTTATTTCTCCTTTGTAAATACTATGTATTGGGAGAATAAATCTGATAAAATAACTCTGACTCACTGTAGTAAACTTCCAGAACCAGACAGAAGTACCTGTCTTGCATATAAAGAAGGGGGTGTTTCTCTATGTAAAAACAATGTTAATTGTTTAACTTTCTTTGAACAGCCTATGTCCTTTTGTACTGGCAAGGGAAGTGTACTTGAATATTGCATTAGAGACAGAGCCATGACTAATAAGGATATCTCAATATGCGAAACTCTTACTGGAGAAAAAAGGGATGATTGTATAGGTGATTTTGCTGGACATATTACCCAAGATATTTCAACTTGCGATAAGCTGACTGATATTATGACAAAACATACTTGTTATCAGGATGTTGCAGTACAATCCAACTGGCTTAAGGGATGACTAAAATGAAAAATAATGGAACAAAGAAATCTGAAGGCTATTTGTTGTGGAGAATAATATTTGGAATAATTCTTTTAATCTTTTCACTAATGTCTCTTTTAAGATTTAATGCCACTGCAGCATTATTTTATCTCGTGATTTCAATATTTATATTCATTCCAGGAAGATTTTTCAGAATTCGTAACAAATGGATTAAAGTAGGAATAGTAATAGCATCTGTAATCTTAGTTGGGTTATCTAATCAATTATTCAATATATGAAATCAGTATAATAATTGTCAGTTTAGGAAAAAGGCAGAATTAATTCAATAAAGTTTTTGATAATGGGCCAGGATTTCCCTCCACAACTTCATTTTCAATATCCTGCATGCTTTCTCCTTTCTCAATAAGTAGCCTGAAAACCTCCCTCATGTACACTTCTCTTTCTTCAAAGTAATACAAATTCCTTGGAGCAAAAGTTACATTGACACCGCTTCCATATCTGGTTATGTCTATAGAAGTTCCAGGATATTTTCTTTTCCATTTATTTTCAATGTCTGTGAATGAACTATCATATCTTGTATTTATGAAATAAATTATTTTATTATTTTCCGGCTTTTTTGTATCATTGTCATTTGGTTTTACACAACCATTTAGATAAAGAAATGTAAGCGTTGTTAGCAATATTGCTGTTAATCTTTTCATTATATAATCTATTGTTCTCAAACATTATAAATATTTTTAGTCTGCAACAATTATATTATTTTCAGCACCTTTTATTATATGATTCATTATAATATCATATGTGGATGCAGGAGTAATCTCATCATTGAAATATACAACATAATCCTCTCTGCTTGAATCTTTTGGAGAAATAACCATCTCAATCAAGCCATCTTTGTAGAAAACAGAATCTATTGTTGAAACATTACTTGAATCTCCGTTCCATAATTTTATTCTTTTGCTGATATTATCTTTGTCATATTCATTTACAGGAAAAGCGTATCTGTTTGGATCATTAATAGTCACTGTTTTATTTTTACCTGTTGGATAATGAGCTTCTATGTAACTCCTGCTTGTGCCATTAAATGAATTAATAAAAAAGAGTGTCAGCAAAATTGCTGTTGATTTTTTTGACATGAAGGCTTTACTCAAATAAGGAATTTATAAATATTTGTATTATTCACTGAATAGGATTTGGAATTTTAATTTCCTTTTTCTCAGGAATGCTTTCCATTGGTATTGGATTGGGAATTTTCAAATTTTCTTTTACTGGACTTGGAATATTTAATGAAAGCGTTGGCCTTGGTATTGGAATTCCTGCCGGTCTTGGAATGTCCGGTGCAGGAGGCATTACTCTTTGAATAGGCCTTCTGATACCGCCTATATCATTAATTTCCGTTTGCAGATGCCTGTTGAGCATTTCAATCTCTTCATTCTTTTTATAAAAATGCTTTTGCTTAATCTGATACTGGCCCATCAAGGCAAGAGTAAATCTTCTCAAGAACAAAACTTTCCTGTCAGTGGGTTTTCTTTTTTGGGATAATTCCTTGTCTATATTCTCAAGCTCCTCTTTTTTACCTTCAAGAAATTCATCACGAATAAATTCTATTGACATTGTTTACATTGGAGGCGACCTTTTCCTCACATACTGTTCCAGCATTATCAATCCCTTTGCTATTGTCTTGTTCTGTTCAAGCAATTCCTCAAGCTTATCTGTAAGCTCCGCCATTCTCTTGTCCTCAGAAACTTCCATAACATGCTTTGAAGCTTCCTCAAACACATTAAGCATCCTGTCTATTTTTTCTATCAATCTTTTTACAGAAATCATCAGCTCAGCATCTTTTTTTTGCAGCAAAATTGTATTTTCTATTAAGGTACCCATTAATTTTTCATGATGAGAATCATTTTTTGAATCAGTCTTTTTAGCAGCCATTAAATCACCCTCCTTTTTATGTAAAAATAAAGAATATTTAGTATAAAAATGTTATTAATTTGATTTATTAATTGCTTCTTCCTCTGGTATACCGATTTTTATATTAGTTGGTTTATTGAATTCTATTGATAATCTGATTTCTAATGGAATTTCATCTGTTAATGAAATATAAGGACCGCTAAAAGGAATCCAATTTATCGGAGAAGAAAATTGCTCTTTTTTCTTTTTTGTGTAATCTATCCATTCTTTATATAATCTTGGACTGTATAATGGATTTGACAATTGTTCCACTCCGCGATTATAGTCGCGTAAATTACCAATAAAATTAGTTAAAGTCAGTGCAACATAAATACCCAGCAATGTTTTTGATATTTTATTCATTTCACCGAATTGGCAATTAATTGAATTTATAAATTTTTCTTTTTTAATAATTTATATCCTTTATATCCTTTTAATGCCGAAGTTCTTCATTCCAAGAATTCTTCCAAAAATTTTCAAATCAGAATCGCATCTAAAATCCTTCTGTGAATTGCAAACATACATTTTTACCCCATATTTGTTGCATAGCCTGACATTGAGCATCATTCTGCCTAAAATATTAACCCTATCATTATTATTAAGGATATCATCAAAGTTAAATCCTATGGCAACATTGTTCTTTGCAGCCAATTTGCATAATACTTGATTCAAGCCTGAATTTCTTGACTTCATGAAATCCTTGTTCCTTCCTTTTTCAGGAGACAATAAAATATTTACTGAAGTATTCTCAACCACCTTCCTGTTCACAGAATCACTGCCACCAATTATCATTTTCATCTTAACAATTTGTATGGGATATAAACAATCTCCTTTCCTGTCTGAACCTGCAATTCAACAAGATTCATATAAATTATTTTTCCATTTATTTTCCTGTATTCTATATTATCCCCTGTTTTATACTTTTTCTTGATTTTAAAACCACAATAAATATTAGGAATTATATCCCTCAAAGAAATTATAACATAGGCAATTATAAGCAATATCAATAATATGGCGATTATTTTCAGAACTATTGAAGTAATACCAACCTGATTAAGGGCAATCACCAAAGTAAAAAAATAAATTATGTATATTGAAAGTGAAGGCAAGAATTTTTCAGGATTGAACTTAATCTCGGCTTTTTTTAATATTCTGTTCAATTCCAACTCTTTTATTGCTTTTTTAATAAGATTAGAAATCACCTTGCTGATTACCAGACCAAATAATATTATAATAATGAAGACAATTATTTTGAGAATAATATCATTTATGTTCATTCTAACAGTTCTATTGAAATATTGACTGATTCAGGTATTGGGACTTTCATGATTAATCTTAATGCCCTTTCATTAACTTCAAGATCAACAAGCCTTTTATGAACCCTCATCTCAAACCTGTCCCATGAGGCCTTCCCCCTTCCGCATGGCGCTTTTCTTGTAGTTATCTTCAGTTTTTTATTAGGTATAGGTATAGGACCATGCAACTTTACCTTTGTTTTTTTAGCAATTTCATTTATTGATTCTATAATTTCATTCAGCTGATTAATATTATTGCTTGCTAGTTTTATTCTTGCTTTTTGCATTTTATATAGAGAAAAAATCAGGTTTATAAATTTAACTAAAAAATAAAAAAAGAAATTAAATTTCTTTCTTAACTAAGGATATGCACATGCCTGCAGCAACTGTCTGACCTGCGTCCCTAATTGCAAATCTTGACATCTGAGGAATCTCCTTCTGTGTCTCGATGACCATTGGCTTTTGTGGCTTGATTTTTACTCTTGCAGCATCACCGTTTCTTAACATGTCAGGCTTTTCCTGTAAGACTTGCCCTGTTGCAGGATCCAATTTAGAAATCAATTCTGAAAACTGGCATGCAACCTGCGACGTATGCACATGGAATACCGGCGTATAACCCACAGTGATTACAGTCGGATGATTCAATACAATTATCTGTGCTGTAAACTCTGTTGCTATTGTTGGAACGTTGCTTTCATGACCCAGTACATCCCCTCTTGCGATATCCTTCTTGCCGATTCCTCTTACTGAGAAACCAATATTATCTCCGGGTATTGCTTCATCTATCTGTTCATGATGCATTTCTATGGATTTGATTTCTCCTTTAACGCCCTTGCCTTCCCTTGCTGGAACAATAATAACCTTGTCACCAATTTTCATCTTACCTGTCTCAACCCTACCAACGGGAACAACACCAATACCTGCGATGTTATATACATCCTGTATTGGAAGCCTCAATGGCAAGTTAGTTGGCTTTTCAGGCTCTTTGAACTCATCCAGCAATTCCAATAATGTCGGACCTTTGTACCATGACATATGCTCTGATCTCTTGAATACATTGTCGCCTTTTAATGCACTTATTGCTATGAATTTTATATTTTCAATTTTATATCCTGCTGTCTTTAATACTGCACTTACTTCTTCCTTGACTTTGTTGAATTTTGCTTCATCATAATTTACAGAATCCATCTTGTTTACTGCAATTGCCAGTTGGTTGACACCCAGTGTTCTTGACAACCATATGTGCTCTTTAGTCTGTGCCATTACACCCTCACCTGCAGCAACAACTAAAACACCAACGTCAGCCTGTGAAGCACCTGTGATCATATTCTTAATGAAGTCCTTGTGCCCTGGTGCATCTATGATTGTATATTCAAATTTATTTGTTACAAACTTTTTATGAGCCAAGTCAATTGTAACTCCTCTTTCTCTCTCTTCCTTTAAGTTGTCCATAACAAATGCGAATTCAAATCCGCTTTTTCCCAATTCCTGAGCTTTTTCCCTTAACTTCCTCATTGCCTGCTCATCTATTATTCCAGAATCATACATTAACCTACCTATTGTAGTTGATTTTCCGTGGTCAACGTGACCGATAAATACTATATTTATGTGTGGTTTTTCTCTTGCCATTGTAATTGTTCCCCCTAATTGATAATTGTTAAAATGTTTTAGTTTTGGGGTGTTTATAAATATTTTGGTTTTTCATTCTGAAATTCAATAGAAAAAAAAATTGTTTATTATAATTTTTTAGAAAAAGTTTTTACAAAATTTATTAAAAATAAAAAAATCATAGGCAGATTCATTTCGAAGTTGTTAGTAACTGCTGGCTGAATATCTCGTTACCTTGATACTTACACCACAGTCCTATTAAACTCATCTTTTGTGAGCACTTCTAGTGTCTCTTTTTGAGGAATCTTTCCTCCTTAGATGCTTTCAGGAGTTATGATCTAAGGCTTAGCTGCTTGGCCTACCTTGCCAGATAACCAATCACCAGAGGCCTCGAAAACTAGTTCCTCTCGTACTATAGCTTCCTTCCTCTCAGACACTGAACACATCTAGTAGATATCGAACAAACTGTCTCACGACGTTCTGAACCCAGCTCACAAACGCTTTAATGGGTGAACACCCCCGCCCTTGGCTGCTTCTGCACAGCCAGGTTGCGTTGAGCCGACATCGATGAAGCAAACAGCACCGTCGATTTGAACTCTTAGGTGCTACCACTCAATTATCCCTAGGATAGCTTTTCTGTCATACTTGGCTCCCATCAAGGAAGACACAAGGGTTCGCTAGACCAAAATTTCTTTTTTGGATTTTATATTGTTAAAAATCCAATTAAGCCAACTTTTGCTCTTGCACTCTACTTAGGATTTCTAAACCTAATGAGTTGACCTTTGGGCCCTACTGATATCTTTTCAGCAGGGTGCCGCCCCAGCCAAACTACCCATCTGATGATGTCCTCTTTACGAGTTAGCAATACAAAATCTAAAGGGTGGTATCTCACTTTTGTCTGAGTCCAAACTTGCGTCTGAACTTTAAACAACTCCCACCTATTCTGCACAGTAAATTATATACCACAACAACAGACTGTAGTAAAGTTCCATAGGGTCTTTGCTTCCCACTAGACGTCTCTGGCCTTTGCACCAGAATAGTGTGTTCAGGGGATCTTAACTTGGGACAATAGCAACCTCGTTACGCCATTCATGCAGGTCGTCATTCAAACGACAAGGCATTTCGCTACCTTAAGAGAATTATAGTTATTCCCGCCGTTTACTTGCTCTTAGTTCCATTGAACTGGAATTTGAAGTACAAGCACTGGGCAGACGTCACCAACTATACACACCTTTGCAGGCTTGCAGTTGGTTAAGTTTTTGTTAAACAGTCGGGCCGCCTTAGTTATTGCACCCTGTAATCGCACCCATAAGGATACGAATGCAGGGATCCCTTATACCGAAGATACGGGACTAATTTGTCGATTTCCCTAAGTTAAGTTACTCCCTCATACCTTGGGCTTCTCACCCAGGGGCACCTGTGTCGGTTCTCAGTATGAACATTTAGGATCCTATTATTTTTCTTTTCACTGTCTCTAGGCATCAATTAAATTTACCATAGATAAACTCATCCCAAATTTAATCAAGTTCTCATTATTACAATCCTTCCTTGATTTGTTTTGGTTAATATTTTTGACGAAAAATATTAATCTAGCCCAAAGAGTCGAGAAATAATATTCTGTTGCCATATGTACCTAAATGGTAAGGGAATATTAACCCTTTTCCCTTTCTTACACGTCTAATTAGGAGTGTAATTAGGATCAACTTAATCTCAGCTAAACTATATTGCTGAGAAACCTTTGCCCTTTCGGTATTATCGATTCTCACGATATATAGATCTTACTACCACCAGGATTCTCATTTTTGCAAGGTCCATCCTATCTCACGATAAAACTTCTGCCCTCACAAAATGCCCACTTACCATTTCATTTTTAGAAATCTACAATATCGGTAATTGGTTTAGTCCCGTCCATTTTCAGAGCACACAATCTTGACAGGTGAGCTATTACGCTTTCTTTAAAGGATTGCTGCTTCTAAGCAAACCTCCCTGCTGTCTGTGATTGTGCACGTCTTTCACCCTTTAACACTTAACCAATATTTTGGGACCTTAATTGTAGTCTGGGTTGTTCCCCTCTCGCGACAGACGCTTACCGCCTGCCGCCGTTTCCTGAAATCTAAGATGTTAAAATATTTTGAGTTGAACAAAGAACCGAAGATTTTACTCCCCAAAATTCTCAATCCGTAGCTCTACCATTTCAACTATCTCCTTCAAGACTTGACTACGGCCAACTTCAGTGGGAACCAGCTATTGCCAGGCTCGATTGGCTTTTCACCCCTTACCCCAAATCAGAAGAACGCTTGCACGCAGAACCTCTTCAGGCCTCCACTCCCTTTCAGGAGCTTCACCTTGTTCAGGGTAAGATCGCCCGGCTTCGGGTATTAACCAAGTGACTTAAAGCATTTTATTACTTCGTCTCTCGTAAACTGCAGACTTTTAATTTATTTTAGATTATTATCTTTTTGGATCTTAATCTTGCCACTTAATTAAACTCCCTGGTCCGTTATTCAAAACGTACGTTACAATTCCGAAGAACAGTAACATGCTATCACCATTAGGTTTCAGAAACTTTTCAGACCTTTTTATAGGTACTTTTCAACTTTCCTTCACAGTACTTGTATTCTATCAGTCTTGAGACAATATTTAGGGTTAGAAGTTGATGCCTCCTAAATTCAGACACAATATCCAATGTGCCTTACTCAGAAACTGTAAAAATCTTTCTCATATATTTCTACGGGACTATCACCCTCTGAAGTTTTCTATTTCAAGAAAATTCGAAATTATAAGTTAAGATTTAATAACAGTTCAAACACCACATTTATTCCATATTTCTATGAAATATTCAGTTTGCCCTGGGCTGCTTTCTCTCGCTGATACTAACAGCATCTCGGTTGATTTCTTTTCCTATGGGTACTAAGACGCTTCAGTTCCCCATGTCATTTTTTATTTCTAAACACTCTAAAGAGTAGGAAGTCCTATTCAGGAATCTCTAGGTCTAAGGATGCATGCTCCTCACTAGAGCTTATCGCAGCTTGCCACGCCCTTCTTCAGTTCTCAAGCTAAGTCATTCACCTAATGGTTTAGTGAATCTGCCTATGCACGCCAATATGAAAAATATTATTGACATCGACCCAAACTAATATTTTTGAGCCTCATTAAATAAATACTATGGACCTGTCGGGAATTTCAATAATTTTTCTGAAATTATTTTTGAACCCGAAACCCCCGCCTTGCAAGGGCGATGCTCTACCGTTGAGCTACAGGCCCATATTACAGATGTACGGATTCTGATTTGTGAGATATTAATATAATAAAATAGGAGGTGATCCAGCCGCAGGTTCCCCTACGGCTACCTTGTGACGACTTGCCCCTCCTTGCTGAACTTAGGTTTGATTCAAACAAAAAATTGAGCCTCACCTAAATCCTGCTTGGCTGGGATGACGGGCGGTGTGTGCAAGACACAGGGACATATTCACCGGTCCATTTTGAAGACCGATTACTAGGAATTCCATTGTCATGAGCATGAATTACAACGCTCAATCTAAACTAAGATAAGGTTTTTGGGGTTGGCTTCTCTTCTCAGAGTTGCATCCAATTGTCCTTACCATTGTTGCGCGCGTGTAGCCCAGGAGATTCGAAGCATACTGACCTACCGTTGCCTACACCTTCCTCTCAGTTTCCCGAGCAGTCTTCACATTGTGCTCACTTCTCAAAAGAAATGGTAGCAAAAGTGAATATAGGTCTTGTTCGTTACCTGACTTAACAGGACACTTCACAGCACGAACTGACGGCGGCCATGCACTATCTCTCGGCTTGTTAGGTAAAACCTTCAATCTGACCTTCATTCTGCCGTCGCTCCTGGTGAGATTAACGGCGTAGAATCCAATTAAACCGCACACCTCACTCCTTGTGGTGCGTCCCCGCCAATTCCTTTAAGTTTCAATCTTGCGATCGTACTTCCCAGGTGGTGAGTTTAACGGCTTCCCTACGGCACTGTATAATCCCTAAGATTATTCAACACCTAACTCACAGCGTTTACTGCTAGGGCTACTAGGGTATCTAATCCTTATCGTTATCCTAGCCTTCGTCCCTCACTGTCGGACCCGTTCTGGATAAGTGCCTTCGCCATTGGTAGTCCTCCAAGGATTATAACATTTTACCGTTCCCCTTGGAATACTCTTATCTCCTCCCGGTCCCTAGTTTAATAGTTTCTTTTGCAATTTGTTAAGTTAAGCAAAACAATTTCACAAAAGACTTATTGAACCAGCTACGGACGCTTTAGACCCAATAAATATGATCCCCACTCGTGGCGCCGGTGTTACCGCGGCGGCTGGCACCGGTCTTGCCCACCACTTATTCTCCAAGCTTCTTACACTTGGCAAAAGTCTATTTTGAATAGACACTTGGAATTCCCTTATCACACTTACGTGCATTGTAAAGGTTTCGCGACTGCTGCATCCCTTAGGACTAGGGCCAGTTTCTCAGTGCCCTTCTCGAGGCTAGAGCTCTCACTCCCCCTACTGATCTTAGCCTTGGTGAGCCATTACCTCACCAACAAACTAATCAGTCGCCGACTCATCTTATGGCGCCTAAACTTTAAAGGAAAATACATTACAGTAATTATCCTATATTTGGTATTGCCCTCAGTTTCCCAAGTATATCCCAAACCATAAGGTAGATTATCGACGTGTTACTGAGCCTTTCGCCGCCTTCAAAAGAAAGCTAACTTGCATGTCTAAATCGAATTCCAATAGCAGCAATCTCCCGCAGGATCAACGGGAATTTTTCAAGATTTTCTTAATTAGGAATTTATTATTATCCCACATTTAATCAATCCATACATCATTATACTTAATTATTTATTAAGTATTCACTTTCAGAAGATAAATCTTCTACATGTAGATGTAATTCCTGTTTTTAATTAATATATAAAGTTTACTGTTGCTTTTTTTATTGTTGCATAAATGAAATTTAGAAAGGTTTTTTAACATAATAAAACTGATTTTTATATGAAAATCACTATTTCTGGAACTCCTGGAAGCGGAAAAAGCGTTGTTGGCAAATATATCTCTAAAAAATTGAGATTGAAATATTATGGTGTTGGGGAGTTAATGAGAAAATTTGCAAAGAAAAATAAAATTGATCTTATAGAGCTTTCAGAGTTATTGAATAAAAACAATAAACTGGATAAAAATTTTAATGAGGATATCAAAAAATTCAATAGAAAGGATAATTTTGTTCTGGACTCAAGATTGGGCTTTTTGTTTATAACCAAGGGAATACACCTTTTTCTTGATGCTGATCTGGATTTAAGGGCAAAAAGAATCTTCAAAGATAAAAGAAAACTTGAGAATTTTAAAACCATTGATGGCGTGAAAAAAGAAATTAGGGAAAGGCTATTGATGGAAAGACAAAGATTTAAAAAATTGTACAATGTTGATTTCACTGATTTAAGGCATTACGACCTTGTTATTGATACGACAGGGATGAATGTCAATATAATTTCAAATATTATTTTGAAATATTTGAAAAATAATAAAATTATAAGATGATATACGACACTTTGATTTTGGGGGGAGGGCCTGGTGGCTACACTGCAGCAATTTATTCTATCAGGTATAATATGAAATGTCTTGTTATTGCCAAGGAGCCTGGCGGAGTCATGAATGAAGCCTATAAAGTTGAAAATTATCCTGGTTTTCCTTCAATATCTGGCATAGAACTTATGGATAAGATCAGGGAACATGTAAATAAACTGGGCGTGGAAGTAAAGCAGGAAGAGATAAAAGAAATCATCAAAACTAAATCAGGATTTAAAGTTATGACCAATAAATCAGAATATGAATCCAAGACCCTAATAGTAACCATAGGGGCAGAGCACAGGAAATTAAATGTTCCAGGTGAAAAAGAATTCAGCAAAATGGGTGTTAGCTATTGCTATACCTGTGATGGTCCTTTTTACAGAAACAAGAAAGTTATTGTTGTTGGCGGCGGAGATGCTGCAGCACAGGCTGTTTTATTGTTAAGCTCCTACAATAATGACGTTACTTTGCTATACAGAAGTGTTGTTCGGGCAGAACCTGCGTATCAGAATCAGATGAAGAAATCAAAAAATGTTAAATTAGTAAAAGGTGAAATATTAAAGATTAACGGTAAGAATAAAGTTGAAGGGGTTACATTAAAAAACAATGAGGAATTAAAAGTCGATGGCATTTTTGTTGAAGTTGGCTCAGAACCAAATTTAGGCATGTTTAAAAATATTAAATTTGAAATGGAAGGGCCGTATATTAAAGTGAATAGGAATATGGAGACAAGCGTCAGGGGAATATTTGCTGCAGGTGATGTCTCTAATTCTGTCTTTAGGCAGGCAGTTACTGCTGCTGGCGATGGAAGCATAGCATCATACACTGCCTATAAATATCTGAAGAACAATAATTTATAATAAAAAGGTGAACGACTTTCCAGGCTTCCCGCATTGAAATGCAGTACCACACAGGAACGGAAGCTGTCTTAACTTCTGTGTTCGAAATGAGAACAGGTGTATCCCAGCCCCTATGATCGTTCAGAATTTAGTTATAATTTTCTTTTATAAACCTTTTGGAAATATTTATTAAGTGCTAATCTAAATTTTTTTTTATGTTATTATGGATTTTAGGAAGCACATTCATTATAAGCCTGATATCCCTGATTGGTGTTTTTTTATTGGGCATTAAAGATAAATTTATGAAAAAAATTATTTTGTTGCTTGTTGGCTTGTCTGCAGGAAGTTTCATCGGGGATGCATTCCTTCATTTATTGCCTGAAGCTGTTGAGTTTGATAATTATATCATATACATTTACCTGATACTCGGTTTTTGCTTGTTTTTTATTATAGAAAGAATTCTGCATTGGCATCATTGCCACAAGGGAAATTGCGATGTTCATACTTTTACCCATATGAGCTTAATTGGTGACGGCATTCATAATTTTATAGACGGGCTTATAATTGCCGGGAGTTTTTTAGTTAATATTCCTTTAGGCATTTCAACTTCTATAGCGATATTGTTTCATGAGATTCCCCAGGAGATTGGTGATTTTGGGGTTTTGATTCATGGCGGTTTTTCAAAATTCAGAGCCATTTTGTTTAATTTCATCTCTGCAGTCACTGCTATGATTGGCGGTTTGGTTGGTTATTTCATTTTTTCATTCTTTGATGCCGGAATATTTTTATTGCCTTTTGCAGCAGGAGGATTTATTTATATCGGTGCCTCCGACTTGATTCCTGAACTTCATAAGGAAAAAAACCTTAAGAAATCATTCCTGTCTTTCTTATCCTTCCTGACTGGAATTTGTCTTATGATCTTATTGAGAATTATTTTTGAATAAAAAAAAGAAAAAAAATAAAATGAGAATTATCTTTTCTTCTTTGCTTTTTTTGCTTTTCCTTTTTTCTTAGCCATGATGATTTCACCCCTTTATTTTTTGTTAAATTATATATATGTGTTTTAGTATTTAAACCTTTTTATATCTGTGTTTTTCCGACGAGAAAAAAAGAAAAATAAATTTAAAATTCTACTGCTTTTTTTCCTTCCAAGACAATTGGTCTTGATGTTGCTATTCCAACTTGTTCTATTGCAAACACTCCACCTTCAGAAAGATAAACAGTGAATTCTCCATCCTTATACCTAACTTTTCCCTGATCCACCCAACCATCGTTCCCAAGTTCAAGAAGCCTGTAACTTTCTTTTTCAGGATTTTCTTTTTTAAAGTAGGAAAATGAATCATCGAATGCATTATCATTCATTCCTATTATCTTTTCTACTTTTATACCTTGTTTTTGTGGATTTAGATATATCATCCGATTATCTCTTAATATAAAAGGAGGTTTAGCCAATATTGGGTTTTCTTTTGTATCAAAACCAATTTTATTTCTTGTTATTACATACAACATATTTCCATCTCCAACATCTCTATATGTTAATATTCCTCTTTCATCCGTTGCTGCTTCGTCAACTGATATTATCTTTCCAGAATTTATTACCCCCAAATAAAATTTAGATTCTGGTTCAAGACCATAAATCTTTATATCCATAACACTTGTTGCATAATCTGCAGTCCTATCTTCTAATGATCCATCGGGATTTCTTGCTTTTACTTTTGCATAATTTGGTCCTTTTTCTATATTTTTAATATCATATCCCGCATTTACAACCAATGATTTTCCAGAGGGTAATTCTACTTCTAACCAACCATATCCTCCATCGGCTTTACCCAATATTGTTTGTACATCTTTAGATACAACCGCCAAATCGCCGATTAAATATTTTAATATTCCTGTTTGAACTCTGGAATTTGGAATATGCATAGGACCTTCTGGAGTGTTCATTACATCTAATGAAAGAACTATTTTATTTAATCTCTCTAATTTATTCCTTCTGTCAACTAAGTTATGCAAATTACTACTTTCATTTGTTAGGTCCATATCAATTGCAAGATTTATCATATTTGCATATTCTCTATCAATAGTAGTCACCTTCCTATCCTCATGCAATTCTTTTAAGAACCTCTGCCAATCTTTTGATTTAACTGTTTTTATTACAGCTTCAGATTCTCTTATTGTTAATTCAGCCCCAAATCCCGCAGTAAAATCTTTTCCACCTTCCAAATCTTTTAGACGAACTTCAATTGAATCATTTTCTGCTTGTTGAATATGATATGTTGATTCTGGACCTTTGAAAATTGTTTTATATTCGCTACATCCACCCAAAATTAGTGAACCTAAACCAAAAATTGTTAATGGCACTCTTACTGAATTCAAATCAGATGACATTTTTATTTCCCCCATAATTTGTTATAAATATTCTTAATTAATATACATTGTGAAAATATATAAATTTTTCTACAACATCTTCAATTCTTTTGTTACCTTGTCTATCTTTTCTTCCTTGTCAGGGCCTATTGCAAGACATGTTATTGTTGGCATTTTGAAGAAGGTCTTTGCTGCATCTTTTATCAATGCATTTGTTAACTTATTTTCCTTTGCCAGTTTATAATATTTCAGCAGTTCTTCCCTGTCCTTTACCTTAAGAATTACCTTTTTTGTTCCCTTTCTTTTCCATTCATTTAATTTATTTGATTTCAATGCTGCCTCCAGAGATGCATGTGCACATTGCGCTATCATTTTCCCTCTTGGCATTTTCAAATCTTCCCTTACCAGAATTACCTGTTTCATGAAATTATCTGGTTTTGGATATTTATAAACTTTAGGAAATTTTATATAATATAATCTATTTTTATAACCATGAAAAAAGGAGTGATTTTCTTATTAATGTTTTTATTAGCTGTATTTTCCGTGAGTGCTATCTACTGCGGTGATGGCGAGCTTGATGAAGGAGAAATTTGTGATGTTGGTAAACTGAGCCATTACACATGCCTTAATTTCAGTTATGACGGAGGAGATCTGGGGTGTTTGGATGATTGCTCTGATTATGATTATGGGGAATGCTTTGGGGATGATATCTGCGGAAATGGAATTGTAGACTCTGATGAATTGTGCGACAGCGATAATATAAGAGGAAGAACCTGTGAAGATGAGGGTTATGGTAGCGGGACCTTGTCATGCTCTGTTGACTGCAACAGCTATGATATCAGCGAATGCACAGAGATTAATAAAACCGTTGATCTGAATTCTACAGGGGAAATTAATGAAACCATTGAACTTAATTTAACAGAAGAAAACTTAACTGAGACACTTGATTTAGAAGATTTGAATGTTGATAATGAAGTTGTTGATGTTCCTTCCGGCGTTGTCGGCGTTGCATCATCCGAAAGTAAAGTGATTACTTTAGGAGTCTGGTTGATTATAATAATTAGCTTGTTGGTTATTGGAGTTTTCTTTATTTGGTTGTATATTTTCAAGCTTAAGAAATAAACTTAGTCACTAGCAAAGGTAGCAGCACTGTTGCATCCCCCTCTATTGTTATATACTTTGCCTTTTCTTTTACCTTTCCCCATGAAACTGCCTCTCTTATTCTTGCTCCTGATAATGAACCATCCCATTCCGGTGCTGTTGTTATGTATACCACATAATCCAATCCATCCTTGAATTGATTCCACCATATGACGTGGTGCTTTGATATTCCTCCGCCAATCATCAATGCCCCACTTTTTTTTGCCTTGAACACTATCTCTGACAATTCATCTTCATCTTTTAATATGTCAATATTGAAATCTTTATTTTTCTGCCTGAACATCCACAATTGCGAGCCAAATGCACCGTCTGTTATTCCGGGAACAAAGATAGGTATCTTATTCTTGTAAGCCCAATATAAAATGGAATTTTCATTATCTATTCTTTTTCCAAACTCCCAGATTATCTCCCTTGTTGAAAATGATTTTTTTTCCATTGCTATCTCATTTAATATTGGTCGCATTTTATCTTCTAGAATAATCCCATAGCTTTCATTTGGTATCAGAACATTCCCCAACCTATTAATCCCTTTTTTGTGTAACTCTTTGTCGTCCATATCAAAGGAACCTTCATAATAATCCTTCCAGATTCTTGCCAAGTCATGATCCAATGTTCCGCAAGTTGTTATGATTACATCAACTAACTTGTTTTTTATCAAATCCTTAATTACACCCCTTAATCCTGTTGAGATAATGCATGCTGGAAACGAGAGAAATTTAATGCATTCCCTGTCCTTGAGCATTGCTTCAAAGATTTCCACGCCAGTTGCAAGTTTCTTTGCGGTGAATCCGCCTGCTTCATTCATCTGACTGATTAATTCTGTTATTTTTGTGTCCCTGTTTATCTTCAAATCCCTTACTGGTTTCATGATTTCTATTGAATAAGTAAGGTTTATAAATCCATCTTTTAAATAAATCCTGTTATGAAAGTAAAAAAGATTCATAATCAAGGCAACCACCTTATTCTAGACGGTGTTAATGTAAACGGCAAGTTGCTGAATGATAAAAAACTAATCAGGAATATTCTGAAAGAACTGCCTTCTGTTGTTAACATGCATACTTTGACTAAACCTAAAATTATAAAGGCAAAACCAAAGGAATGGGACACTGGGGGAATTACTGGCTTTGTAATCCTGAGTGAAAGCAATATTTCAATCCATACTTATCCCAATGAAGGGAGATTTTATCTGGATTTATTTTCATGTATGGAGTTTGATGTTGACAAGGCTGTTAATTATCTTAAGGATAAACTTGAATTAAAAGATTTCAAAAAAACCTTGCTGAAAAGAGGAGACTATTGATTTTTTATTTTGTTTAATAGTTCATCCTTCTTTTTTCTGTTGGTGTGCGTCTGCCCGAATTTTACTACAATTGGATTCAGACTGCTCCAGTGTTTTCTTGGAAATAATTTCTTTAAATCTTCTTCTATAATTTCCGGTTTGCTGCTTTTTGTCCACCCCAATTTCTGTGAGATGTAAGCAATGTGGGTGTCAACGCCAATTGCATCCTTTCCTCTTTCTGACAGGAATACATTTGCTGTTTTTCTTCCAACTCCGGGAAGTTCTGTTAACTTGTTGAAATCCAATGGAGGTTTTCCATTATATCTTTTTGATAAGATTTTGGCACAGTTTATTATATTCCTTGATTTTGTTTTATAGTAATTGACCCTTCTTATTATTTTTTCAACATCTTTTATTTTTGCTTTTGCTAATTTCTCTACTATATTATATTTTGAGAATAATTCATTTGATACTGGGATTGTTGTGTCATCTTTTGTCCTTGCTGATAGTGCAGTTGCTATCAATGTCTGCCATGGCTTGTTCCATTCCTCTGCTGCAAGCCTCTTGTTAGAACTATGCTTCTTTAGTTCCCTTAACTGTTTAAGGTGCTTCATTTGAATATTTCACCAGTCTCTCTTGACCAGAATAACAAATCAAGATGATCCATTGGAATATTTATTTTTTTGCTGAATTCAAGGAATTTGTCTTCTATTTCACAATATTTCTTTGCTGTCAGTGATTTTGGAATTTCATCTATTACCTTGTATTTCTTTAGATTTTTCAGGATATGCCTGTCTAGTATCGATAAGTTTTTGTATCCAATATTTCTCATGAAATGAGATACTTCTTTGTATCCATGACCTTTTACATTCTTTACAAGAAATTCCCTCAATTGCTTGGGATATTCAATTTGTTTAATATTCTTTAATATGAAATCATAATTTTTCTTTAATTCCCTGAGATATCCTGATTTATTCATATAAAACCTTACATTTCTTATATATAACTCCGGATTGATATTTTTATTTTTGAAATCTGCTTTCTTTAATTTTAATATTGAATCCCATGCTGATTTTGCTGATGATTGAGGTGTTAATATGCAAAAACACATTTCATAAAAATAATCCTTGTTGTTTTCAAACTCTGTCAACCTATTTTCTATCTCCTTTTTTTTCATTCTGTAATAATTCCTTAAGGATTCCATTAAAATTATCTAATAATTTATATTTTTAAAGTTTACTTAATATGAAATTCAACTACATCGTCATCAATTAGCCTGTGATTTAATCCAACTCTTGAGCCATTATGCTTTGCTGAACCCCCCCAGACTCTTGCATAATCAAACTTCTTCACAAAATCCTTGTGAACTTCCATACCAACATCTTTTACAGTTGAATCTTTTTTCATTGCTATAGGAGGATATTCCTTTTCTTTTCCTGGTTGCTTTGTATAAATTTTTATCAGGTTTAAACTTTTCCAGATATCCTTTTTTAGTGACTCTGAATCTCCGTCGTAGATTATGAACCTTTTATTCACATCATTTTCTTTCAATTCTTTTTTTATTAATTCAAACTCTTCCTTTTTATTCAATGTTATCACCAATAAATCTGACTCCCTTATGACTGAAATGAAAAATGAGCCATGCTTTGTTCCGTTGAAATTTTTTGTTATTGCCGGTATTTCAACTATCTGTATTTTTATCCCATAATAATCCATCATTCCTATTTCAGGAAGTTTTGTTGCATATCCTATATTTGATATCATTGGTTTTGCATTTGTAATTTTTGACAGTAAAGTTGATTTGCCTGTGTTAGTCAATCCAATAATACATACCCTTGCTGCACCCTCTTTTTTTACCGAGAGAAATGAAGAGCCTTTCTTTGTTCTCTTTTCCTTTGATGCTAAGTCCTTGTATTTTTTTATTCTTTCTTTTATGCTTTTTCTTAATTTTTCGGCTCCTTTATGGCTTGGCGCTTTTGTGAGCATTTCCTGAAGTGCTTTCAGTTTTTCCGGAATTGTCTGAGCTGAAAGAAACTTCTTTTCTGCTTCCTCATATTCATATGTTGCATTTATTGGCATGTTATTTTTTTCTTTTCTTGTCTTTAATCATTATCATTGTTATTATAAATATTAATATAATCAATGAAACCAGAAAATCACCACTGTTTTGTATTCTTGCTATTTGCGGATAGCCAAAATAATCCTCTACATCACTTGTTATGCTTCTTTCTTCCTCACTTGAATCCTCTGAAACCAGATCATTTATCTTCTTTATCATCAATGTTGCCTTCCCTTCCCTTATGTCACTCAAATAAATGCTTAAATCATAATAATCATCCTCATTAAAATTTATTTTTTTTGTTTCGTCAATAATTAAGTAGAAAATCATTGGTTTGCTTGAAAGAATTACTGTCACATAATTATTTTTTATGTCACTTAACCTTATACTGTGCTTTTCATTGTTTAAATCAAAATCTATTTTATTTTTTTTGCTTAATATTGCTTCATAACCCTTTTCAATTTGGCTTTCAGTTATGTAATAATCTGTTTCTTCTTCAGTA